>JAAUYH010161199.1_pt1 | contig 23177 bp, 13 predicted proteins | sample 7278061 | NCBI WGS metagenome assembly JAAUYH01 (sample SAMN14350203, study PRJNA611818) | marine sediment metagenome | isolation source: surface marine sediment (0.6m) | place: French Polynesia: Moorea | collected 2018-08 | reverse complement strand
CTCTTTGCTCCCGAGTTGCGCTCAGACATCTCGCTTCCTTTTCACAGCGTGAGTGGACGGGGCCGGTAGTTGAACGCCGCCACCGGCATGGGGACGCCAGCACTGCGCAGTTGGTGCGCGCGGTGAATGGCGGTGGCGCCTTCGAGCAGATTGAGGGCCACTTGGGTCACGGTGCGGTTTGCGGGGGCCGCCAAATATGTGCCCTCCGTCCAGCGATTGAAGGCCCCCATGGCCGGGCCGCACCAGATCTGATAGTCCAGCGTCCGCTCTCGGACCCCATCAATGGCCCAGCGGCTGGCTTGGCCCAAATAGGATCGAAAGATCAGTGCCATTTTGTGCTTGCCATCGCGCTCGGCCTGCACGACTTGGTTTGGGTCGCGGTGTTGCCAGTAGGCGCACGTCTCGCGCCATACTTGCGCAAGGGGAGCGCGGAATATATCGCTCTCAAGGCGGGCCAGCATGGGTCCGGGGATATCGTCAATATCGTCATGGCTGCAGTACAGGCGATATAGGGTATGGGCGCGGGCGGCGAACATGGTGCCGCGGGTGAGGACTTGCACCTTGACGCCTTGCTCGAACATATCCGCGGCCGGCGCCATGCCGACATCGGCAAAATCTGCCTGGGCCAAGAGCGCCCGTGCTTTGGCGTCCAGGCCCGACTCGACTGTGGCCTGATTGACCGAGCCAGTGACCACGTAGGCGGCACCCTGGGCAAATGCAGCGGCCACAGCTACCGGGGTGCCCAGTCCACCGGCAGCGCCGACGCGGATGGGTCGGCGATAGCCGTGTGCGGATATCGCGCGATCACGGACGGCACAGATTGCCGGAAATAGGACCGTGGACGGGCGATTGTCGGTGTGTCCGCCTGAGTCCGATTCGGCGGTGATATCTTCGGCTATGGGCAGGTGACGAGCCAGCGCTGCCTCCTGTTGGCTGAGACGGCCGGTGCGGACCAAGTGTTCGACGATGTCGGCGGGGGCTGGGGCGACGAAGCGCTGCGTCACTTCGGCACGGCTCACTTTGGCAAATATATGGTGTGCTCGGACAATGTTGCCGTCGGGGCGCTGGCGGATGCCCCGATAGGCATAGTGGACCACGGCCGGGGTCAGGTTGATGTAGGCTGACGCCGATACCCGACGCACGCGATGGCGCAGATAGACGTCGACGGTGGCCTGCTCCAGCTGGGGCTGGTTGGGCGAGTGGATGAGGTTCATGCCCCAGGGCGGGCCATTGGCGTCATCATTATCGTTGTCGTGAGGCTCATTGAGAACGTGAGAGAGTTGGACGGCGGCGCGTTCAATGTCGGCCACTTCAAGGCCAGCGGCGCCGAAGAATCCCAGACAGCCGGCTTGAGCTGCGGCAATGACCATGCGCGTGGTGGCGATGCCGTTGGCCATCGCGCCGACCACGTAGGGAAAGCGCAGTCGGTGCTGGCCGCAAAATCCGCGGTCTCCCAGCCATTCGGGATAGATTGCCGGCAGGGTGGCGAGTGAGCGAATCCCGGCAGGGACAGGCGCGGTCGAGCGCCCTTGCCAGTGGTCTGCGGTGGCGGCGAATGCGACGCCCATGCGCTGCGTGGCTACTTCCTGCACCACTTCAATGGGGGCGCGGAAGCGGTGCGCGGATGCAGCGAGCTCGTCGGGGGCGAAGATCGGCGCTTGTGCGGGCTTCGGCGTTTGTGCGGGCCCCCGGGGTCGCAAAAGCCGCCGCGCTTGCGCGGGCGTCCGCGCTTGCGCGGGCGTCCGCGCTTGCGCGGGCGTCCGCGCTTGCGTGGGCGTCCGCGCCTGCGCGGGTCTGCGAGCGCTTTGGATACCAGGGTTCGGTTCAGAATTGGATACTGGTGGCAATATCGTAAAACTCCAAGTGGTTACGGCCGCTCGCCGCACATAGCGCGCTCATATCGGCGGCGAATTGGCGTTCGTGGGCGATGAGCTCTTCCCGGCGTTCGTGAGTGATGTGGGAGAAATAGCCGCCCTCTTTGAAAAAGAGATCGCCATAGGTCTTGATGGGGATGCTCTTTTTGGTGATTTCGTTGAGCAAGTAGTAATTTGCCCGGTCACTGATCGTATTGAGACCGCCAATGGTGGCGTGGATGTAGCTGAGATCTCGGTTCCGGTCGTCAAACGCGATCGGCTTGCGGATGCGGGCCAGGATATAGTCGGCCGCTACGGCTGTATGGAAATGATCGATCGCGTGTTCAATACCGTTGCAGATCACGTACGAAATGATGGCGGAAATCGATGTGTCGGGTATGTCTTCGGATGTATCTTCGGGCGATGGCGGGCGCAACGCATCGGCGAGTTTGCTGCATTCGGGCAGGTGCAGGCGCAGCTGCTCGCGAAATACGGCCTCGAAGTGTCGTTCGCGCGCATCCTCGCCAACGACTGTCGTGATTGCGCCAATAAATGCGTCGATGCGATGTTTGATGCGGCGCAAAAATGCGCGGTATGGTCCGATACCGTCGACGTAGGCGGTATTGTGCAGGAGTTCGACATCGTCGACTTGGGTGAAGAACGGGTGGCCTTCCCAGCCTGATAGCATGAGTTTGGCCAGCTCGAAGGCCCCACCCAAATCGTCAAAGCCGTCAGCGTTATCGCCAGCGTTGTCGCCAGCGTCTACATCTGCTGTGCAGCAAAAGGCATCATAGGGTTGGCGCTTGTAGTCGGGCCACAGCACCGAATATGCAGAGTGCAAGACAAAGGAATTGGTGGCCAATAGCAAATAGGTGTGCTCTTTGAGGATTCGCCCATATACGCTATCGGTGCCACATTGGCGCAAGGTCTGCTCAAGGGCCAGGGCGATAGGATTCATGAGCGAGATATGGAGGATGACGTGACGACCCAGGCCGACGGTATAGTCGGCGCCCTGCAGCACGTACAGCTTGGCCATCTCCCATGCGAGGCCGTGGTCGGGATAGACCACAGTGAGAGACTCTAGCGTTTGAGGAAATCGCTTTTGCGGCGCTGCTTCAGCGATGTCGTGGATGTTTTCGATCGCGATTGCGATGGGCTGCAGCGTGTCTTTCTCGGGGTCTCTGCGCAAGCAAACCACTGCTGGGCCGATGTAGCAGCCATCCTGTGCTCGAATGGGCAATGCCCGCATCGGCGTGGTGTCCATGATGTAGAGATTGTCTGCGCTGTCGCCGTTGTCGCCGTTGTCGCCGTTGTCGGGGCCGTCACGGTTCACTGGAGCAAAGAGCCGCAGATATGGTCGCCGTTTTGCCGCTTCGATGGAACTCAGGGGAAAGATCAGTTTGGCGTAACTGGTTGCGGTGAGAAAGAACTGGAATTGATCATCATGAATGGGCGTATGAGGTCGAGTAGCGCGGCGATCTAAGAGATAGCGTTGGATGATGGTATGCTTGTAGCGCAGGCCGACGTTGGCGGCGTATGCGTGTGCCATCTCGGCTGGCAATTGGTCTGGGTACAGGGTTGTGTAGTGCGGCGTTTTGAACGAGCGCAGGGATTGCGATGGATAGCCCTCTTGCAGCCACGCATTTCGATGACGCGTGGGGATGATGCTGTTCAGCAGGAGTTCTTCGATTTCCGGTAATTCTTTGTCGACGTGCAGCTTCTGCCGTAGTCGGGCATAGGTCTCAAGGTATTTGCGCTGCGCATCGATTCGGGACATCCCGCGCAGGTTTTTCCAAAATAGATGCTTTATCGCGCTTTCCTGATCGAGAGAGGGAGGATCTTCGGCTGTATCACCCTGCGTCGCCTGTTTGTAATAGGCATAGAGGCTCAATTTTTCGGTATTTGAAAGCGCCTTGGGGTTGAGGTAGCGGATGCCGACATGAACGACATCTAGAAACTCTTCTGCCACCTCCTCGTCCGATAGCGAATCGAGATTGCTTCTGCCCTGCTGGAGTTTGGCCCGGCTGTGGTAGATCATATGCAGTCTTTCTGAGACTGCGATAGTAGCAATGTTCGCGAGCGAGCGGAAGAAGGCGATTTGTACAAGCAGCACATTACTCCGCTCAGTTGTTGGCGAATATCAGATATTTTCGCATCGTTGTGTGCGGGGCATAATGACATCCGCGCAATCGGGGTGGGGAGTATCCAATAGAGAGACGGCGCGGTCTGCCTCCCCGCCTATATCGGTACCCGGCGTGGGCGAATCGATGCGCTTGCTGTACACGGTGATGGGAATCCGCGAAGTGCATACACGGACGGTAGTATGTTACCGTGCGGGATCCCCGTGCTAGCCCACTCCCAGACATTGCTGTGCATGTCGTGGAGACCCCAGGCATTCTCTTTCTTTCGCCCCAACGCATACAACGTCGCAAGAGCTTCACCATATGAGGCCGACTCCGCCAGCTTGGAGGTTCCAGCGTTGACGCCGTACGGCCAATTGGAACCCGCCCGCCACGCATACTCCCACTCCGCCTCGGTTGGTAGCCGGTAGCCGTCACACGAGCGGTTCCACGTCACCGTGTCCCCGTCTGCTTCGTAGCGCGGCGTCAACTCGAAATTCGATACCGTCGCCCGATGCTGGACGACGTCGTCGTCTAGTCCCCCGGAACAGAAATTTCGCACATAATTCGCCGGCCCTTTCGCGCCATGGCGGCGTTGCTCTTCGGTTACTGGGGCCCACCCAGCGCCCTCATCGCGCCTTGCCCTGACGCAAAATTGCCTACCGACTTTTGCACGAAACTTCAATTCCGGGGGACTAGCAGCCACTCATTGCGCGGTACCGTTGAGTGGCAAGGGCTCCCTGGGCTGGTTAGATTCTGATGAAGCGAGCAAGTTACCGTCCGTTTGCGCCGGAACGCTCGCCTCCACACGGTGCAACTTGGACAGCATGCCTAGCACCCACAAACCGATGCCAGAGACCATCGTCAGCACAGCGATCCCCAGATCTCCTGGGATATCCGCATTGACCAGGCCCAATATCAATACGAACCAGGTGGGCTTTATTGCAACTGCAACGGGGACAACGATCATTGCCGTTCCCAATAGACGATAGAAGATCTGTTCGCGTCGTAAACCCAAAATGAATACGCCGATGCCCCATATGGTGTATACCAACGCTGGGGTCGCGACATGAAGCAATGGGTATGACGTGGCAGTTAGAAAAAGCAGCTGATTGGCCAGCACGGCGGCGCCGTAGATGTTACCGATCACGAAGAGCAGATCGCGTCGCTTGAATGGCTGGCCACCCCCTTTGCAATACTTCAACCAGCGGAACGCGCGAGCGACCCAGCGGGCGATGGTGGCGAGCAGTCCGATGCTGCCCAGCCCAGTGCCAATCACAATCAATGTACCCTTGAGCAAACGGACGTGATCCTGTTTCAAGAACCCCGTCCACCAGGGGATGGGCGTAGGAAGATCCGGCTGCATAGACAATAGACAGAGCACGCCGCTGGTGGCGAGACCGAGCACCACGGTTACCCACCAGAAAGCGAGGACACTATAGAAATAGACGAATGCCCCGGCGACAAGCGCCAGTATTGCTCCCACCGAGGCGATGAACCGGTTTTTTGTCCACAGAGCGGCCAGTTGGGTGGCGGCGACCAGTGCCAAGACCAGGCTCACGAAGGTCGGCCAGCGGATCAGCTGTTCGTCCATGGCGAGGAACAGAGCGCAAAATAGAGTGATCGTCGCCCAGGCCAAGCGGGTGGGTTGTTGCAGTTTTCCCTGCCAAGCCTTCACGAGCTGATAGGCCGCGCCACACAAAGCCCAGGCCCAAATGGCAAAAGATCCCTGAGCTATGGGAAGGCTGGAAAAGAATAGATAGAGCAACAGCATCAGGGGCGCTTGACCGATAAATATGCGGCTGTTCGATTTTGCCTCTTTTGCGATTCGCCACTCGTAGAGCCCAGCGAACACGAGAAAGATGGCGAACAATGCCGTCATGACGCCGAAGACCTGGCTCCCCATAGACGATTCCAGGAACGCGGTGAGCACTGCACCCACCAACACCAAAAAACTCGCCCGGCGTTGCCCGTATAAATGAAAGAGCAGGAACAGAGGCAAGAACACAGCAGACTCGATGGCCAGCCGTTTTGGTCCAGCCTCGGGGTACACGTAGTACAGCATCAGCGGTAGATAGATCACCAGCAGCGCTACTACCCTGGGGCCCAGATAGTCCTTGACCACCAACCCCCCCATCCCGAGAGCCAACACCACGATTATGACATCGGCGATCAGCCAGGGAATAGGCAGCAGCAAGATGGCCAGGGCCAAGAGTGCGAAGGTAGCCCCGGAAAACAAATCCAATTGCCGACTACTGAACTGTTTACCTCGATAGAGCCAAACAGCCGCTCCGATCCCCATGCTGGCGGCCACTGCCGCTACCAGCGATGCTAGATCCGGGCGCAATTCGACGAGGGTCAGCGCTCCCAACAAGAATCCATTTAAACCGAGGAATGGCACCAACGAGCCGCTCATACCCGCCTCGAGCCGAGCGGATTCGGCCCCGATGAGGGCTGGGTCGAACCGCTTGTCTTCGTCTAGCAGATCCTTTGTGACGTCTGCGAGGTCTGCATGCGGCGGCTGGGCAGTTGCAGTCGTCATTGGGTTCCCCTGTCCTTGTCTTGCAACCAACGCAACCTCTTGCGGACCCGGGCATCGGTGATCTGCTCGAGGTCTTCAGCGGTAAACGCGACCCCGTAGCTGCGTTCGAGCCATCGCACGGCACCGCGGACCTGCCGGTTCGATAGCGGTGTGGAGCGATGCTTCAGGATGGCCAGATGGCGGCCCATGAAGGCCAGCAGCAGAGGCTTGAACGGCGGCTCGCTGTGACTGACAGCGATGAACTCGTAGTTTATTTCGGCCTCAGGCTCGTAGACGGAGACCCGACAGAGAAGAGACGTCCATTGGGTAGTGGCAACCGCATACAGGCCTAGGGTGTGGTGAAACTCGCCCACAGGAATTGGAGCGTCACCGATCCCATGGCATTGGATATGCTCCGTGACCCGCCGATCGGCGAAGAAGAGCACGGTTGTATAGCGAGCGCTGGCGATGATACGGATGAAATCCACGGCATCGCCGCTGTTGAATTTCACCGAGCCCTGGTGAGCGCTGTTGAAGGCGAGAAAGCGCTGCAGGTCCACGGCTTCGATTTGCGTGGGACTCTCGGGGGAGCCGTCGTCACCGGACTCACCGTTTGGCAAAAACGCCTCCGCCCGCACACGAAACCGAATTGGCGCCAGCCCCAATGTCGTTTCGTGCGAAGGCCGCGGAGGGAGGGAGACATCGTGCCAAGCCTCGGTAGGGCCTTCGACCTCCACTGCCGCCACTTTGGTCAGTCGCTCGGTCCCGGAAAACCAGCCGGTGCTTCCCTTTAGCCACAGGCGCATGTGTAGGGGACCGATAGCAAATGGCCCCAGAGTGATTTCTTCAAAGGGCAAGTCAGCTTCTTCGGACTTCCCTCGCAGCTTGACCATGAGGACGTATTCGTTTGGCATGTACTCGCCAGCCACGCGTACGTTAAGCCAGGGTTTTTCGCGAGCAGCCGCTCGCCTTTGCTGATCCAGGATTGCGGGTGCCAAGGGCCGCGCAGCGGGTGGATTCGACCACAGGGCCGATTCTGGCCCGTGGTCCCGTGCGGCGAAAATCTCCATACCCTTTGACCAGTCTTTGTCACGAGGTATGGCTTTTCGCACCAGCTTGCGGATCTTGGAGGGACGCGCCTCCAGTTGCGGTCTCGTCGGGGGCGGCTCCTCGGAGGATCCGAATTGAACCAGGGGTTCCTCGAAGCCGTCGGCCAACTCACCGTCCACAAAGTTGAAGACCGGCGCTCCAGCCAGACAGACAATGAGCAATGCGAGCCAAGGCGACTTCAGGGGGCTTGGCATGGTCAACGAGCGCTCCTTTTACCCAATCGGCTAGTCAGTTTTAACGGTGTACGGAATCAAAAAGAAAGCAATTGCTATGCCACAAGCGGGTATCGGTCTGTCGTTGTGCTTCCCGCTCATCCGCAACGATCTATGCGCCCTCATGGAACTCGCCGCATTTGGGGCGATGGGCAAATGGATTAGGATCTTCTCTGCGGAGTTGAAACATGTTGATCTTCCGCACCCAAGCGCTCTAACCGAAAAATCTGCGGATAGACACAACCTTTATGCAAAATCTACGTGCGCTTAGGTCCCTCGTTGCAAAGGAACTAATTAGGCGGTTACTACGAGCAATTGCGTGTTTTATCCGTGATGTCGACTGACACCGACTGACACGACCTTGGGTCATGACATAGGAAAAACTCGTAAAAACCTACGAGAATTTCGCAGCCGTCGACCCATGGTCGTGGAATGTCCGCTCGACACCCAACACGCGAGCTCTCAGTAACGTGGCTCCTTGATGAACAGTGCCAATTGCATATCAGGGCGCATGGAAGGTTGACCACAATCGTCATCGCCGCAATCGCTCAAATTGACTTTCTTACCCTGCGACTTCAAGAACACATCGAACCCGCGACCGCCGCGCTCAGAGCGATCGACGGTCAGGATTCTATCGCCGGTATAGGCGTGGGTCTCCTGCAAAAGGCGCGCTACGTGGGCGCTGTCTGCATCAGATAGCCGTGTTCGAACGACTTGGACCGCACCGCCAGCATCGAGGATGGCCGGCTTGGTCTCGCCATCCTCGAACACCAGACCCAAGATGGCACCGTCGCTGGCAACCCCAATCAGCTTGCGCCAGTGCATCTTGTCATCACATAGATGCGTCGACCGACCATCCGCGTCCAAACGGACAAGGCGTTTTCCCTCAAGGGCGTAGATGGTCGTTCCATCAGATGCCGCTACGGGCCAGGCGAGCTTGTCGAACGAGCCGATGCGGCGCAGGTTGGATGCATTCCCCGCGCTATCGAGTGAAACTGCCCACAGCTGGCCCGCCTCGACTGGGCTCTCTCCCAAAGAGCCGGCGGCCGTGAACGTCATCTTTAAGTAGTCGGTCACGGCGGTGAAAAAGCTCCGCTCGACATCCGCCTGTTGGACATCCGGAGGGCGTTCCGGCTTGTTCGTATCTTTTTGTGGGTTATTGCGATTCACGGTTCTGTGCTCCTCGTCGATGGTTTTTTGGGGTTTGGTGAGGTCTGTAAGGTCGGCGAGAAATGTTTCGATCGAGACGATTCGCTCGATGGCAATGCCGTTGAGGTCGTCGAGCTTGACCGTCGCCAGCGTGCGATGACCCGCGGCGTCGCGACCGAGTAAGGTGGCGTGGGCACTGGTGCGATCCACGATGCCGAGCGGTGCCTTGATGCCGTGGAGCATGTCCGGCATGGTCGCCAGCACTCGAACCTTGCGGTCGGCGAATAGCGCGCCGTGATAGATCGGCAACATGCAGGTCTGCAGCGCGATGGCAATGCCGAGTACCCACTCGAACGGCCCCCATGCGCTTATCGCTGGCCGGGCTTGCAACCACAGCACCGACAAAGCGAGCAAGAGCACTGTTGCGATGGTGCTCAGGACCGGCACGTAGGATGGCGCTATCCCCAGCACGGCCGCCTGTAGGGTTAGGCTGGATTCGCCAGGGAGCGGCTGTAACAGGGCGCCACTGACCCGCAATACCTGGAAGCTGACGATCGTCGCGAATGCCACCAGCACCAGCAGGCTCCACTGGCCGTACGGCACGATACTGGCTGGCACTTGGCGAGCGGTCCACAATACGCCCCAGCGCACCAAGAGGATCATCGGCGTCGCGACGAGAAGTACCATCAGGGTGATAAAGACAAAGCGAAATCCCGCGAATACATAGGCTTCGTCCACGAGCTTAAATCCCGGATCTGTGCCCAGCACGTGGGCGCGCGCGCGCAAGGCCAAGTAGCCGGAGATATAGGCAAGTGAGGATGCCGCGCCCAACACCGTGGCGATATTCTTTGCTGAGGCAACGAAGTCCATGGGGGCGTTCCTATCTGGCTTATCTGCCAAAAACCTGCGGCCCGGCCCAATAGAACGGCGCGCGACGCTCGCTGGCAAGGAGCCGGCGCATGGCGGTGGCCGCAGCGAGCGCCGGTGATGCTTGGCCAGATGCGACTGCCTCATAAAACGTGGCCATCCACTCGGCGTTGCTGTCGGAGGAGACGCGCCAGCGGCTCAAGAGGACGTGTTTGGCTCCGCCCACGAGCGGCGCCCAGGACAGGCCATAGACTTCGTTGGAAATACGGGTGTTGACCATGGCCCCCTCGCAAGAGCTGAACACAGCCAGGCGGGTATCGCGCCAGTCCACGGCGAGTAGCTCGGCGGCCGTGAGCTGGTTATCCTCGCGCGACAGCGTGAGATTATTGAGCGTGAGGCGAGATTGCAGCGGATCGCGCGTCTCGAATATTCCATGCAGCAGCACGTGCACCGACTCACTGGCACCCAGAAGCTCCATGGCGGTCTCGGCGCTCAACGTCTGCGATGGCCGCGCGCTCACCTCAAAGGCGTGTGCCTTTTCGAGCCGCGATACCTCGCCGGTGTTGCGTTCGAGTTCCTGGTCGTAGATGGCCGTTATTGCCGAGACTGTCGGTACCGGCTGTGCGAGCGCCCGGAGTGCGAATGCCGCATTCGGCGCGTAGGAAAGCGCCGTATCCTCAATGATAAATCGTCCGGTTTCGGCATCGATCAAGGCTTCGAACGGCAAGGTGACCAGCGGCCCTTGCGGGACGATGAGCATCTGTGGGCCCGAGAGATAGCGGGCAAAGGGCTTGAGCAAATACGTGTGCAGCTCGCGTGCCGTGTCGCTGTCAAAGGCGTCTTGATCGCTTCGGACCGAGCGCACCAGTTTTGTGACCTTGTCGATGACGGCGGCCTCGGGCAGGAAGACGGTCTTGACCAATGAGCCCTCTGGGCTGACAATCCAGACGAGCACATTGGTAGGTGTCACCCAGTAAAAGACTACTGGAATATCGGTTTTGCCCACCAGCGCCTCGACCTCGCTCAACCGGGGGAGCTTGTACGCTGCAGCACCGAGGCGTTCGGCGCTGCGTCGAAATGCCGGCTCCTCGACGAGCTCTTGCCGATGTTTTGCAAGGTGCCGCAGCTGCTCGAGCTTCGCCACTGACTTCGAATGGGCAATGCCGGCAATGGCGGTCTCAACCAAGTCGCTGCGAAGGGCGCTCTGCTGGGACTCGGCCTCCACCAGCCTGGCCAGCCATTGCCGCTCTGCAGCAGTAAAACCTCCGCGTTCGAGCGCGGCAGCCAGTTCGCTCATCCCGCGGGCGCGCATCGACTCGAATGCGGCGAATGCCGCGTCCCACTTCTCTAGCGCCAAAAGACGCAGCGCGAGGTCGCGCGCGATCTCTGGCCGATTTTCGACCACCGTGCCGCGCTTGCGGATATCCAGCCAACTGGCACGTTCTGTTTGCAGTAGATCTACTGCCCGTTCGAAGTATTGCAAGGCCACCTCGGGCTTCTGCTCTAGGTCGGCCTTGATTCCGAGTAGATAGAGACTCCGCGGATCGAGATCCTGGCCCTCGGGGACCACCATGTCGATCAGCTCAGCGAGAGCGACAAGGTCGGGGCGCGTGGATGCGCCGGCAGCAAAGTCCTCGTTCACGAGCACGTCGCTGACATCCTGGGCCTTGAAAATCCCCACTGTTCCGATTTTTTCGAACTCCACCCGTTTTTCGATCAGCATGCGTCGTGTGTCGAGGGCCCGGATGAACTCTTCGGCTTGCGTGCGCAGAGCGTCCCAGCCCATCTTGCGTGCGCTCTCACGGGCGTCTTCGTAGTATGCTGCGGCTGAATCGATAGCCCGACGACAAGCGCCCCAGGTGTCATCGCCATCGGACGCTGTCTTGGCGTCGACGAGCTTGCGGTAGTCACAGCTCTCGCCGAATTTCTGCAGGACACTTCCGGTATCGAGCTGAGCGTAGAAGCGCTGGCTATTGTCCTGGGCCAAGCTAATGGCCTCGATGGCATTGATCAATGCTGCTTCGAGTTCGCCACGCCCCGCTTGCAGTTGCGATGCGTATCCGGCCATCTCGTAACGTTGCTTGACGCTCGCTTGCTCACCGGCGCTGGCTTCCGCCTGGCGAAATGCCTTGGCGGCGGCGCCATGGTTGCGGGTGCCGTAGGCGTGTGAGCGTGCAATTGCCATCCAGGCGTCGAAGAGCAGCTCCTTGTCGGCAAGTGCCTCGGCTGCTGCCGCCGCTTGCTTATAGGTCTGGATTGCGGTCTCGAACCGACCGGAGACCCGCTGCACAGTGGCCAATTCAAATAAGCCCATGGCGTGGAGTTCGCCATCGGCGCCTGTGACAATGGCTGCGAGCTCCTTTTCAAGCGTCGCCATGTCGTCGGCTGGCAGCTGGCCGTGAATGCGGAATTGATCGATGGCGGCCTCTCGCCGCGCTCGCAGGGGCGAGATACTATCCTCAGCAGATTCCGTACTTTGTATATAATCGCTTATCATGGCAAGCCCTCCGATGAGGATACCCATAGCGAGGCCGGCCCAAAGCCACCATCGCGTGTACGCTCCTTGTATGTCACCAACATGTCCATGATGCATTGCTTTTGCGCCCATCGGGTCTCACTCCGATCTGTGTTTTGATCTACACTCAGACCTGCTTGTCGATACAGCACTGTCTATAGAAGCGGTTCGGGATCGAACGACAGGGCAGAGCAACACGAATACGCCGTGTTCTTGCGAAAGCAAGAACAAGACCATCGTCGGTCCAATAAAACGGGCCTCGCTATTCTGATCGCGGTCAAATTGCCCGAGATGGTTGTGCGCAACCGTTTCGTGCCGTGCCCTTGCCAACGCAGAAAATACGCGAATGCTCCCCCATACGTGCTGCTCTATTCTCTATTTCCAGGCGGGCCCGGTTTTTGCTCCGCTTCCAGAGCATGCGTATCCTAGTATATGGTGCTGGTAACATTGGAAGCATCTACGCTGGCCTACTGGCCCGCGCCGGACACGATGTGGTCATTCTAGCCCGAGGTGCACGACTCGCGCAAATCCGGGAGCGCGGCATTGAACTAGAGCATGCTGACACTGGCGAGCGAGTCACTGAGAGGCTCCCAGCTGTCGATCAACTGGCGCCTGACGACGCCTATGGTCTCGTCTTGGTGGCCATGGGCCGGGATCACATAGAGGAGGCGCTCCCGATCCTCGCTGGCAACCAGAACACCCCGTCCGTGATGTTCATGTGCAATAACGCCGCTGGCCCCGAGGCCATGGTCGACGCCCTCGGCGCAGAACGCGTCCTCCTCGGGTTTCCCGGTGCTGCCGGCACGCCCGATGGCCACACGATTCGCTATCTCATCCTGTCGGCCAGAGAGCAGCCGACGACAATCGGCGAACTCGATGGGAGTGTGTCCCCGCGACTCAAGCAGATCGCGGCGGCATTGCGGAGCGCTGGCTTCAATGTGGCGATGTGTCGCCAGATCGACGCGTGGCTCAAGACCCACGTCGCGGAAATCCTTCCAACGGCGGAGGCGTTCTACATGGCGGCCGGTGATACAAAGCGACTTGTGCGAACACGCGACGCGCTGGTGCTCATGGTGCGCGCGATACGTGAAGGCTATCAGGTCTTGCGCGCCAGCGGCGTCCCGATCGTGCCGCGCAAACACAGGATGTTTCGCTGGCTCCCCGAGCCGATCCTGGTCGCCATCATGAAGCGCATGATCGCCAGCGAAGCCACATCCATCAAAATCGGCCACGGGCTGGCCGCGCGGAACGAAATGGCACTGCTTACCGACGACTTCGCTGCGCTGGCCAGTACTACGAGCGTGGAGACGCCGACGATGCAGCGACTGGCGCGATACATCGATCCTGCTACCGAACCCCTTGCTGATGGGAGCGAAGAGCTCCCTTTGAAATGGCTAATGACATGACTACGACGCAACTCAGTGCATCGAGCCGTCTGGCTCCCACGCACCGCAATGAGCCAGGCGAGCGGCTCACGGTGGATGGCAAACGCTACTTGGTTCGCGACCACGTGACTGCCGTGCTCCAGGTGGTGCTGGCACTCGGCTTTGCGGGCACGCTCGCCTGGTACAACGCGTGGCTATTTGGCACAGTGCTGCTCGCCGGGAAGATCGTTTCTGCGCTGCTTCTGGTCCGCGTCAATCCGGCTGTGGTCAACGCGCGCGGGACGCGTCATCCCATGAGTGTGCAGGATCGGGTATTCTTTGCCGTCTTCATCCCGGCAACGCTGGCGATTCCGATCGTTGCCGCACTCGATGTCGGCGGCCCGGGATGGAGCCATCACTCGCTGGGGGAACTCATCATTGGGCTCGGGCTGTTGGCGATAGGCATGAGCATCCTGGTGTGGGCTCTGGCGGTTAACCGGTTTTTCGAGCCCACCGTCCGGATCCAACGAGAGCGCGAGCACCGCGTATGCACCGACGGTCCCTACCGCTATGTTCGACACCCGGGCTACACGGGTGCGATCATTCTTCTGGCTGGCATTCCACTGATTTTTGGATCGTTTTGGTGCTTCGTACCCGCTGCGATCACGACGATTGCGTTCATCGTTCGCACCATTTACGAAGATCGATTGCTGCACGCAGAGCTCGACGGTTATGGCGCATACGCCAGCAACACCCGGTTTCGACTCGTGCCCTTCGTCTGGTAGTTTTGTTCCGGGCGAGGCGATGGCGAAGTGTAGTGATTGCCGTCAAAGGTCGCCTCGACGCGATTGATGCTGTCGATGCGGCTAGGGATTGTTACGATGATTGGTCACGGCATAGGTCACTGTCGTCGAGTGACACGGTGACCTCTTTCGGCGACTCTGGCATCATGTCTTGCACTGTTGATTGGGGCCGGCGGTTTAGCAATAATTTTGCTACATCGGGCCGGGCATAGTGGCCCACAGGATCTGCAAACGATTTGGCGATCGCAATGGCGCCCAAATCGATGTCGGCATATAAGAGCCCCTCTTCGGTCGCGGCTAAGGGCTCACACAGCGGTCTGCCGTCGGGGCCATAGATCTGAGCATATCCGCCCCCCACAGCAAATAAGGCCGCTTGGGCTTCGGTATCGACCATGGTCTGATACATGTCGTCGGATACCATGCCGCACGGAGATAGCACGTAACATTGCCCCTCCATGGCATAGGTCTGGGTCGCGGCAGCATTGGCCTTTGCCCCCAGCGCGTATGCGTCGGGATAGAGGCTAAAGGCAGGCCATGCGGCAATGTGCACTTGCTCATGCATGCTGTACAGCGCGTATTTGACCAGAGGTTGTATGTGTTCCCAGCATGATAATTGGCCAATGCGACCGATGTCTGTGGCGCATACTTGCAAGTGGCTACCGTCGCTTTCGCCGAAGACGGTTCTTTCTACATGGGTGGCCTTGAGTTTGCGTCGGCCTTGAATGAGTTCACCACGGTCGTTGAATAAAAACTGGGCAATGTATAAAGATCCGTATTCGCGCTCGCTGGCCCCGACAGATACAAATATGTGCTGGTCTTTGGCCGCTTGCGCCAGTTGCCGGAAGTGGTCGTCGCCCACGACCAGGCTATTTTCGTGGTAGCGCTGGAAGTATTTTACGTTATGGGCCGTTGCCGAGAGCCATAACCACCACGGATAGCCCGGGAACCAACACTCGGGAAACGCGATTATGCGCGCGCCTTGCTCAGCGGCTCGTTTGATGAGGGCGATGGCTTTGTCGATGCAGCCCGCCAAGTCCATAAACACCGGTGCGGCTTGTACAACGGCCGCCTTGAATTGTATTGCCATGTGTGAATCTCCTGCGGATGGAATTGCCATAATGAGACGCCACCGTAGCATGAGAGCGGCCTGTGTGGACTGTCGCGAGGAGTTTGTCCAGGTCGATATCGTTGCGCAATGGAGCGTCACGACCATGGGTCATTGCAGGAGACTGGCGGGCGTGCGCTCAGGATAATCCGTCGCGGGATAATCCGTCGCGCGACTTGTGCACCAACGCCGGAGACAAGACATTCGATGCGAATGAGGGGACGGTGGATACGCCGCTGAAAGCGTGTTATCGGAAGCGGGCGGGCAATGTACCTGGAGAGTATCAGCTCCCAGTAGGTCTCAACCAGGCCGGCCCCCATACTCGGATGGTCGCTCATAGGTCTGGACCAGGTCGGCCCCCATCCTCGGATGGTCGCTCATAGGTCTGGACCAGGCCGGCCCCCATCCTCGGATGGTCGCTCATAGGTCTGGACCAGGCCGGCCCCCATCCTCGAATGGTCGCTCGGAGAGCGAGACCTGGGCGGCCCCCATCCTCGCCTGGTTGCTCGGAGCACAAGACCTGGTCGCCTCCCCTCCCAGGATAGCGCGGGATAGCGCTCGGCCTACCGACCACCCTTCCCAGGATAGTGCGGGATAGCGCTCGGCCTACCGGCCCCCCTTCCCAGGACGGGGTTGGGTAGGTCTCGACCTGCCGCGCCCCCATCTCGGGATGGTGACGGCCAGGGCCAGACCTATCGCTATTGATTATACCTGCCATGTCCACATCTTAGATAACATGATCCCGTCTAGGATAGCCGTTCCCGATGGGACATCAATAGCGCGCTCCGTGACATCACGCACGTGACACCATACCGGCTGTTGTGATGAGTCGCACGAAACAATGTATATTTTTCGTTGTTTATCGTCTAAAATAATATTTTCCATTTTTTGTCCTCTAGACGTGCGAAGAATATCTACTAGGTTGGTCGAGATGACTCGTTCATACCTCGCAACAGATATTATCGTTCTTCCGCGTTTGAGCGTCTCCGACGCGGTTGCCTTGGCCACCGCGCTGTTGGCGCGCGCCACTGATGCCGGCGAATTGCCAGCGCCAATTCGGAAAGCCGTCGACCAGACCACGCCGCGGCTGTCGCATTTGCGCGATCTGGTCCGGGGCAATGCCGAGACTCAGAGCCTGAGTCCGGCGGTGCTTCGGTCTGCCGATCGCGACCTCGATGCCGCCTGGGCGGCTTTGTCGGATTTCACCAAGGCCTTTGCCCGTCTGCCGTTGGAGGCCAATCAGACCCTGGCCGCCGACAGTCGGTCGGTACGCGATGCGCTCTTCTATGACGGTTTGCGTTTCTTGCAGCGCAAATTCCGCGAGCAATGGGTCGAATCTCAGACCCGCCTCGACATCATTGAGAGCCGCGCACTGGGGGACGTGATCGAACGGTTGGGCGGCAGCACTATTTTGGCAACCATTCGCCAGGCCCACGACCGCTACGGCGAGGTTCTTGGGATTACGGCCGAAGCCGTCGAGCGTGGCCCCTCGGTCGTGGCTGACGCCCTGAGCGCGTTGCGCGACGGTCTGCGCCGCTATGTGCTTCAGGTTGCCGCCCATGTTGATCCCGACGATCCTGCGACGCAGGCCCTTGCCGAATCTCTGCTAGAGCCGCTTGCGCGCTGGCAGGATGCGCCCGCTGCTGGCAATCGCAATGACAGTCCGATTGGCGATGAGTCGGGCGATGATGCTCCCGTCGACGATGGCCCGATTGGTGACGAGCCGCTCGACGGCCAGCCGATTGGCGATAGGCCGCCAGCCGGCGTTATCGACGGCGCTCTCGACAGTTACAGTAATGGCGGTAGCGAAGATGCGGCCTTTGTGGCCGCGGCGCATGGAAGCCGTGCTAAGCTGCGTCTATGAATGCATCCAGCACTAGCAGAGTCGAGCGGCGGCCAGGGTCGGGGCCGACAGAGTCGGGGCCGACAGAGTCGGGGCCGAGAGTCGCAGACCATCTCGTGAGCGCTGTCAATGCTTGGATTGGCGACTATCTTGCCGAGACCGACAATGGCCTGCAACAGACAATGGCGTTCTACCGCGGAAATCGTCCAGTAGCGCCGGAAGCACTCGAGGCACCGGTGACCGGCAAAATCTGCGTCTTGGTGCACGGGCTCGGCAGTAATGAGGCCGTGTGGAAATTTTCCGAGCCCCACCAAGACGGTGGCGACTACGGCGAGCTGTTACAACGACGCTGTGGCTACATGCCACTGTACGTGCGCTTCAACACTGGATTGCGTATCTCCGACAATGGCAAGCGACTCGCCGCGCTTTTTCAGCGTTTGTTCGACCATCACGGCCCAGCCATCACCGAGCTGATATGTATCGCCCATAGCATGGGTGGGTTGGTTGTCCGCAGCGCTTGTCATATCGGCAGCCAAGCGGGCCACGATTGGGTCTCTCGGGTGAGCCACGCCGTCTATCTGGGCTCGCCTCACTTGGGTGCACCATTGGAGAAATTCGCCAATGTAGCCAGCTACGTATTGGGCCTTGTCGACACCACTGCTACCCGCGTTATCAGTGACGTGCTCAAGACCCGCAGCAAGGGAGTGAAAGACCTCCGGTTTGGCAATTTGGTCGATCAAGACTGGTTCGACTATGATCCCGACGAGCTCTTGAACAACCGTCGTGTCCCCATTCCCTGGCTGGCCACGGCGCGCCATCATCGTGTCGTGGGGCAAGTCTTGGCGGGTGTTGCAGGGATAGGAGATATGGTGGTGAGCTCGGATAGCGCTGCTGGATGTGGCCGTGGGGCGCAACCTGGCGCCCCGGGCTCGCTCGATGTGCAAGTGATGCCGGGGTTGGATCACCTGACCCTGGCTCATCACCCCGAGGTCTACCAATACCTGGAACGCTGGATAAACCACCGAGGATAAATCACTATGGATGAACAGGACTGGAAGCGAGTCAAAGGATTGAAGCAGCTGGCACACGATGGCGTGACGCAAATAACCAGTTTTGTGGAAACGCATCACCGCCATGCGGCCGCAAAGCCGTTTGACATACTCGAGTCGATTGCGCCCCTTGCCGCACCAACCAAGCTCGTGCGCTGGGTTCACGATGGGGTACTGGGAATTGTTTATCGCAGTATTCACACCGTCAACGAAGTGACCGAGCGAGCGGATGATTGGGTCATGGATCGAGTGGCACCAACGAATGTCGCCACCGATGCGGGCGCCAGTGAAAAGCGCGAGCGGCCGCCCGAGACTACATAAGAATACCTCGGTTATGAGACCGAGATTGGACGATTCAGTTGCTCCCATGGTCGTTGGCTGGGTCGCACCAGCGCTCGAGCACTGCGGCGAGTTCTTCAACCGACACCGGTTTGCGGATGTAGTCGTCCATGCCGGCCTTGAGGCAGCGCTCGCGATCGCCTTCGAGCGCGTGTGCGGTCATGGCCACGATGGGGATGCGTTCACCACGATCGGACTCGCGTTCGCGGATGGCTTCCGTGGCCGCGTAACCGTCCATCACCGGCATTTGGCAGTCCATGACGATGAGGTCGTAGGAGCCCCGCGACCAGGCGTCGAGCGCCTCCTTGCCGTTTTCGACTACGTCGACGTGGTAGCGGGCTTTTTTCAGCAAGCGACTGGCGACTTTTTGATTGATGGGGTTGTCTTCGACCAGCAGCACGACATAGGTGGGCGTGCTGGAGGAGGCCGACGGTGCTCGCGCAGACTTCTCGACTGCGGGCGACGCTGCGCGATGGGCGGAGGCCGTGCGTGTGGCTCCGTGTTCGAGTTCGCGGAGGAGCCGGGTGAGCCGGAAGGGGCGCGATACGACCTGGCTGATGCCGGCCGCGCGCAGGGTGTCGCCGTCGATGCGGTGTCCCATGGGCAGCGCTACCATACATCTCGGCGAGGGGCTGCCGGACGCCTGGTCGTTTTCCTCGAGGGGGCGAGCGGCATCGGGGACGACATCGCGGGCGACATCAAGGGCATTGAAGCTCGGGGGTGCGTGATCGATAATGACGAGGTCGAAGTCGGCGCCCTGTTCGTGGGCCTGTTCAAGGCGTGTGCGGGCCGCTTCGGCGTTGTCGACGGCGTCGAAGTCGGCGACGTGGGGGCCCAGCATGTGTTGGAGCGCCCGCTGCTGCAGCGGGTGTGGGGAGACCGCGAGTACGCGCTGGCCGCTCAGCTCGGAGCGGACGCGCAGTTTGGCGCTGCTCGGGGCCTCAAGGGACAGAGTAAACCAAAAGGTGCTGCCCTGATTGGGGGCACTGTCGTATCCCAGTTCGCCGCCCATGCACTCGACTAGCTCGCGCACGATGGCCAGGCCCAGTCCGGTGCCGCCGAATCGGCGGGTAAACGAGGCGTCGGCCTGGGAAAAGGCCTCAAAGAGCTCGGTCCCCTTGGCCTCATCAATGCCGATCCCAGTATCGGTGATCTCGAAGCGCAGGGTCACCGCTTTGGCCTTGGCCTCGGCGACGACCACGTGCACGCTGACCTCACCGGCCTCGGTGAACTTGACCGCGTTACCGACCAAGTTGATCAACACTTGGCGGAGCCGGTTTGCGTCGCCGATGACGCGGCTGGGCACTTCGTAATTGACGAGGGCCGCCATCTCAAGTCCCTTGTTGCACGCCTCCTCGCCGACTAGCTCAAGGGCGTCGTCGACCACCTCTTGCACGGCAAATTCCTTGTGTTCGAGCTCGATGCGGCCGGCTTCGAGGCGAGAGAAATCGAGAATGTCGTTGATGAGTGTCAGTAGGGCTGCGCCCGAACGCTCGAAATTCTCGACATAGTCGCGCTGCTCGGCGTCGAGGTCGGTGTCGAGCAGCAACGTGGTCATGCCGATCATTCCATTGAGCGGCGTGCGAATCTCGTGGCTCATGTTGGCCAGGAAGAGTGATTTTGCCCGCGTCATCTCTTCGGCGGCTTCCTTGGCGGCTTCTAGGGCTCGCTCTTCCTCTTTGCGGGCAGTGATGTCTTGGACGACCTGCACGACGCCCTGGATATCACCGTTTTCATCTAGATGCGGGACCAGCGTGAGGCCGTAGTCGCGCGGCCGATCATTGGCGTCAGGCAGGTTGATCTCGGTTTCGGATTCGCGGCCCCGCAGCGCGGCTTCGATCAGCGGTTCGTCGAGGGCCAGAGCGTCGGGGGTGAGCACTTCGTGCACTGTGCGACCGTGGCAGTCTGCCTCGCGTACGTGATGCCAGGAGGCAAAGGCTTGGTTGACGAATCCGAAGCGGCGTTCGCGATCGATATACGAAATCAGTGCCGGGACTTTGTCGACAATGATGTGGCTGAGGCTTTCACTGGCGGCTCGGGCGCGTTCCGCCTGGCTGCGCTGGGCTACGGCGGCGGCGATGAAGAGCGATTGCATCATCACCATGGCGATGAAGGTCCAGAGCAGGGCCAGGCTCTGATTGAGCTCTTCGCTGACAAACGGGCCACCGCCGTTGCGGGTATGCCAGACCGCCAGTCCGACTACCACCAGGGCAGTGGTGGCAGCGCCTCGAGGACCGAAGCGGAATGCGGCCCAGGCCAAGAGTGGGAAGATGAGATATTGCAGCGGAATCGTGCTGGCTGGGAGCCCTTCCCATTGTCCGAAAACCAGGCTGGTGACCAATAGGATGGTGATGAACAGCCACAGGGCTTCGAGTGCTTGGTCGCGATAGTCATCGAGGTGGGGTTTGCGCATCCAAGTGGTGAGAAACGGCAGGAGGACGAAGATGCCCATCGCGTCGCCCAGCCACCAGCCGGGCCAGATGGCGAAAAAGGCCGCCCAGGGCGCCATTCCGTTCAGGCACAGCGCGCTGGTGCCGATGCTGGCGCTGAGCGTGCTGCAGGCGGCGGCGCTGAGCAGCACTGCGAGTACATCGCGGGGGCGTGCGAGCGTGGGGTTGAAGTCGGCGAGGTGGCGTAAGAGGTAGTAGCCGGCAACGGCTTCGAGGGGATTGCCGATGGCGGTGCCGAGAGCGAAGCCGAGCGGGGCGCCGGTGGAGGCCGTGGCCGCGAAGGCGCCGAGCACCAAGCCGGGCCACAGCCTGAGCCCGAACAACAAGAGGGCCGCCAAGGCCAGCCCACTGGGAGGCCACACCAGGGTTACATTGCCCTCCACGAAGGAGAAGAGAAACCCCAGCTTGGCGGCGCCAAAGTAGATGACGGCGAGCGTGACATTGTCGATGACCTGTCGAGTCAGGGGGAGGCGCGGCGCGGTCGATGTCATGGTACGTTCCTCGGGGCCATATCACCCTGTCGTAGCGTGCAAGGTGACCCATTGTTTAGCTTGAACAGAAGTCAGGATACACGAGCAGCACGTCAATGGCTTCGTGGCCTTGGATAATTATTTGATGAGGTCGTCGACAGCGTGGCGGCGTCTATGGGTTGCCGATAAGGTCGCGCAAGGTGGTGACGAAGCAATCGAGTTCGTCGCCTCGCTTCGATGGCAGCCGAGCAGCGCAGCGACGGCGTCCATAGGTCCGGGCCACGGTGTCGGCGGCTTCGTCAGCTGCCTCATAGCCGCCGATGGCTTCCTCGCGGCGGAGGTGCGCGACTTATGCGTCGACGACGGCCCGCGGCGGCAGTGCGGCGCCTGCGTTGTTGAAGTGGATCAGATCGCGACTCGCGGGCGTGTCGGCCCGCGCGCGATCGAGGTCAATGTTCCGGGGACGATGAGGCATGTCGGCGAAGTGATAGGGAACGCGCAGCGTTAGGGCTCGCTGCCGTCGGGGGCAGCCTTTCGTAAGGACAGGCAAGCATGACCACTTGCGGGAATTCGCCGCAATCCATTCGAGCTCTTTAGTGGGGCGCCCAGTGCGGGGAGTGGAAGCCCAGCGCCGCCTTCGCTGTGGCCGGGATGCCGGGACATTCTCAACCGGTCGGAAGGCTGATGCTCGCCGCTCGCCGCTCATTCCTCTTCGAATAAGCATAGGTTTTTTATGAATGCCCAAAAACGGAAAACCTGTCATGCAGCAAAAATGGAGCTCCAGACCGTTTGTTGCTAGTCACCGCGACGGCGACTTGTCTGCGTGAGATGATGAGCATCATTATTCTTGACTGGCCAGCAATTTCGAAAAATGAGTGCCGTCAAAGGTCGAGATGATCGCTCAGGAGCGAAATGCTTGCGCTCGGGGCATAGATCTCTTGCAATCTTTGCGCGCTTGCGCAATCGGCGCGATAGGCACGGGCGCTGCTCCGGCTGGTATGTGAGTTATCTCGACGACTTTGCCAGCTCGGCGGCGACGAATTATCGGATGGAACGCAGAATGCACGCCGCTGGCGAGTGACGAGGGAAGCCGTGTATGGGTCTCGGCTTCCGGCGAAAACCGATCAGCAAAGGGAGAGCTCCTCATGCCCGTCGCACTCACGTATCCCGGTGTCTATGTCGAAGAAATCCCCAGCGGCGTTCGCACCATTACCGGGGTGGCAACCTCAATCACCGCCTTTGTTGGTCGCGCCGCGCGCGGGCCAGTGAACGAGCCACTATCCATCAATAGCTTTAGCGATTTCGAGAGCAGGTTTGGTGGCCTTTGGGGCAAGAGCACTCTCGGCTTTGCGGTACGCGATTTTTTCCGCAATGGTGGCTCCAGGGCCATTATCGTGCGCGTCGCTG
>JAAUYH010104136.1_pt1 | contig 23178 bp, 18 predicted proteins | sample 7278061 | NCBI WGS metagenome assembly JAAUYH01 (sample SAMN14350203, study PRJNA611818) | marine sediment metagenome | isolation source: surface marine sediment (0.6m) | place: French Polynesia: Moorea | collected 2018-08 | reverse complement strand
CTTCCCGTCCTTCAGCGCGTTGTGCCATTCGATGATGGCACGGATGGTCAGCGGCGATTCGCAGATGCCGCCGATCATCATTTCGCGGCCGGCCTCGATGCGCTTGGCGATCGCGATCTCGCCCTCGCGCGACAGCAGCTCGACCGAGCCCATCTCGCGCAGATACATGCGCACCGGATCGTCGGTGCGGCCGATCTCGTCATCGTCCAGATTGCCCGAGGCGCGGACTTCGCCCTCGCCGCTGTTGTCGGCCGAGGCGACGTCGTCGGACTCCTCGTTCTCGACGACATTGATGCCCATCGCCGAAAGCTGCGACATGACGTCCTCGATCCGCTCCGAATCGGTTTTGTCCGGCGGCAATACGGTGTTGAGCTCGTCGATCGTTATGTAGCCACGCTCCTTGACCTTGCCGATCAGCTTCTTGATGCCCTGGCCGACGCTGTCCAGGAGAGGGCTGTCGCCCGCCTCGTCGCGTCCGTCCGTCGCATCCACCGCACTTGTCGCTTTCGTGGCCATCCGGTTTCGTGCCCTTACGATCTCAAGAGATTGATGTCGTCACGCCAAAACGGCAAAACCGGCGCAGGACAGCGCCCGCGGCGCAATCCGCTCCGATTCGTGTTCCAGAAACATGGGTCGAATTCGGCCCCCGCCCAGGCACGGGGCCTGTCACGCACTTCCTGGATCGTCGCCTTCGCTCCCACCCGTTGGGACTCGAGGGCCAACTTCCGCGCCGCATTGGCTCCGGCGTCCGTTGACCCGTAAACACTTCGCAGCCCGTGTCCCGGGCCGTGCTTGTTACGCCTCCAGCCGCCGCCAGTCCGCACGACGCCGCGTGCACCTGATCGAACGGACCATCGGTCTGGCGAGAGGCGCGACCGTGTATAGGCGGTCATCGCCCAGCCGGTCCAGACCACTGACCCGCCCGGCTTGGCAAACGTGGCTACGATGCATGGCCGAATCAAGGCCCGGCTTGGCTAAACCGCGTCGAATTCGTCGTTTCCGGCCTCCAGCAGCTCGCGCTGATACGACTTTGCCCGCGCCCAATTCTCGTCCGTCGGGTCCCTCTGGTACTGCTCGAACGCCAGCCGGGCCTCGGATTCCAGCCGTTTCTTGAGCAGGCGCCGCCAGGTGTCCCGCCATTTCAGGAGCACCTCCTGAAGGGGCTTGGACGGTCTGACATAGGTCGCCCGGCCATAGACCTCCTGGCTTGAGATCCGCTCCAGGGTTGTGCCATGCCCCGAATCAGCAAGCTGGTGGCGCAGGTCGTCGGAGCCCAGTTCGGGGTGATTCGTCAGCAGCGTGACCACTTCGCTCTTGAGAGCATCAAGCGAGCGATCGCCAAAGGACAGCTCGCCGAGATTCTCGGCAATGTCGTCGAACAGCGCCGGATGGTTGACGACGGCGGTCAGCAGCGGGATCACCGCGGCCTTGTCGCTGATCTGACGCGTTGGAAGCGGCGCGGGGTGGCGGCGATCCGCGGACCGTGCCGCGAGCCGATCCTGGCCGAAGAAGCGCCGTGGACGCTGGGGGAAGGCGGCATCCACCCGGGAGTCGAACTCGCTCCGGTAGAAGTCGCGCACGGTCGGGTCGACAATCCTGGCGGCCTCGCGGCCGAGCGCCACCTTCAGCCCGGCCCGGCCCTCCGGGGTGTCGGTCTTCTGCACCATGAGCGCCCGTTGCCACAGCACGTCCGACAGCGGCAGCGCCGCTTCCAGCACCGAGCGCATCGCCGCCATGCCGCCGCCGGCAATCAGCGTGTCCGGGTCCTCGCCGGCCGGCAGATAGGCGATGCGGATCGACTGGTCCGGCTCCAGCATCGGCAGCGCCCGGTCGGCGGCGCGCCAGGCGGCGCGGCGGCCGGCCTCGTCGCCGTCGAAGCACAGCACCGGGGTCTTGGCGATCTTCCACAGCTCCTTGAGCTGCGCCTCGGTCAGGGCGGTGCCAAGGGGCGCCACCGCCGCCTGGAAGCCGGCGCGCACCAGGGCGATCACGTCCATGTAGCCCTCGGCGACCACCACGCCATGGCCCTGATGGGCGGTCTTGCGCGCCCGCGCCAGCCCGTAGAGCAGCTGGCCCTTGTGGAACAGGGCGTGGTCCGGGCTGTTGATGTATTTCGGGCCGTCGCCTTCCAGGATGCGGCCGCCAAAGGCGACCACCCGGCCGCGCCGGTCCTCGACCGGAAACATGACGCGGTTGCGGAAGAAGGCGTAAGGGCTGCGCCCGTCCTCGGGCTGCCGCGCCAGCCCGACCTCGATCATGGATTCGAGCTCGAACCCGTCGGCCTTCAGGGCCGACAAAAGCGCCTGGCCGTCGGCCGGGGCATATCCCAGGCGGAACAGCGCCAGGGCCTCGTCATCCAGGCCGCGGTCCCGCAGATAGGCCAAGGCCGCGCGCCCGGCCGGCTTGCGCAGGCTGGCCTGGAAGAAGGTGCAGGCCGCCTCCGTCAGGTCGTGCAGGCCGCGCTGGCGCTCGAACCGGGCCTGCTCCTCCGGAGTCGGCTGGGGCACGGCCAGGCCGGCGCGGGCCGCCAGCTGTTCGACGGCCTCCATGAACGGCAGATTGTCGTGCTCGCGCAGGAAGCTGATGGCGTCGCCATGGGCGCCGCAGCCGAAGCAGTGATAGAAGCCCTTCTGGTCGTTGACCGTGAAGCTGGGCGACTTCTCCTTGTGGAACGGGCACAGCCCCTTGAATTCATGGCCGGCGCGGGTCAGCCGAACCCGGGCTCCGACCACCTCGGAGACCGGCACCCGGCTGCGCAGCTCGTCCAGGAAATCCGGCGGCAGGGGCATGCAGGGCTCCTTTCGGAGCGGAGCCTACCTCAGGCCAGGGCCGATTTCACCAACCCACTGGCCTTGGTGAAGTCCATCCGGCCGGCATAGCGGGTCCGGAGCTCGGCCATGGTTCGGCCCATGTCCTTCAGGCCCTTGGCCCCGACGTCGGCGATCACCGATTCCACCGCCTGCTCGATCGAACTCTCGTCCATCTGCTCGGGCAGGAAGCGCTCGATGATCGAGACCTCTTCGCGCTCGCCCTCGGCGAGGTCCAGCCGGCCGCCCTGCTCGTAGAGGGCGATGCTGTCCTCGCGCTGGCGGATCATGGTCTGCAGCAGCGCCAGGATCTCGTCATCGGAAATGCCGTCGGTCACGCCTTTGCCGCGCGCCGCGATATCGCGGTCCTTCAGGCAGGCCAGTATCAATCTCAAAGTCGAAACGGCGCGCTTTTCCTGGGCCTTGATGGCCTCGGTCAGCGCCTCGTTCAGCCGCGGGCGGATCATCGTTCAACCTCTTCCAGCCGGCTTGTCATGAGGCCGCGTACAATAGCCAAATCGGAAGTGCGGCGCAAACGACAAGACTCCAGTTATCCCATTGAAAACATTTATTTTTACTTCTTGGCCGCCGTGCAAGGCCGGCTGCGGGCGGCGTGGGGCGGAGCGTGTAAAGGGTTGGCGTCAACAGGTCAACCATGCTTTATCACGCCGCGAATATTTCCAGCCGTCTTTGGACCAGTCCCATGAGCGACCGCCTTGCCGCGCCGATCGACCTGAGCCAGCAGGCGCCGCCGCCCGGCGCCACCGGCGCGCTGGTGCTCGCCGACGGCACGGTGCTGTGGGGGCATGGGCTCGGCGCCGCCGGCCATTCGGTCGGCGAAGTCTGCTTCAACACCTCCATGACCGGATACCAGGAGATTCTCACAGATCCGTCATACGCCGGTCAGATCATCAATTTCACCTTCCCGCATATCGGCAATGTCGGCGCCAATCCGGAGGACATCGAGACGACGACCGCGGCGGTGCGCGGCCTGGTGCTCAGGGCCGACATCACCGAGCCGTCGAACTGGCGGGCCACCCGGCACCTGAACGACTGGCTGAAGGCGAACGGCCTGGTCGGCCTGAGCGGCATCGACACCCGGCGCCTGACCCGGCGGATCCGCGACGCCGGCGCTCCGACCGGGGTGGTGGTGCACGCCCCGGATGGGCGTTTCGATCTGCCGGCGATTCTGGCCGAGGCCGCCGAATGGCCCGGCCTTGAAGGCATGGACCTGGCCGCCGAGGTGTCCTGCCGACAGACCTATGGCTGGGACGAGACACCATGGACAACCGGTGAGGGCTATGGGCGGATGGACGCGCCGCAACGCCATGTGGTCGCCATCGACTTCGGCGCCAAGCGCAACATCCTGCGCTGCCTCGCCGGCCTGGGCTGCCGGGTGACGGTGGTGCCGGCCGATGCCGGGCCGGAGGAGATCCTGCGCCACGAGCCCGACGGCATCTTCCTGTCGAACGGCCCCGGCGACCCGGCGGCGACCGGCCAATACGCGATCCCGACCGTACAGGCGCTGCTGGAGACCGGACGGCCGATGTTCGGCATCTGCCTCGGCCACCAGATCCTGGCCTTGGCACTGGGCGCGAAGACCGAGAAGATGCATCTCGGCCATCGCGGCGCCAACCATCCGGTCAAGGACCTGACCACCGGCAAGGTCGAGATCACCAGCCAGAACCACGGCTTCGTGGTCTCCGACAAGAGCCTGCCGGACGGCGTGGAGGCCACCCATATCAGCCTGTTCGACGGCTCCAATGAAGGCCTGGCGCTGAAGAACCGCCCGGTCTTCTCGGTGCAGTACCACCCCGAGGCCTCGCCGGGCCCGATGGACAGCCATTACCTGTTCCAACGCTTCGTCGACCTGATCGACAACGACCGCGCCGGCTAGGGGCCGGGTTGCCGCGATGGGCTCGATCCTCGACAGCGCCGCGTTGAGCTTCCCCATCCTGATGGCGCATTCGGCGCTGACCCTGCTGATGTTCGTGGTCGGCCTGACGATCTATATCTGGGTCACGCCGCATCGCGAATTCGCCCTGGTGCGCCAGAACAACCCGGCCGCCGCCATCGCACTCGGCGCCGCCATGCTCGGCCTGGCCATCCCGCTCGCCGCCGCCATGGCCAACAGCGTCAACCTCTGGGAGATCGCGATCTGGGGCGGCGTGGCGGTTCTCTTGCAGCTGATCGCCTTCAAGATCGTCGACCTGCTGATGCGGGACCTCGGCAAATCGATCGAGGAGGGCGAGATCGCCCCGGCCCTGGTGCTGGCCGCCGCCAAGATCTCGGTCGCGTTGGTCAACGCGGCGGCGATGTCCTGAGCCCATGGACCGGTCCACCTGGTTCGTGATCCTGCTCCTGGTGGTGGTCGTCATCGGCGGCAGTTTCTGGGACGAGGCGCCGCGCGGCGACGGCGTGCCGTTCTTCGATCCGGGTCAGCCGCAACGCCGCGGCCCGGCGCCGCAGCCGGTCGTCAATGTCGACGCCGAGGCCTTCGCCCGGCAGATCCCGCCACCACCATCGCCGCGGCTGCGCGCCCGGCTGGTGATCGAACGGGAGGGACGGCCACGCCGCGGCAGCACCTTCATCGGCACCGCCTGGGCCTTGACCGCCAGCGAATCCTGGCTGAGCGCCCGCCATGTTACGGATGGCTGCCGCCAGCTCAGTTTCTTCCGCGGCAACCGGCTGCCATCCGCGACCGGGCATCCGACCTCGGACATCAGCGCGATCGCGATCGGCCGCCGCCACGGCAACGCGCTGGAGCTGAGCCGCGACCCGCTGACCTCCGGCGAGGACGTCTATCTGGTCGGCTTTCCGTCCGGTGACCCGGCGGCGGTCTACGGCACCGTGACCGGCACCGGCGTGCTCGACCATCGCTCGCTCGGCCACCGCGAGACCATCGTCGTCGTGGCCCAGCGCAGGCGCGTGCCCTCCGGCTCGGCCGATCTGGGCGGTATCAGCGGCGGTCCGGTGCTGGACGCCGACGGCAACGTTGTCGGCACCGTGATCGGCGGGTCGGCGCGGCGGGCCCGCAGCATCATCAGCATCGAACGCAACGTCGCCTGGCTGGCCGCGGCCGCCGGCGGGGCGACCGCCGACAGTCTCGGAGGACCGCGAGCGGACCTGCCGCTGACTCCGGCGAACTTCGCCAGCGCCACCGCCCCGCTCCTGGCGGGCGGCCCGGTCCGGCTGGTCCGGTGCGACCGGTAGTGGCGGTGCGGCGATGATGGCGGCGCGACCGGCCCCACCCCGCCTGGACGGGCAATCCGTCCGCGTTTCCCTGGTGACGGCCGCAGACGCCGCGGCGCTGAAGGACTTCCACAACCGCAACCAGGATCATTTGAAGCAGTGGATGCCGCCGCTGCCGAAGGGCTTCTATACGCTGGACTACTGGCGGCGCTGGTCGGCCGGCGCCGCCGATCTGTTCGAGAAGGACCGATCGGTGCGCATGGTCATCCGCGACATCGCGGATCCCGACGGTCCGCTGCTGGGCCAGGTCAATCTCAACAACGTCGTGCGCGGCGCCTTCCAGGCGGCCCATCTCGGCTACCATCTCGACCGCGAGGCGGAGGGCCGCGGGCTGATGACCGAGGCGCTGTCCCTGGTCATCGGCTACGCATTCGGACCCTTCCGGCTGCACCGGCTGATGGCCGGCTATGTGGTCGGCAACGCCCGCAGCGCCAAGGTGCTGGCGCGGCTCAACTTCCGGGTCGAGGGCATCGCCAAGGGCTACCTCTACATCGACGGCGCCTGGCGCGATCACGTGCTGACCGCGCTGACCGATCCCGGCAACCGGCCCCCGCCGTCCCTCAAGGCATGACATCGCGAAGGGCTGGCGTGCCCGCCCGCGCATCACTATAAGAACGCCGGCCCGACCAACCCGCCGGCAAGCGGCCGGCGGAGACGGGTCCGCAGACGGCTCGAGCAGGCATGCCCAAGCGCACCGACATCACTTCCATCGCGATCATCGGCGCCGGACCTATCGTCATCGGCCAGGCCTGCGAGTTCGACTATTCCGGCGCCCAGGCCTGCAAGGCGCTGAAGCAGGAGGGCTACCGCGTCGTTCTGGTGAACTCCAACCCGGCGACCATCATGACCGACCCGGAGTTGGCGGACGCCACCTATGTGGAGCCGATCACGCCGGAGATCGTGGCCCGCATCTTGGAGGCCGAACGCCCCGACGCGCTGCTGCCGACGATGGGCGGCCAGACGGCTCTCAACACCGCTATCGCACTGCACGAGGACGGCACGCTGGACCGGCTCGGCATCGAGCTCATAGGCGCAAAGCCGGATGTGATCGCCAAGGCCGAGGATCGGCTGCTGTTCCGCCAGGCGATGGACCGCATCGGGCTGGAGTCGCCGCGCAGCCGCCTGGTCGAGAGCCGGGCCGAGGCCGAGGCGGCGCTTGACGTCGTCGGCCTGCCGGCCATCATCCGCCCCTCCTTCACCCTGGGCGGCGCGGGCGGCGGCATCGCCTACAACCTCAACGAATATGAAGAGATCGTCCGCAACGGCCTGAGGCTGAGCCCGGTGCACCAGGTCCTGGTCGAGGAATCCGTCCTCGGCTGGAAGGAATTCGAGATGGAGGTCGTGCGCGACAACGCCGACAACTGCATCATCATCTGCTCCATCGAGAACGTCGATCCGATGGGCGTGCACACCGGCGATTCGATCACCGTCGCGCCGGCCCTGACCCTGACCGACAAGGAATACCAGCGCCTGCGCAACGCCTCGATCGCGGTGCTGCGGGAGATCGGCGTCGACACCGGCGGCTCCAACGTCCAGTTCGCGGTGAACCCGGAGACCGGCCGGCTGGTGGTCATCGAGATGAACCCGCGGGTCTCCCGCTCCTCGGCCCTGGCCTCGAAGGCGACCGGGTTCCCGATCGCCAAGGTCGCGGCGCGGCTGGCCGTCGGCTACACGCTCGATGAACTCGACAACGACATCACCCGGGTGACGCCGGCGAGCTTCGAGCCGACGATCGACTACGTCGTCACCAAGATGCCGCGCTTCACCTTCGAGAAGTTCGCCGGGGCCGACCCGCTTTTGACCACCTCGATGAAATCGGTCGGCGAGGCGATGGCGATCGGCCGCACCTTCCAGGAGAGCCTGCAGAAGGCGCTGCGCTCCATGGAGACCGGCCTGACCGGCCTCAACGAGGTGGAGATCCCCAGCTATGCCGACGAGGGCGACCCGAACCTGATCCGCGCCGCACTGTCGCGGCCGACCTCGGACCGCATCCTGGTGATCGCCCAGGCGATGCGCCTCGGTCTGCCGCGGGACGTGATCCAGACCGCCTGCCGCTTCGACCCCTGGTTCCTGGACCAGATCGCCGAGTTGGTCGAAGCCGAGCAGGGGCTGGCCCGGGACGGACTGCCCGAAGAGACGCGCGACTGGCTGCGACTGAAGCAGATGGGCTTCTCGGACGCCCGCTTGGCGGAGCTGACCGGAACCAGCGAGGCTGCAGTCGCGGACCGTCGGCGGGCGGTCGGCGCCCTGCCGGTCTACAAGCGGATCGACACCTGCGCCGCAGAATTCGCCAGCACCACGCCGTACATGTACGGCTGCTACGAGGGCACCGGGCTGGTCCCGGCCGAGTGCGAGGCCGAACCCAGCGACCGCGACAAGGTGATCATCCTGGGCGGCGGGCCGAACCGGATCGGCCAGGGCATCGAGTTCGACTATTGCTGCGTGCACGCCGCCTACGCGCTCAGGGAGGGCGGCTTCGAGACCATCATGGTCAACTGCAACCCGGAAACGGTCTCGACCGACTACGACACCTCCGACCGGCTCTATTTCGAACCACTGACCGCCGAGGACGTGATCGAACTGGCCCGGGTCGAGCAGTCCTCGGGCCGGCTGCTCGGCGTCATCGTCCAGTTCGGCGGCCAGACGCCGTTGAAGCTGGCGCATGACCTGGAGGAGGCCGGCATCCCGATCCTCGGCACGCCGAAGGACGCCATCGACCTGGCCGAGGACCGCGAGCGCTTCAAGGACCTGCTGCACCGGCTCGGCCTCACCCAGCCGGCCAACGGCATCGCCCGCTCGGTCGACGAGGCCGAGGCGATCGCGGCGGAGATCGGCTATCCGGTGCTGATCCGGCCCTCCTACGTACTGGGCGGCCGGGCGATGGAGATCGTCCACGACCGTGACAGCCTGCACCGCTACGTGGACACTGCCGTCACGGTGTCGGGCAAGACGCCGGTGCTGATCGACAGCTATCTGCAGGGCGCCATCGAGGTCGATGTCGACGCGGTCTGCGACGGCGACAGGGTCTATGTCGCCGGCATCATGGAGCACATCGAGGAGGCCGGCATCCATTCCGGCGACAGCGCCTGCGCCCTGCCGCCGCATTCCCTGGACCGGGCGGTGATCGCCGACATCGAGGAGCAGACCCGGCGGCTCGCCATGGGGCTCGGTGTCGTCGGGCTGATGAACGTGCAGTTCGCCGTGAAGGACGGCACCGTCTACATCATCGAGGTCAATCCGCGCGCCAGCCGCACCGTGCCTTTCGTGGCCAAGGCCACCGGCACGCCGATTGCCAAGATCGCGGCCCGGGTGATGGCCGGCGCGAAGCTCGGCGATTTCGCGTTGACCGGGCCGACGCCGCCGCACACAGCGGTCAAGGAGGCGGTCTTCCCCTTCGCCCGGTTCCCCGGTGTCGACACCCTGCTCGGCCCGGAGATGAAGTCGACCGGCGAGGTGATGGGGCTGGACCGGGATTTCGGCCGCGCCTTCGCCAAGGCCCAGCTCGGCGCCAGCGTCGAGCTGCCCGCCATCGGCACCGTGTTCCTGTCGGTGCGCAACCAGGACAAGGACGCCATCGTGCCGCTGGCGGAGAAGCTCGACGTGATGGGATTCTCGCTGATCGCCACCAGCGGCACCTCCGACCGGCTGGCCGCCGCCGGCCTGCCGGTGACCCGCATCAACAAGGTCCTGGAAGGCCAGCCCCATGTGGTCGACGCCATGATAAACGGCGACGTCCAGCTGGTGATCAACACCACAGATGGTGCCCAGGCGATCCGTGACAGCTTCAGCTTGCGCCGCACCGCGCTGGTCAATAACATCCCGTATTACACGACCGTTGCAGGCGCAGGCGCCGCGGTCGAGGCGATCGCCGCCCTGAAGGCGGGACGCCTTGAAGTTGCCCCGTTGCAGTCTTACCTTCGCGAAGCGAATTGAATTGGACGGGGCCCGGCGCACACGTGCCGGGAGCGCCCCGTTATTTTGTTGAGCAAGGCTCGCAGAGGCTGAAATCTATGGAAAAAGTGCCCATGACGGCGGCAGGGTACAGCCGCCTTCAGGAGGAGCTGAAGCATCTCAAATCGGTCGAGCGGCCGGCGGTGATCCGGGCGATCGCCGAGGCACGCGAACACGGCGACTTGTCGGAGAATGCCGAGTACCAGGCGGCGCGGGAACGCCAGAGCTTCATCGAGGGCCGCGTGATGGAGCTGGAAGACCGCATCTCGCGGGCGGACGTGATCGACGTCGCGGCCCTGTCCGGCGACAGCATCAAGTTCGGCGCCACCGTCAAGCTGGCGGATGAGGACACCGACGAAGAGACCACCTATCAGATCGTCGGCGCGGACGAGTCCGACATCAAGGCGGGACGTCTGTCGATCACCGCCCCGCTGGCCCGTGGCCTGATCGGAAAGTCCGTCGGCGACGTGGTCGAGGTGACCACGCCGAACGGCTCGAAATCCTATGAAGTGATGGACATCCGGTTCGTCTGACCGGGTGTCGCGCCAAGCAACTAGACCTGCAAGGTCCTAGCCGGGCGGGTCGCTATTCGGTCACGTTCTGATTGCTCTGCGGCACGTCGATCGGCACGCCGGGCAGGTTCTTGCCGGTGCGGATCGCCAGGGCGGATTTCACATGGCTGACGCTCGGGGCCGAGGTGAGCTGGGTGGTGAGGAATTTCTGATACGCGTCCCAGTCCTCGGCCACCACCTTCAGCAGGAAGTCGGTCTCGCCGGCCAGCATGTGGCATTCGCGCACCAGCGGCCAGGTGGCCACCAGATCCTCGAATTTGCGCAGATCCGACTCGGCCTGGCTGCTCAGCCCGACCTGGGCGAACACCGTCACCCCGAAACCCAGCGCCTCGGAATTGACATCGGCATGATAGCCGCGGATGAACCCGGCCTCCTCCAGCGCCCGCACGCGCCTCAGGCATGGCGGCGCCGAAATCCCCGCCCGCTTGGCCAACTCCACATTCGTCATGCGACCGTCACTCTGAAGGTCCCGCAGAATCCTGCGGTCAATACGATCCAGTTTCACACGGCGCATGGGGTTTTCTCTCGAAACAAGGAGGGGTCTTTTGCGAAATGTTATTACCCAACTCGCCGCGTGACGCAAGACCGAAAGCCGGCTCGACCGCCCGTTTCGCAACTTGCGAATGGCCCCCTCGCGGGCAATAGTTCGCGATGACTCCCCTTGATTCTGCGGCGAGGAATGCCGTGTCCATCGACCGCTGCTGGGTCATCACCGACGGCAAGCCCGGCATGGAGAATCAATGCGTCGGGCTGGCCGAGGCACTCGGCCTCGAAACCGAGATCAAGCGGGTTTCCCTGCGCCCGCCCTGGCGGCAGCTGTCGCCCTATTTCCGCGCCTTCCTGCGCTTCGCGCCGGCATCCGACTGCTCCGAGATCGCGCCGCCCTGGCCCGATCTGGTGATCGCCACTGGCCGGCAGAGCGTTCCGGTGGGCCTGCGCGTCCGGCGCACCAGCCGCGGCCGGTCCTTCCTGGTGCAGATCCAGGACCCGGTGATCGATCCCCGGCATTTCGACCTTGTGATTGTGCCGGCCCACGACCGGGTGCGGGGCGACAACGTCATCGTCACAACCGGGTCGATGCACCGGGTGACCCCGGCCCAGTTGGCGGAGGCCGGGGCGCGCCACCGCGCGCGCCTGGCCCATCTGCCGGAACCCCGCGTGGCGGTGCTGATCGGCGGCGACAACGCGGTCTACCGCCTGACGCCGGACCGGATGCGCCGGCTCGCCGACCAGCTCGCCGCGCTGGCCCGGGATCACGGCCATGGTCTCATGGTGACGCCCAGCCGCCGGACCGGAGCCGCCAACGAGGCCATCCTGCGCAAGGCGCTGGCGGGGCTGCCGGCGGAGATCTGGGACGGCACCGGCGAGAACCCGTACTTCGCCTATCTCGGACTGGCCGATGCCGTCATCGCCACGGCCGACAGCGTCAACATGGTCTCCGAGGCCGCCTCGACCGGCAAGCCGGTGCACATCGTCGACCTGGAAGGCGGTTCGGCCAAGTTCGCCGCCTTTCACCAGACCATGCGCGACGCCGGCATCACCCGGCCCTTCACCGGCGCACTGGAACGCTGGAGCTACACGCCTCCGGACGACACCCGACGGGCGGCCGAGGAGATTAGACGTCGCATGGCGGCGCGGCAGACCGACCAGGCCGCATGAGCCTCAGCCGCGACCCGGCCGAGGCCCGACGGAACCATGCCCGGCCTGTCACCGGCCGTCGCCCTCTCCGATGAGTCCCTGATGCAGATACGACCAGCCACGCCGTCCGATGCGCCGGCCATCGCCGACATCTACGCGCCGATCGTTCGGGACACCGCGATCTCCTTCGAATCCGATCCGCCGACGGAGAAGGAGATGGCCGATCGCATCGCGCGCACCCTGGAAAGCCACCCCTGGCTGGTGGCGGAGGAGGACGGCGCGATCCTCGGCTACGCCTATGCGTCACAGTTCCGCGCCCGCGCCGCCTACCGCTGGACCTGCGAGGTGACCGCCTATGTCGGTTCCCAGAGCCGCCGCGGCGGCGTCGGCCGAGCTCTCTACGAGCGCCTGGTGTCGATCCTGCGCCGCCAGAATTATCACACCGCGCTTGCCATCATCACGCTGCCCAACGATGCGAGCGTCGGCTTCCATCGATCCCTTGGCTTCGAGCCCGCCGGCACCATTCGCGAGGTCGGCTTCAAGTTCGCCGCCTGGCATGACGTCGCGACCCTGCGCCTGGCGCTTTCCGATCCGACGCCCTCTCCACCCGACCCGATCCCGTATCAGGACCTGGCCGCCGACGATCCAGAAGTCGCAATCGGATTGACGGAGGCCGGTCGCCGCCATACATGATGCGGGCTTCCGTCTCCCAACTAATGGTGCTTCCGCCATGACCGTGGCCGTTGCGTCGCAGCTCGATCTGGACCGATTCCGCAAGACGCCGCTCCAGGCGGATCCGTTTCCCCATCTCATCGTGCCGGGGTTCCTGAAATCCGAGGCGATGGCGGCGGTGAATGCCGATTACCCGGAGATCGACAAGCCGGGCAGCTTTCCGACGTCCGAACTGAGCTACGGCCCCGCCTTCGCCCGGCTGCTGGACGAGCTCAACAGCCCGGAGATGACCGTGGCGTTCGCCGAGAAGTTCGGCATCGACCTCGACGACCATCCGATCATGATCACCGTGCGCGGCCAGTGCCGGGCCAAGGACGGGCAGATCCACACCGACAGCAAGACCAAGATCATCACGGTGCTGCTCTACATGAACTCCGGCTGGGAGGCCGATGGCGGCCGGCTGCGCCTGCTGCGCTCCGGCGACGATCTGGAGGACATGGCCGCCGAAGTGCCGCCGGAGGAAGGCACCCTGCTCGCCTTCCTCAACGGCCCCACCGCCTGGCACGGGCACAAATCCTTCACCGGCCAGCGCCGCACCATCCAGCTCAACTGGGTGACCGATGCCGACGTCGTCGCCCGCGAGCAGGCGCGCCACCGGTTCAGCGCCAAGATCAAGCGCCTGAACCCGTTCGCCTGACCCGGCGAGGAAGTCCTTCGCCTGCGGGCGGCCGGGGTCTATAACACCGGCCACCCACCGTCCCATCGCTTCCGGATCGCAGGACGACCATGGCCCTGAACATTCAGACGTTTTCCAATACCAGCGGCGGCTCGGCGCTGTTCAAGGCGCTCGGCCATCCCGAGGCGGCCCCGAAGGCCGAGGCGCTGATCGCCCGGCTGGCCGCCGCCGGACCGGTCGCGGTCTACGACCCGCTCGGCCAGTTGGAGACCTTCGCCGCCCTGAACGATTTGTCCGGCGTCACCATCGCCGGCGCCTTCGTGCAGGACATCGCACGCATTGGCGAGACCCTGCTGGGCCAGACCGCCCGCCCCGTCAGCGAGCTGGCCGGTTGCGCGGCGAGCGTCGTCCTGGTGGCGGCCTTCGATGCCGGCCGGCTGATCGACCAGATCCGCCACCTCGTGCCGGACGGCGCCGATGTGTTGAGCCTGGACGAGATCCGCATCCCGGACGCGCTGCTGACCAACACGCGGCAGTATCTGGCGCCGATCAACTTCGCCACCAACTTCGCCTTCTTCCGCGAGGGCGACGGCCACCACACCCGGCTGGTCACCGCCAATTACTGGGGCGGTTACGGGGCGAAGGACGCCCGCTTCTGGATGACGCTGTTCGACGAGACCGGCGCCCGCCTGGCGACCTGGGAACAGCCGCTGGGCGGTCCCAACGCCACGGTCGTGGTCGACAGCGCCGAGGTGCGCGCGGAGCACGGGCTCGGCGATTTCACCGGCCAGCTCTTCGTGCATGTGGTCGGCGGCGCCGGCCACGACATCGTGAAATACGCGCTCGACACCTATGGCGACTCCCCATCGGTGCTGTCCTGCACCCATGACGCCAACGCCTGGCCGTCGGACCACTACGCCGGCCTGCCGGCCCCGCGCGACGGCGAACGGGTCGTGCTGTGGGTGCAGAACAGCCATCCCAGCGCCATTCCGCCAAAGGGCATCGGCCTCAACCTGATGGGTCGGGACGAGATCGCCTGGCTGGACAGGCCGGTCCCCGGCTTCGGCACCTACGCGCTGGACGTCACCGAGCTGTGGCCGGAGACGCGCTGGCCGGAGCAGTTCGAGGTCCAGGCCGGCAAGCATTTCGTGCGGCCGCGCTACGAAGTGACGCTGCCGAATGGCCGTCTGCGCATCGCCCATGCCAATGTCGAGCGGGTCGATTTGAAGCCCGATCCCAAGCTCAAGGAGATCGGCAATCTGATGGGCAAGGGCTTCATCCTGCCCGCCCCGGTCCTGCCGACCGGCCGCTACCGCACCAGCGTGCTGCCGACGCCGATGGCGACCGGCCAGGACACCTTGCCGATCGCGGCCATCGTCTATGACGCCGCCGGCGCCGAGCAGGGCCGGCACGGCTTCGGCTGCCTGAAGCGCAGCGACAGTGCCGCCATCGAGATCGCCGAGGTGCTGAACGGCTCGGCCGAGGCGCTCAACGGCGGGCATGGCCATGTCGAGCTGGTCTACGACTTCTCCGATGGCGGCGACGCCGATGGCTGGCTGCACGCCATCTTCCGCTACGAGGACACCGATTCGGGGCACGCGGCGGAGACCAGCTTCGGCGCCCACATGTTCAATACGGTGCTGACCTACAAGGGCGAGCCGCAGAGTTATGCTGGCCGGCCGCCGGGCCTGTCGACCCGCCTGTTCTTGCGCCTCGGCCGCGACGGCACCGACGCCTTCTGCCATCTCATCTACCCGGCCTCCACCCCCTGGCATGCGTCGAGCAAGACCAGCCTGGTCCTGACCAACCGGCAGGGCGAGGAGGTGACGGCCAAGGAGATCGCCATCCCCTGCGGCGGCTCCCACCATTTCCGGGTCTCGGAGACGTTCACGGCGGCGGAGCGCGAGGCCGCCGGCGAGGACGCCTATGTCCTCATCCGCGACGTCACCTGCCGCCTGTTCGGCTATCACGGCCTCCGCAACGCCGACGAGAGCTTCAGCCTCGACCACATGTTCGGGTTCTAGGTGCTGCGGCGTCGGGGGCCAAACGCTGAACCGCGCTAACTCCTCTGTTCGTCATTCCCGCGAAAGCGGGAATCCAGAGATTCAAGCCGCTTCGGCCATACACATCGGCAACCTGGATTCCCGCTTTCGCGGGAATGACGATGGAGTGAGGTGTTTCAGCACCGGCCCGTGAGAATCCTGGCGTGGACTGCCCGGCCGCCTTGCTGAACCATATGCCGCTGCCTAGATTAAGGCCACCGAACGACCCCCTTCAGCCCCTGGAACACCATGCCCGAACGCCATCATGCCAAGGTCCTGATCATCGGCTCCGGACCGGCCGGTTACACCGCTGCGATCTATGCCGCGCGCGCCAGCCTGGAGCCGGTGCTGATCCAGGGGCTGCAGCCCGGCGGGCAGATGACCATCACCACCGACGTGGAGAACTATCCGGGCTTTGCCGACGTGATCCAGGGTCCCTGGCTGATGGAGCAGATGGCGGCCCAGGCCGAGCATGTCGGTACCAGGATGGTGTTCGACATCGTCAACGATGTCGATTTCAGCCAGCGGCCGTTCACCGCGCACACCGATTCCGGCGACGTCTACACCGCCGACACGGTGATCATCGCCACCGGCGCCCAGGCCCGCTGGCTGGGGCTGGAAAGCGAGCAGGGGCTGCAGGGCAAGGGCGTGTCGGCCTGCGCCACCTGCGACGGCTTCTTCTTCCGCGGCAAGGAGGTCGCGGTCATCGGCGGCGGCAACAGCGCGGTGGAGGAGGCCATGTTCCTCACCAACCACGCCAGCAAGGTCACCCTGGTGCACCGCCGCGACCAACTGCGCGCAGAGCAGATCCTGCAGAAGCGGCTGTTCGCCAACCCGAAGATCGAGGTGATCTGGGACAGCGTGGTGGAGGAGATCGAGGGCGGCGGCGAGCCGGAAGCGGTCACCGGCGTCCGGATCAAGAACACCAAGTCCGGCGAGATCCGGACGGTGCCGGTCGACGGGGTGTTCGTCGCCATCGGCCATGATCCGGCGACGGCCGTGTTCCGCGGCAAGATTGCCATGGACGCGGAAGGCTATATCATCACCGCGCCGGACTCGACGGCGACGGATGTGCCCGGCGTGTTCGCCGCCGGCGACGTCAAGGACAAGATCTATCGCCAGGCGGTGACCGCCGCCGGCATGGGCTGCATGGCGGCGCTGGAGGCGGAGAAGTTCCTGGCCGAGCACGCCGAGACCGGCATCTCGGCCCGGATCGCCGGGCGCGGCGAGGCCGCCGTGGCGGCGGAAGCCTGATGGCGGGCGCCCAAACGGTGGCTGCCGACCAATATGCCGGACCCGCGCATCGGACTCCGGCGGCAAGGGTGGTGACAACGCCCGCATAACGGAACACGGGAGTGCGGCGGCCCGCTCATCGGTCGGCACGCCGGCGATGAGAGGGCATGATGGATTGGGACAAGCTGCGTGTGTTCCACGCGGTGGCGGAAGCCGGCAGCTTCACCCATGCCGGCGAGACCCTGAATCTCAGCCAGTCGGCGGTCAGCCGTCAGATCAGCGCATTGGAGGACAGCCTGTCGGTGCCGCTGTTCCACCGGCACGCCCGCGGCCTGATCCTGACAGAGCAGGGCGAGCTGTTGTTCCAGACCGCCGATGAGGTGCTGGCCAAGCTGTCCCAGGCCGAGGCCAAGATCACCGACAGCAAGGAGGTGGCGCGCGGCCCCCTGACGGTGACCGCGACGGTGGCCTTCGGCTCGACCTGGCTGACACCCCGGATCCGGGAGTTCCTGCTGCTCTATCCGGAACTGCAGCTCAGCATGCTGATCTCCGATGAGCAGTTCGATCTCAGCATGCGCCAGGCCGACGTGGCGATCCGCATGACCGCCCCGACCCAGCCGGACCTGATCCAGCGCCACCTGATGACCGTTCGTCTGCACATCTACGGCTCGGTCGACTATCTGAAGCGGCGCGGCATCCCGAAATCGGTCGAGGACCTGCAGAATCACGACCTGATCATCTACGGCAACGAGTCCAAGGCGCCGATCGACAACGTCAACTGGCTGATGACTGTCGGAGATCCGGAGCCCGGGACCCGCCGGCCGATCCTGCGTGTCAACAACCAGTACGCCATCTACCGCGCGGTGCGCAGCGGTCTGGGGCTGGCCGGCCTGCCCGACTACATGATCGACCCCAACCTCAACGTCGTGAAGGTTCTGCCAGAGGTGAACGGCCCCAGCGCGGAATCCTATTTCGTCTATCCCGAGGAGTTGCGCCACTCCAAGCGCATCCAGGTTTTCCGCGACTTCCTGGTCCGCAAGGTGGCGGAGAGCAAGTTCTAGGCGGATTTGGGTGGCATTGGAGTGACCATGGAAAAGCACCCAAGCCGTCAGTCCCGCGAAGGCGGGAATCCAGACCATCCTGTCGTTGAAAGCAAACCAACTTGAGACCTGGATTCCCGCTTTCGCGGGAATGACGACGATGCCCTAGTTCGCCGACTCCGCTCAAGATGCAGGGATCGGCGCTATCCCTGCCGTGACGCCGCGCCAGCCGGATCAGCAATTCCCGGCCGGCGGGTCAGGTATGCGTCTGGCGCATGCAAGAATTGTGCGATTATGCATAGCAAAATGGCTGCCAAAGCCTATCTATTAACCATGAGGGCGCTGCAATGCAGCATTCCTCAGAGCCTCCGAACGCCGTTCGGAGCGGGGCTTGGCCACATATTGCCAGGTCCTACGTCTCCCAGACGTGAAGCCTCCCTGTTCAACTCGCCGGGCCTCGAGCCCGGCGTTTTTTTGTCAAGCCGAATGCCCGGCTACATGAACAGCCGTTCGCTGTCGTCCATCCCGTCGTACAGATGGGCGACGAACTCGCCATAGCCGTTGTAAAGGCGCGTCGGCACCCGCTCGCCCGAGCCCAGCAGCCGCTCCGTCGCCTGGCTCCAACGCGGATGGTCGACCTCCGGGTTCACATTGGCCCAGAAGCCGTATTCGCTGGCCTGCAACTCCTCCCAATAGCTGACCGGCCGCTCCTCAGTGAAGGTGAAGCGCACGAGCGACTTGATCGACTTGAATCCGTATTTCCACGGCACGGCGAGCCTGAGCGGCGCTCCATTCTGGCGCGGCACCGGCTTGCCGTACAGCCCGGTCACCATGAAGGCCAACTCGTTGCTGGCCTCTTCGATGGTCAACCCCTCGACATAGGGCCACGGATACCAGAACTGGCGGAAGCCGGGCGCGTCCTGCGGGATGCCGACTCCCTCTTCGTCGTTGCTGAAGGTCTCCATGCGAACGTATTTCGCGGAGCCCAGCGGCCGGGCGTAGTCGACCAGCGACGCCATCGGAAAGCCGCTCCACGGCACGGTCATCGCCCAGGCCTCGACACAGCGAAGGCGATAGACCCGCTCTTCCAGCGGCATCGCCGCGATCAGCGTGTCGAAATCGACGGTCCGCTCCTGCTCCACCAGCCCGTCGAAAGTGACCGTCCAGGGGCGGATCGACAGCTCCTGGGCCGCCCGCCAGATGTTCTTCTGCGAGCCGTATTCGTAGAAGTTGTTGTAGGTCGTGGCGTCGTCCTCGCTGGTCAGGTCGCGCTCGACCCGATAGCGCAGGTTGCGCGCGACCGGATACAGCCCGGCGGTCGGGTCATCGCCGTCCTGCGCCAGCGCCGCCGTGCCGCCCAGCAGGCCGGTCGCGCTCGCGGCGATCGGTCCGGCGGCGGCCGCCTTCATCAGGCTGCGGCGATTGATGTAGACATTCTCCGGGGTGGTCGCCGACTCCGGCAGCTCCCAACCCTTCCGGCTCTTGATAAGCATCGTCACTCCCTCAAAGACACAGCCATTGACATAGGCCGCCTTGGGGCCTGCGACAAAATCAACTGTCGGTGAAAGGCGCGTGTGGAGTGTCAGTGCGGCAGCCGTGGCCTCACAGGCACAGGCCGCGCAGCGCGCCCCACTGTGCGGCATCCAGCGCCAGGTAGCTGCCGGTGCCGCCCGCCCGAAGCGCCTCGACGCTGTCGTCGTCGACCGGGTGCAGGCGGGTCATGAGATCGGCCGTGTCTTCGTCGACATCCAGCCTGGCGGCACGAAAGTCGGCATAGGGACCGGCGACGATCCCGGCCGTGTTCAACACCTCCAGCGCGAAGGCATCGGCATCCTCCTCATGGGAGCCCCGATACCCTTCCCGGAGGAACTGGGCCGCCAGGGACGCATCGAAGGCCGCCGTCGATCCGTCGATCGGCATCAGGCTGAACAACATCCCGACCGGGTCCATCAGCAGCAGGTCACGGGTCGGGTGATCCAGGGCCACGTGGCCGATCTCATGCGCCATGATGCCGGCCAGCGCCTCGGCGCTGCCGGCGGATTCGGCCATCGGCCCCGACATGACGATCTGGCCGCCGGGCAGGGAGAACACGGCCGGCTGTTGGCCGTGGATCGCCAGCAGCCCGAATCGCGCGCCGGCGGCCGGCCCCTGGGCCAGCACGGCGAAAAGCTGCTGCAAGGCGGCCGCCGAGGCCTCGTCGTAGCAGAACATGTCGTCATAGGCGCGGCCGTCACGGGCCGCGATCGAAGCCACAACGGGCCCGGAGAGCTGGGATCCAAGCCGCTCTTTCGCGCCCGGCGGAATCACCGCGGCGACGTATTGCGCCACGAGCGGTGCCGACAGCAGCCAGACGACCAGCAGGAACACCAGAGCGCCGGCCGCCCAGCCGGCCATCTGCAGCCACGCCTTGAGTCCGATGTCGCCGCGCTGGTCGAGCCTCGGGAAATACTCCGCGAGGTTGTCGATGACCGGCGCGGCAAAGGTCAGCCGCGGCGCAGCGCCGCCGCAACTGACACGAAACGGCGACCGCCCGATCGGCCGCTCGACGATCTCCAGCCCGGCCGCGGGCCACATGCTGAGTCGCTGGTCGTTGGAATTCATCACCGCAAGGCCGGTGGCGTCGATGGCGACGGTGACCCGGTGGCTGACGGCGGATCGGCCGTCATTGTAGAGCGCGCGGACCCGCACGGCTCAGCCTTCCTCCGCCGCCAGCGCCGCGGCCATGGCGGCGCCGGTCTGGCGGACCCGCTCGGTCGGCCCTTGATACTGTTCGATCATCTGCAGCGGCGACAGCTCACCGATCAGCAGGGTGCGGCAGGCGGTGCGCATGACCTCGCGTCGCAGCCAGATGGACTTGACGATCGACACGTAGACGCCGGTCAGAAGCGCCAGCCACAGCGGGAACAGGATGCCGACCGGCTCCAGCGCCAGCGCCGCCTCGGTGGCCGAGCGGAAGAGCCACAGCAGGGCCAGCCCGGCACCGATCAACGCCAGGATCCAGTGCAGCAGCGTCGCCACCACCATCGAGACGGTCGGCAGCGCGCTCGTCAGGTCGACGCGGCCGAGGCTGGTGGCGGTGGCCACCCAGCGCAGCTCGCGCACCCGATAGCGCACGTAGAAGATCGCCGGCACGACCAGCCCGGCCAGCGGCAGGTAGGTGAATGCCGGTCCGGCGCTGGGCGGCAGCCCCTCTCGCCAGCCCTCGACGATCGCCAGCAGCGCCACCTGGTTGAGCCAGGCGAAGCCGATCAGGACTCCGATGGCGCTCAGCCACACGACGAGCCATGCGCCGAAGGGCGAGCCGCCCGGCGGTTCAAAGGTGAAGCGCCGGTTGCCGAAACGGGTATGGCCGATCTGATACGCCCAGCAGCGGCCGCGTATCCACGGATAGGCCAGGCCCAGCGTCAGGAAGACCAGCAGCCAGCCGGCGACCGCGATCCCGGCGAAGGCGAAGGCGGACCCGTCCATGCCGCCGCGAATGCCGCGCCACAGGGTGTGAGAGGCCAGGTACTGGCGGAGCCGGTAGCGCCGCGCCTGGACCAGGAAGATCGCGATCGCGGCGGCACCGGCGAGGCTGCCCAGACGGATCAGCGGATCGGCGTCGCGCAGGATGTACAGGCTGGCCAGGATTCCGGCGATGACCGGCACCGCCACGGCGGCATCGATCAGGAAGCGGATCAGGGAATCGGCCGGCCGGCCGTCATACTCCATGCGCTCGCCACCAAGCGACAGGTGGCGCCAAATGAAGGCGCGGTAGTCGGCCAGGGCCCAGAACCGGTACGCACCCAGGGTCAGGGCGGTCAGCGCCCATCCCTTGAGCACGAGCAGCAGCAACGGCAGGCGCGGCGGCTCGAACCGGGCCGACGCCGCGGCTCGCCGGCGTTCCACCTGCGGACCTGCGAATGCCTGGGCCGTCATGCCCCAGCCTCGCCGCGTTGGTTATCACGCATGTCTTTCCCCGAGCGTGGCCCGTCCCCGGACGGGCAGCGCCACAAAAAGCGGCAATGCAAGGTAGTAATGAAGAGTTAAGAATTCGATACCTGGGCCACGCGCCGATGGACGGCCGCCGAACTGGCCTGGCGGATGGTCGAACCGGGCGTCCCATGCCATCCAGTGGCCGCGACCGACAAGCCTTAGCGCCTTGCCAATCGATGTCGTGCGATTGTTCCGATCGCCATCCGAGCGATGGCTATGTCGTCTGCAACGACGGACTCGCCCAACGGCCGTCGGGCCATCGGCCACCGGTCCCGAAGGCGTGTCTACCCGCGCGCACAACGGCCTGCAACGGCGGGGTAAGGGGCGCCGGCGGTCCAGTCCCGCCGGCGCTCTAGTCTATTCCGCGGCGATCGACGCGGCCCGTGTCTCGATCACCTTGTCCGCCAGGCGGCCGGTGAGTTCGGACAGGTGGTCGAACTTGGCCGTGTAGGTGCCCACGCCCTGGGTCAGCGAGCGCAGCTCGATGATCAGGTCGTGCAGTTCCTCCTGCGGCAGGTACGCCTTGACCTCGTCCCAGCCATCCCAGCCGGGCCGGCTGTCATATCCGAGGATCTGGCCGCGGCGCGAGCTCAACAGGCGCTGGGCCTTGGGCGTGTATTCCGCCGGCGTGGCGATCGCCACCTCCCAGATCGGCTCCAGCAGCACCGGATTGCAGTTCGGCAGACCCTCCTGCAGCGCCATGCGGCCGGCGGTGCGGAACGCCATGTCCGAGCTGTCGACCGAGTGGTACTGGCCGCTGGTCAAGGTGACCGAGATGTCGACCACCTGGAAGCCGAGCGGCCCCTGCGACATGTAGTCCTGCGCCCCATGCTCCACCGAGGGGATGTATTGCCGCGGCACCACGCCGCCGACCACGGTATCGGAGAACTGGAAGCCGGTGCCGCGCGGCAGCGGCTTGATGTCGACGTGGATATCGGCGAACTGGCCGTGGCCGCCGGATTGCCGCTTGAAGCGGGCATGCTGGGAGGTCGGCTTGCGGATCGTCTCCTTGTACGGCACCTGCGGCTTCTGACCCTGGACCGACACGTTGTACCGGCGTTGCAGCCGGTCGATGGCGATGTGCAGGTGCACGTCGCCCTGGCCGCGGATCACCAGTTCGCCGGTATCCGCAACCTGCTCGGAGGAGAGCGACGGGTCCTCGTCGATCAGCTTCTGCAGCGCGGAGGACAGCTTGACCTCGTCGTTGCGATTGTCGGCGTGGATCGCCTGGCCATAGACCGGGGACAGGGTCTCGGGCCACAATTCGCCCTTGCCGACGCTATCAGGGCGCAGGATGTCGCCGGTGGAGACCAGCTCCAT
>JAAUYH010152517.1_pt1 | contig 23179 bp, 21 predicted proteins | sample 7278061 | NCBI WGS metagenome assembly JAAUYH01 (sample SAMN14350203, study PRJNA611818) | marine sediment metagenome | isolation source: surface marine sediment (0.6m) | place: French Polynesia: Moorea | collected 2018-08 | reverse complement strand
GCTATGACTTGGGTGCAGAATATTTGGCAACAGTTGGAATCGACTATTATTAACAATTGCTGGTCTAAAACTGGTTTAATTGGAGTATCAAATTCATCTTCGAATTTATTTCAAAACACTATTACCAGGGAAGAACATGATATACTGAACAACATTCGTTCCATTCTACCTGTCCAGCACAAACTGGTTCTCGAGAATTTTACTGAACCGCTGGGAGAAAATTTTGCTACAACTGCGGAAAGTAATTTAGAGTAGGTCCTTGATGTAAACGAATACGGCTAGGGGTTCTCCTTTTCTCAAAGTGTTTCATTCTCCGAATATGCAATCTGCGAAAGCACTATCGAAAATACCCTGGACTTGAGTCTTGTGCAAATTAGAGGTTTGTATGTATTTTTCAGGACCTGCCCTCAGCCAATAGGAATGTTGATGGAAATAGGTTAACTGATGATGAATCTAGGCTCAATTGAGGATTGAACGTGAAATGAAGTGCTGTGCAATTGACAGTATGAAAGAGCACATTACTGTACTGTACAGTAGTTCGCTAGGCCAATTGATCTCTACATGCAATCTGTTTCTCAGCTTCATAGTTTATGAAGGAAAAGCAACCAAAATGAATCAGGGTATATGCTCTTGCTCTATTAACTGTCCGAAAATCACGAAAATTGTGATTAAACTTTGCCTGTTTCCAGTAAATGTATTTATAGTATGTCTGTGTTAAATTGCGGAGTGCGTATTTCGCTGTCCAATATTTTAGCATTAATGCAATCAACAGTAAGGCTACAGCGTACTGGAGCTGTACAAGACACCTAGTTTTAACAATTTACAAGTATTTTTAATTCAATTTCCAATTTATAACCGTTTTTTGCGAATACATCGATTTATGGTTTGCCTTCGCTGTTTCGCGCCAACTATTAGTTGTGTTCTCAGTGAGCCCTTGTGAGCTGCACGCGTGTCCTTAGCCGCACTTTCACCACACCAATCATCCGCGGTACAACTCAATACTGTACCGAAATCCTGCTTCAAGGTTGTGGTGCTTCTGCCACATGGGGAAGAAAAGCAAGGAAACAGAGAAACCGGGGGCCGCAACTAAAAAGAAATGGACAGGTCCTCGCGCAGATAACCCTCCGAACTATGGTTTGAAGCCACGGCCTCGTGCTGCGCCGAACTGCTTCAAGGGAATGCAGTTCGTTATCACTGGAATCTTGGATTCTCTTCTACGTGAAGAATGCGTGGACATGATCAAAGAACTAGGTGGAAAAGTAGTCTCTGCGCCGAGTAAGAAAGTTACCCACGGGATTGTAGGTACAGAACCTGGGGAAAGCAAGCTCAAGAAATTAAGAGCGTTAAAGATTCCATGTGTAGATGAAGATTGGCTATTTGATATCATGAAAAAGTCTTGTCCTCAAATGGATAGCCTGAAAGAAGACCAAGTCGAAGAGAAGCCGATGGAAGTTGAGAAAATCAATCAAGCCAGTCCGAAGGTTTCCAACGGATTTGGGTCTTCATCAACTGAGTCCAAGAAGACGGGTACAGGTAAAGTAAGCACTCAGCTTTGGGTTGACAAATATGCACCGAATCACCTGGGTGAACTAGTTGGAAATCCCAAGCACGTGAAGGATCTACGTGAATGGCTTTCATCTTGGAGGTCTAAGTTTTTGTATGGAGATGGACATCAGCGCAAAATGAAAGATAGGAAAGATTTGGATTTTGCTGCTGCATTGCTATCGGGCCCGCCGGGAATAGGGAAGACTTCTGCTGCGCATGCTGTTTGCCGTGCAGAGGGGTTTGAGCCCCTCGAGTTTAACGCATCAGACGTGAGAAACAAAGGTGGGATAACAGCACTGGCTGAGTCTGTCATGGTCACGTCAAACATTGTGAAATTCCTTTCGTTGAAATCAAAGAAAGCAGTGAATCCTTATCCGAACGGGCAAGTCCTTATTATGGACGAAGTGGATGGGATGAGTGGAGGTGATCGAGGAGGGAGTACTGAACTCATCAAAATGATCAAGACCTCGAGAGTGCCTATCATCTGCATCTGCAACGATGATTCCTCTCAGAAAATGCGGACACTATCTGGCCACTGCATGAAGCTGAAATTTCGGCGGCCAACTGCAGTGCAAGTGAGAAAGCGAATGTTGGATATAGCGCGTCGAGAAGGCTATCGGCACATTGAAGATAACACTATCGACAATCTAAGAGACAATTGTAACGGCGATATGAGGCAAATGATTAATCTACTGCAAACTTGGAGACTGCAATCGGCAGACTTGAAGTACGGCGACGTTCGTGACCGAATGAAAGGAGAAGGGAAGACAGTGAATACTTTGAGTATATTCGATCTTGCGATGAGTTTCTTTAAACCCGGACTACTCGGAACTGTGAATTCTTTTGCCAATCGGACAGAAAACTACTTTGCAGATGCAGACTTGGTCCCGCTGTTCGTTCAAGAAAACTACATCGCCAGTAACATGGCTAACCACTCGTTAGAAGCACTTGCTGATGCGGCTGAGTCGATCTCCGAAGCAGATTTGTGCAGTAGTTTGATCCGTGGACAGCAACGTTGGGATTTGATGCCCAATCATGCTGTTCTTTCGTCTATACGACCAGGTAGCATTGCTTGTGGAGGGCTGAGCAGTTTTCCAATGTTTCCATCATTTTTCGGGTCGCTTTCTAAGGGTAACAAGTTTAAGCGTATTGTTCAAGAACTGGAAATGAAGGTGAAAGCAGGTGGCACTACATCAGGCTCTGTTCGCGCATTTAGGTTGGACTACATCCCCGCCCTGACTACATGCCTAGCCACTCCGCTAATTAGCGCTGGTTCAGCTGGTGTCGATGATGTCATCGATCGGCTTGATGCGTATTACCTTGAAAAAGAACCGGATTGGAGTGACATCCTAGAGTGTGGTGTGTACGCGAAAGGGCGGTCGCCTATGGACTGTATACAAGGGTCAGTGAAAACAACTCTAACTCGGACATATAAGACTAAGAATCACAAGAAGTCGGCGGTGACAGGAATTCGATTCGGCGTGGCGAATCGAAGAGCGGCCGCAGGAGCCGGTATTTCAAAACTAGCGAAAACTGCTGGTGAAGGGGGTGTGGTTGACGAAGATCCAGAATCAGAAGATGAAGAGGAGAAGAAGACAAAGGACGACACTGATATGTCTGAATTTGCAGTGAAGAAAAAAGCGAAACCATCGAAGAGTGCGAAAAATTCGAAGAAACGAGCTTCGTCTGGTGTTGGTCAAGGTAGCGCAAGAAAGCGATCTAAGCGATCGTGAGCCAACGCATTGTGAATAAACCAATGTAACTGTGAGGGTTGTCATGCAAAGCCGTACTTGAGAGTTAGTGGCAGATACTGTAAGCTGAAGAAAATCGTTGCACAGACATTGCACAGTACGGTACCGTACATCTATAGAAGTAATTTGTCGTGCCTGTCTGTGTCTGCTATCTGACAGAATCTCTTAGTTGGACGTATATTTACTGTGAGAAGAACGCCATGCTATGGTGAACCATGTAACTAGACTGACGAAACGAGTTGTTCTCGCCGTTGCCTCGGGGTCTGTTTTGTCTGTCAGTATGCCACCATTGGCACTGCTCGTCGGTATTCATGCAGTTATTGTCTCCTCCATCAGCACCACCTCAGTGTTGAATACGTTTACCATTATCTCTTTCCCACGCTTTGTGCTCATTATGACTGTTGCTGCATTTGCGTCGCCGTCTGTTGCGGCGAACTGTGGTCGACCCTGTGGTCCTCGCGCTCATTGTATCAATGGCAAGTGCCGTTGTCTTTCCAATTATGTCGGGGAAAACTGCAAAACGCTTCTTCGCCCTGTTTCTTCTGAACAATTCGATGTACCGTTCAATCGCGGTGTTTTCTTCTATTATCGCATTCGAATTCCGGGGTCTGTCTCCGTCAAATTGGATCGTTACCCGAGCCGTATCCTGCACTCCTTTTCTCCGCTTCCGGTCCTCTTCGTAACACATGGTAATTCTACGTCAGAGCCACCTCCACTCACCGCAAGTGCTCCTGAAGGTGCCGACTTTCGCCTGCACAATTGGATTCTTGACCGTGGGGGTGTTTTGACTCGAAGGCGTTACCAGTCCATAGTTGTGTTGAATGCTAAAGCACATGACTTGTTATTCCTAGCGGTGTACCAGAGACCATGGCTTACACAACCGTCGAGTCCTGGGCCACCTATACGAGTGGCGATACATATCCAGGAATGCGGGCTGAGTCGTTTTCATCGCGGATGTGGCGCACTACGAACTTTCTCACAATCGGACTTATCTGGTCATGTAACCGTATTGGCACTGCCTATAGTATTGGGAACCCTTGCGTTGTTAACTGCGACAGCATGCACTCGTGCGTGGGCGCGCGTATTATGGCGACCTGTGCGCGTAACATCTGGCGGATCGACGCATGACCGATTGACGCCATCAGAAACGGATGTGATGTTTCCGCGCTTCGTGTTTAGCAAGCTTCATGCCTCAAAGTTTGGGGCAAACGGAGAGACTAGTTGCGCTGTCTGCTTAAGTGGTTACGAGGAAGGTGAATCATTACGTCGCTTACGATGTGGCCACTCTTATCATGCATCATGTCTTGATGAATGGCTTGATACGAACGCCTCATGTCCACGATGCAGAAAGCCTGCACGAATTCCATTGACCTTCGCTGCTCGTTTAACTGTTTTTAGAATGGTGATGATGAAATTAATACGAAATCGAACTCCAAGTGAAGACAATCAACCAGATAGCGAGAGTACGATGACTGGTGGTGTCTCGTCTACCTCACTACCTGTTTAAGTGTGAGTGAGTGTCGAATGTACTACATATGGAGGAACGGACACACTTTCTATCGAGCGCAAGCGCCAAATTGCGTTGTAAGAGAAACCAATCTACAATCAACCAACCTGTTAGGTTGTTTAACTCAAATCTGTAATAAAGAGAGATCAACCTCGTCACTAGTCAGCAGAGCCAAACGACCACATAACTTGACACGATTATTTCGAATAGCCAAGTTATCAGAGTTCACAAATACTGCATCGAAGAATCGGTCTACCGCAGACTTCAATTTCGCAACTCTACGCAGACGATCTTCCAATTTCAATACATCACTGCTTTCGCCACTTCTTTTCATATCGAAGACCTCCTCCTCAGCACTTAATACTCGCAATAAAACAACTTCTTCTTCAGACTCAAATAATGATTCGTCTACAACACACCCAACATATTCGGCTAGATTTGATATTCCCATCGATTTCAACATTCGTACCGTCCTTCCTTGAATTTCAGACACTTCTTTCATCAGTTTCGGTTCAGTGGTAAGTAATTTTTCAATTGCACATGATTTTTCGTGTGCTAAACAAGGATTTTGTGCATTCGCTTCAACTGCCAGCACCGCCTTCACAACATCAGGACGAATGGCTCCACTATGCATACCACTACTATCTTCTTCGAGTAGTAGGCCTTCTAAACGTTTTTCAATAAATCCAAGTACTGCACACCTATTTTCTTCAGTATCCACTGTCGATTTCAATGAAAATGAAGAATGAACATTGCTCACAATGGAAATTAGGTAATTCAAATCGGCGTTAATCTGTTGATCGATTAAAATTTGAACAAGCCCCAACGCAGATCTTCGCAGAGCAAGCGGATCAGCTGTTGATTTAGGAGCCAGACCTATACCAAATAGGGCAACTAAGGAATCGAGTCGATCCGCTACACCCACGATTGCGCCAGCTCGTGATAGCGGTAATGCGTCACCACTAAACCGAGGCAATGATGCTTCAAAGATAGCAGTACTCACTTCTGTAGAAGCTTCTCTTGACTTTTCCACATAATGTTTTCCCATTATACCGGCTAATGATGTCATTTCGACTACCATAGAAGAAGCCAAATCTGCTTTAGCGAGGTGAGCGGCTTGATTTGCCACATTTTGTTCATTGGCTGGCAAAGAAATATGGCTACCAATACGACGTACAATTTCGGAAACGCGATTAGTTTTGTCAAGCATGGAGCCTAACGATTCCTGGAATGCTAATCGGTGGAGATTCGGAACGAAATCAGCTAATCTCTTATCTTTCGTGTCATTCTCATAGAAAAACAGTGCATCAGAGTACCTCGCTCGGAGAACTGATTCGTTTCCTTCCCGGATAGCATTCAAATTCACTTTAGCTTCGTCTCCGTTCACTACTGTGATAAACGCATTCAGTAGTTTTCCTGAGTCCGGGTTGATTACTGGGAAATAGCGTTGATGCTTCTTCATTACTGACACCAACACTTCATCAGGCAATTCGAGAAAGCTTGAATCGAATCTACCAATGATAGGGATTGGGTTTTCGACAAGGTTCACAACTTCTTTCAGTAACCCCTCATCTTCAGTCCACTTACCGCCAATACTTTCGGCGAGTGTTGTCGCTACACTCGAAATCAAAGACCGGCGTTCAAAAGGCGATAATACAATATGATTTTCATGAATAACTTGTTCGAACAAGTCAGAAGAGTTCACCTTGATCTCTTTTGCAAATCCATCTGCCCCACGCAATGTTCTCGACACTGAACCCGATCTGACCCCACCAAATTCTACAGGTACTATATTCTTCCCAAGCATACACAGAAGCCATCGCACAGGCCGAGAAAACGAAACGTTAGAGTCATTCCATCGCATTGTTTTGGTGAATGAAACTTTTTTCAACACATCTTCACTAATAAGTTGAGATAATATCTCAATTGCAGTCTTTCCTTTCCGTTTAACAGTTGCATACATATATCCTTCAGCTTCATTATACTCAATTGAACTTGTTTCCGAGACCCCTTGCTTTTTGAGAAATCCATTTGCCGCTCGAGTATGCTTACCATTAACATCCAATGCAATACGTAAAGGAGGACCACGAACTCGTGAACTTGAATCCTCTTGTTTTGCTTGCAGATTTCTAATCAGAACAACAACGCGTCGCGGTGTACCTTTCAGATCAAGCGATTCATAGGTTAAAGAACAATTCTTCAACAGCTCACGGAAACGTCGTTCTACTTGCTCCATCATGCTATCAAGATCAGCTGGTGGTAATTCTTCCATACCTATTTCGAGTACAAACAATTCCTTTTCATTTTCCAAGACGTATGTGTTCGCAGTGTCAATTGGGTTGAGAGGGGTTGGGTGCTCTGTAGATAACAAGGGAAAATTCTGCTCTGCACGTCTCTCTAGCCATATGTTCGCGACATCACGAGATAGCTTTCTCATCCTCTGGAAGAATCGAGCACGCTCTGTCACGCCGACAGCACCACGGGCGTCTAGGACATTAAAAGTGTGGCTCGCTTTCAGTATATAAGAATACGCAGGTAAAGGAAGCTTTTTCTCCAATAACATGAGTGCTTCAGCCTCGTACTCGTCGAAAAGACGTGAACTGCGGGCTACGTCTGCGTCATCAAGATTGTATCTGCTCATTTCATATTCAGACTGAGTGAAAATTTCCCCGTACGATATACCAGGAGCGAAGAGAATATCACGGAAATGAGTCTTACTTTGAAGCGCCATCAAAATTCTTTCTAGACCGTACGTCACCTCAACAGAAACAACATCGAGCGGTGTGCTCCCGGCCTGTTGAAAGTACGTAAATTGAGTGACCTCCATTCCATCAAGCCATACTTCCCATCCCAGACCCCACGCCCCGAGCGCAGGACTCTGCCAGTTATCTTCCACAAAACGCACATCGTGTGCTTCCACGTCGATTCCGAGGGCACGATAACTTCCCAATACCAGTTCTTGAGCACACGAAGGCGCCGGTTTAACGATCACTTGAAATTGAGTGTGTCTCTGCAATCGATTCGGATTTTCCCCATAGCGTGAATCATCAGGTCTTAAGGATGGCTCCTCGTACGCAACAGCCCATGGCTCCGGGCCTAAAACACGCAAGAAAGTGGCGGGATTCATGGTCCCAGCGCCTACTTCGGTATTGCACGGCTGCCAAACAATGCATCCAGAACGAGCCCAGTAGTCTTGAAGAAGTCGAACTGCATCCTGAAAAGTTGGTGTCGAAATGCAAGGAGTAGAAGTAGGTGAGCTTGGAGACGACGAGGGTGGCGCTTCAGGAGATTGAACACTGGAGGAAGAAGCGCGAATGACACCACACGTTTGTCTCGGTAAACTCCCCCACGGTCGACACAGCCGCGGCGATCCGACCCGAGCAGAATTACGGAGCAACAATGGTACTGGAGTATTAAAACAGATACGCATCTTATTGATAAATCACATGCGTTGCACCTTCACTGCGGGGCTCACGCAGCAGTCAATAATATGAAATGTTGACAGGAGATCTAAACGAATACTGAGATGCACAATGCTGTAGTGGGACTGTACTTGTACGTGTACGAATAAGACTGCAGCTTGGTTTATTTTGATAACCCCCCCCCCCCCGCCCCTCACCTGAAGTGGTAATTTTCCTTGGGCACCGGCCGTAGCCAATAGTATTCAAAAATAGCCAATTGAAATTAAAAGAAAAAACACAATCTGTGAAATTAAAGTACTGAATCCAGGAATTCCAAAGAAGTGGAGCAGCGACTGGGGTTTCACCTTGCAGCCAATAAGAGTCTCGGATTCCCAACTACTCTGGAGAGAGCTAGCAAGAGGTCATCAACTTTACCACTTCTTGATTGACCAATAAAAACTGAGTGGGTGTCGTCGATGTTTTCTGATGTACTTACAGTAATTCTTATTCGCTGGACTCCCAACAAGTTCTGTACGAAATTGCTTTCATATACTTTTCCGTAACCTCTCAGTGGGAATTCCTGGATTCTCCTACCGTTTTCTGCAGTGTCTACGCTCGAGCGTTGCTTAATGAAGGGGTTGGTTTATTGATGGTTGTTCCGTTTTAAGGGTCTGTCTATACACCTGGTCATTTAGCCACTAATAAGAAGAAGAAATTCTATAGCCAACAAAATGGACTTGCACTGTGACTGTGCAATACAGTACAGTATGTGCCGATAGCAATGTGCAATGTGTTCACTGTTTTGTCCATGCCCAGAATATCAAAAAGAAGATCATCCAGAATGCAATTCTGAAGATTTACCTCGTACCTGCATTCCAGATTGGAGAAAACAGAATTAATGATAAATTTTTATTAATTGCCTTCATCGAAGTAAAATACTGAGCGCGGCACCGGTTAACTCAAGCACGAAGCATTTGCAGTACTTAACTAGTGCACTCTCTATTGCGCAAATACGCGTAACCTGTTGCCGAATCTATGGCGACGGACTCATGCATTTGTGAGGTATGGTCGCATAATCTGCAAGCTGAAATGACGCGAATTGCTGAACTAGCTGAAGTGTACGACTATGTTGCGGTCGACACCGAATTTCCAGGGGTGGTTGCACGACCTATTTCTGGTGCACGAACGCGTGACTTTCATTATCAAACTTTGCGATGCAATGTCGATTTACTGAAGATCATTCAGCTGGGTATAACGCTAGCCGACAGTGAAGGGCGCACACCGAAAGGCGTATGTACTTGGCAATTCAATTTTTCTTTCGATCTGGCTTGTGATATGTACGCTCAGGATTCGATTGACCTGCTACGAACACATGGTCTCGATTTTGATGCGCACCGAAACGATGGTGTGGATGTGATGCATTTTGCGGAATTGCTAATCACATCAGGTTTAGTATTAATTCCGAACGTCACTTGGTTGTCTTTTCATGGCGGGTACGATTTCGGGTACTTGCTTAAGGTACTCACTACTCTTCCTTTGCCAGCAGAGGAACGCAAATTCTTCGAATTACTGAGATTGTATTTTCCGAGATTCTACGATTTGAAATGCTTAACTCGTGCCGGCGACAAATATCATGGCGGCCTGAACAAAATCGCGGATCAACTCAGTATATCTAGAGTCGGAACAAGTCACCAAGCAGGTTCGGATTCATTACTTACTCTGCATATATTTTTCAAAATTGTCAAGGATGAATTTAGTGGCGAGCTTAGTGACGACTTGTTAGGTGGACTCTATGGACTTGGTGCCATTCCTTACTACCCTACTCTGTGACATTAGTGTCTCGTTTGTGTGGAAGGTATTGTCCTATGTATTTGAATAGTTGCTCTGCATTCGTTACGATAGAGAAGATTTTCCAGGAGTAAGAGGAGGGAGATGAGAATAGAGACTGGTTTTTCAAATGCTACGTTCAAGTTCAAGTAAATGAGGCTCTTACCACATAACGCCCGCGTGCCATCATATGCATTTAGTTCTTATTCACCTGATGGAAGATCAGTAGCCGCCACAACCTCTTTTCACGCACATCTTGGGTTTGGATTGTCGATGAGAGAGAAACAACAAGCGCGCAACTCAGACATGGCCCTTCTGGTATTGGAGTGATGGATTGGAAACTATGAGGTGGCGGAAATTCTGCGCTGATGACGATATACCGCGATGAGTCGGTTAGTTTATGGATTAAGATTCCTCCGTGTATCGATCCCACTGCTATCAAAACCGCACATTGGATGGAAGAAATTTCGATGTCCGCACGCTGAAAATAAAAAAGGAGCGGGCGCTTCCTTTCTAGTCTGGGGAGGTGGTGGTGGCTGTGCAGAAGATGAAGCCGATGCTCGAGCCATGGGCGCTTCGGCGGTAGTATCGAGTAACGTGGCCTAGAAACCAGAAACCAAGCAGATGAGTCCGTTGGATTATTTGTGTCGCTGCTGGGAAGGCTGAAGTATGGTGTGAGAGATTTAGATGATCGACCTCTTGCGGAATATGAGTTGGTTGGCGAAACCGACGGCCGTCCGTCCATTAGAGTAGTGTCAATTATTGCTACCAAGTCTTTTGCTCCGATTGCACTGAGAACATCATCGCAAAGAAAGGGCGGATTGGTTCGGATCTATGCAATTTCGAATGGTGAGCGACTGCTTCGAAGTCCAAATCTTCGAAATCACCGAACGCTGCAGCCGTCTACGTTTTATTAGTTCGAAACGGTACCGCGCATATTTTGAGAAACGATATTCGTTCCGTATTGACAGTGAATGCACCTGCGGTAAGCAGGTTTCGTGTGGTCATGGGCCATACGTCGCCTATCGTAAACGTTTTGTCCTCTAGAGTCTTTGTTCTATCGATACGCGAATGTGGCTTATCAGTCGCGGATCTGACGTTGACGTGTTCCTATGGCGAACTGGTGTAGCAGCTCCACATTAAGAACCGGTTCCTATTGTGGGTGGGTTATACGGACCTCACACCTGTGTCGCATTCGCCCCCGTGAGCTTGTCTCAGACAGTGATTGGATATTGGGTTCGAACGGTGTGGATGTGGCGTTCGGAGATCTCCGCGATTTTGCTGTAAACTTAGAGTATACGACTAGGCGGCACAGCGCACTTCAAAATGTAGTTGTTGCGGAGGTAGTAAGCAGATGCTACAATATGAGTCCAGCCGATACAACGGTCTGTGAACTGTTCGCCTTAACCCTCCATAGGAATTCGCCAGGGTCCGACGCAATGTTTGGATTGTCGCGTTTGGGTTAACGTAGAGCGGACATGTTCTTGTATGATACGTGACCCGCTCGAACAATAATGAGTTCGCAATAATTCCTACTCTAAGAGTTGTGGAAGGTCGCGGGTTGGAACGAACCACCGCTGCCGCTAAATGTATGGAAGGAAGCAGTGGTAAAGGAATGTTCGCGGCCGGTGGATGCGATGTGTCTCTTCGAGTTTATTGTGTTTCTCTGCATGAAAGTTCGGATGGTGGACCTTTACCGAAGTTGTGTTTACTGAATCTGCGTTTCTCGGGGAGCGAGATGGTTCTGAAGCGTTAGTGTGTATAATTGATATCAGTACAAGTGGTACAGGTATCGCTTGAATAAAACAGATGGTCCTATTTCTGTTTGAGAAAAACTTGTTCAGCACGGATGCTGAATGGTCAATAGAGCTCTAGCACCGGCTTGAAGAACCGTTGACTTCGGTCGATTAAAGCCGAGATATCGGCTCCTCTGAGTTCTTCGGTCATGCCCCAGATTATCAACTGGTCGCGACCAGAACAACAACTTTTGCTTAATCGCGAGTCATCTAAAAGAACAGCTTGACGTATTTCGAAAACCGCTTCGAACGTATTGGGAAACATTGCTCATATTGGGTCTGGCTTCGTCCCTACTACAGGTGTTCGTGGCATCACGATAATGTCGACTCTCACTGAGTTGAACAAGTACGTAGTCGCAGCATCGCAGCAGACTGTATCTTCAAATGGCTACGGTGTTCGGCGAAGACTTGTTACACCATCACATCATTTAACTAGAATGTTCGCTTCCGGGACTGGAGATATTGATCTTGAAGGCACAGAAAAAGCAGCCTAATGGAACACATTCCAAAGCAATGCCTGAGTTTTATGTTTGACTGCTAGTGCTATCAGCTCCAGGTCTTTTCGCTGTACCAATGGCGACTTCGGAAGCTCAGCACAAATTCACTGATAGCTACGTAGTGAAAGGAAACGACCCTGGGCTTCAAAAGCGCTGGTGACTTGCCCTAGCGCATCGACTTTGCTCTGTTTCTTTAACAGGAGTAACACGCGAAGCCCACAACGTTTTTGCCGTACTTGATATGTCGTTAGGGGAACTACGTCAAACTCTTCCTTCACTGGACGCAGATGGTGCGAGATTTATGTTGATTAATGAAGGCAGAAGGTAGGTGTTTAGGTATTCCGGCCGACAAGCATGGCCAAGCAGCAGGGAATGCAAATGTCAAGCAGTGGTGGCAACAGCGGCAACACCAATATAATAATCAGGGCGCGCGCGGCACGGCGTTGGACAAATCAACGGCGACGGCGACGGCGCGGCGGTAGCTATGTGAAAATAACTGGCGGCGCGGCACATTGGCGGCGGCAAACCAGTTACAAATGTACTTTGGCGGCGCGGCACAACGGCGGCGGCAGACCGGTAACCATATTTCAGACAGCGGCGCGACACAGAACGGCGATGGCAGACCGTGGGTAATAACAATCGGCGGCGCAGCACAACAGCGGCGGCATACTGATGATGACGTTGTTCGGCGGCGCGGCACACATACAGCGGCAGACCGATAAAGATAATGTTTAGCGGCGCAGAACAAAGGCGACGGCGGCAGACTGTACAATGAAAAGGACGGCGTCGTGGCACGGAGCTGCGGCGGCAGACTGTTTAGAGAAATAGTCGGCGGTCCGGCACAGCTGCGACGGCAGACCGTTTACAATAGCACTCAGCGGTGCAGCACAGTGGCGGCAGCAGACCGGTGTCGGTGATAAAGACGGCGGCGCGGCACAGAACCGCTTTCGTGTTCCCCGGCCTTGCGGGAGAGCTTCACCCGGACGGAACAAAGGCCAACAAGCACCGATGCCCCTTGCACACAGTTTCGAACGGGTTCCGCTACAGCACCGCGAAGACCGGGATGGTAGAAAGGTTGTTAGGGGTGTGTACCAGGGCGCGCTTGGAATTTTTATCTCAGGCCGCTATTTATCAGATTTTCAACGTAAAAGGCTAGCTCTAAACGGTAGAATCAATTAAATGACTAAATTAGTGTTCGCGACTAGCCTTATTCGAGGTCCAACGTTGTGCTAATTAAATGACTAAAACAGTGTTCGCGGTAAGCGTCAAATCAGCCTTATTCATGGTCCGACATATTATCAACCAACAATTAACAAGTCCTAAAGAGATTTGAAAACTGCAATCCAATATCACGGTCCATAACTGCATTTTCACTACATTGTTCTTCTGTTGACGTGCTGAAGAACTACTTTATTCCGGCTCCCGTTCCAAGAAGCGCAGGGGCTCAGCGCTTGGCAAAGTTGAAGTTCGAATCTGGAGCGTCCGAATCAGAGTCATTATTGATGTTCTCGAGAAGCATTGGGGTCGGAAAGTGGTCTCCTACTTCATCTAGTATGCGGCAAGAAACTGATCGATGTCCGCATGCTGATAATAGAAAACGAGCGGGCAAATCCTTCTTAGACTGCGGTAGTGGTGGCGGGAACGCAGAAGATGAAGTCGTATGCTATGAGCTACCATTGATGAATTCATGGATGCCGAATCAAACGAGTATGAAGCGAAATCGAATCTTGACCGTTTCAACAAGAAACTAGCCGATGCCCGCGAAATTACGGAGAAAGCTGAAGATGAGTGCAAGAGAAGTCGCACATTTACGATTCCATAGCTCGATACTGCAAGCCTCTGCACGTGAAGCAAAGAAGAACAGAACTGCTGGAAATCAGTTGCTAAGGTATGCGATAGAACTGAAACGTGAAGTTGCGAATCTAAAGAACAGAATATCGAACAGCTTAAGATTGTCGAGGCCGAAAATGAGAGGTTGAATTCTGAAAGAACCGAAGTTCTCGAGCGTTTAGTTGAATCAGAAGACAAGTTCGATAGCACTACAGGCAGCCGAGAACAGGAGTTGACTCTCGTTACTGCTAAATCAGAAGAAATCAATTCTGATCGAGAAGATTTGCAGGAAAAGATTGGTGGAAGGAGAACTTGAGAATTTGTAACAGGAGGTGGATGGATTGCAAGCTCGGATTGCAGAGTAAAAGACGAAGTAAAGGAGGCATGTGAGAATGTGAAGGAGCTTCGAAAAGAAATCGATAAAGCCAGGACCGAAATCTCCGTGCCAATATGGGACAAGGAAATGTCAGAACGTCGATTAAAGATGGCTAAACAGGAAGTTCATCTACACAACGATCGCATTCAGAAACTGGAAGCTGACAATCTGGAACCGAGCAGTGAATTTGAAAAGACCCACGCCTCGATGCGAGAACTTGTACACGAACTGCGGTAAGCAGAAGCGAAGCAGGAGAACGATAGAGATCGATTGTGCGATCTCACGCAGCAATTGTTGAAGATGATCGCTTAAGTTTACTTGAGGTTGATATACTAATTATTTATAGGCTACTTGACTGTCAGCATAGCGGTCGGACTACGTCAGCATGTTCTAAATTCAAACGACCGTTAAGATCGAGGGACGGCCTTTGGATTGAGAGGCGGCCGTGATGAAAGTTTGCATGGCCGTTGTACAGATGCAAGGGCGTGTGGTATTTCGATCCGGCCGTTGGGTTGATGCAAGATACATGTCAACATATCGGCAGACTGTTGACATCGTGGTTTCCAACGGCAGCTGACAGTCAACATAACCACTGCAGTTTCCGAATAAGTGTTGGAAACCTGAAGTTTCATGGGAATTAATAAAGACGTATACTAGTACTAGATACCTTGTAAATAGTTCTTTGCAAATTGAGAGTTTGAAATTATTTCAACAGCAATTCAAACGATTGTGTATTTGTGAATCGAAAGTTGAAACGGCGCGATTGCGAGCACGAGTCGAACATGGGACAGCAGCACGCGCTCTCCTTGAACTCGAGCCAAATGAAGCGATGGAATATCGTAGAGAGACCGATCATCGTCATGGGGATAAAATTGCTCGACCTATGGCGGAGCGAGTTTCTTTTGCGGAACCCGCACGGATAGCCCAAACTGACCTTGAACTGCACGAAGAACAGTTCCGAAATGTTATTTCAAGGACGGGATCCGAATGCATGCAATCTGAGAGAAGTATTGGCAAGCACCCTGTTGCGATGGTTGCCACTGCTGTTGCAGGGTGTGGGTTATTGGCATTAGAAATTTTAGCGCGTGATGACGAGGAAGAAATGTGACTCTGAGCGTGAGCAGTGATTTTTGTGAAAGGTGTGGTATAAATAGTTTGTGAAGTGACTTACAGTACTTCCTCGTTATAAGCCTACCCCGTTATAAGGCATCCCCCGATTTTTGCCCGAGCACGACGTATGATGTACAACTTTCGAATGCCTAGGTGTAATACAAGTAGTAGTTCACAGCGCACTAAGGCAATATCGGGAATCGGAAAATTGCTGAGAACAGGAACTCTGTCTCCGAAACATTCATTGCTGAGTAGGCTACAAACTTGTATAGAGCAAAAAATCTTTCATAATTAACGTATAATCAACGACATCGCATTCCGTTCACTATAATCATGCATCTGCGTTGCGACCACTGATATTTCTTCCAGATCGCTTCCTAATGGCAGAAAAGGGCAAGATAGGCATGTATTGTTCGAACGATTCCTATGCATTAAGCCATCTATTACTATAGAAAGTGTATGTTCTCTCGTGCATAGGTACAGCCTCATTGAACATACACTGTACTCGACGTGCCTTCGCCTCAATTGTCACACATTTCGAGCACCCACCCATGCATGTATGATTCTATTGCATCGCTCGTTTTATTTACATTTATCCTTCGGTCAGCATATACTCATTCAATTTGCTCGATGATGTGTTGTTCTTTCTCTAGCACTCGTTGTATTGTTCGCTTTGACGACTGTTTTTGGAGATGCATGTGCTGAACTGCCCACTCACCCACACTTTGAATTTGTGTAGAATGTTCAGTAATACCTCGCCTCTGGCACTCACGCAGAATTTCGTACTTCTGATTCCAGATCAGTCGAGAGCGTAGACTCATCGCTATTCCTATCCATTTCGATGGTACCACTGTCGAATTCATCCCACAACGGTTGGCTTTCACTGCAGTGCAGTTGATGATAGCGCACTTCCCCTGCTTACAGATTGACTCTACGAATTCCAAGACAGTTGCAGCAATGCTCATATCTAGAGGGAACACTGTACTTAGTTCATCAGGCGAACAATTTCTAACGACACGAAATTCCATTTCTTCTTCCACTTCTTTCTACACTCTGTAGATCTTGTGATAACTTCCGATGAGCAACACAGGCTTTCCTTTATTTGGAATACATGCAGTGCCTTTAGTGCACCATCGGTCCTATCTCGATTACAGTTGTGATTGCATAGTGTGAAAAAGTGCGAAGACAACTGGGAACCATAGTCCGTCTCTTCAGTACAGTGTCCACTGTCTATACGCGCTATGACATGGACATGTCGGAATTGAAATTCTGTGAATACAGTAGCTCTAAACTAAAATTTCATTGCACTGCACCTGCAATGTACAGGGAGGTGAACAAAAGTTTAGGACCAACTACTTCTGAGTACCGACAGCAATGACAAGACCTTCCAAAAGTTAAAAAGGTTTTCGGGTTTCGTCGCGTCAAGCTCGGATAAAACTGTCAAAGAAAACAGGTCGCCCACAAGCCAAAAAATTTTCTATACTCTTTATCAAATTCTCGATTTCTAGAGAATGTGGTTTAGTACCTTATTTCCACCGTGAATTCTGTTGGCTAGGATCAGATGCACTCAGGAAAGGTTTTTGATCGCAGTTATTTCCGGCTGAACGACTGTTCATACTAAACTAGACAACTTAGCTATGTATGGATTTACCGTGTTTCATTTGAACCAAACTTGAGTCTACAAAATTTTCTTCGAAGCAATAAAGTTAGGTATCTTTCTGCATGCAGATATAAGATACATTTCTTCTTAGCTATAAGCTCTGTAATGACTTTTACACAATTTTCTGACGCATTGGAAGGTCTTTTTCTGAAACAATTTTATCACAGCTTGACAAGACAAAACCCTATGACCCTCTTAAGTTTTGGCTGATATTGTCATTGCTTTCGGTACTCAATAGTAGTTGATCCTAAACTTTGGTCACCCCCGGTACAGTGCGAACAAACCGAGAGGAAAAGAAACTGTACCGCTTCAACTCAACACCTGTTCTACTGCAAATACGAAGCACGCTCTACTATGCCAGATTTGAGCCAGCAGTTGTTAATAATGTGGTTTTGAAAGCGGTACCAGATATCGTAAACTCAATCAAGAACAAATTTCATATCAACACTGGTACACTTCGTCGGTAATACCTCCTTGATTTTATGTTAAAGATAGTTATTATATCAGGTTCATATACCGAGGTCTAAGTTGGTAGAATTGATGTGTTGTGCTTCGGAAGGAATTTGACCTCAACATGAGGAAACGCCGGTAAATTATTTTCCTTTCCTAGCACCGATGCATCGCTAAGTAATAAGAGCGCCATGTGTCCGAACGTCCGCCCCATAAGCGCATTGAAACGCCACAGCCATCTGAGGAAAATCCGGAAGTTCATCCAAACTTTATTGCCCGCGTGATAATCAAACCCGAGCGACGCCCCCGACAGCCCGTCAAAAGACTTCGGTCGCTAGATGAGACTACGAATAGGGAACGGAGACAGGTCATTTCGTTTTTATTCTTACAGAACCAGTCAGTTACACCGTTTTTTTAATTTTTCGCTCCTAGCATCGGGTGCAGGCCCGACAGTTGTTCGCGGTGGGATTCTATAATACAGCAGCGTTAAACACATCGGAAAGGGGGTAATTAGGGGAAATTTACCACAACTGTTGTGAAGCGTCTCGTGCGGAGGCGTGGTCGACGTCGCTAATTTCACGATGGGATTTGAATGACTTAGATTGGTGGCGCGTTTAAAATGAGTGTAACCACCCACTACCGATGTTGACAAGCGGCTGTTTTACTATTGGCAATGCATCGTTCACGTCGCACTGAATTTGTCTTTCCTTCTCCTGAACCACATAATTGGAGAGAAACACATATATCTTCCACATCACCAATTCCCACTATCGCAACTCATTTTGTACATCAACGCGTTGTATAGTTATCTCTTTCTTTTTGTTACAGTTACTCGAATTCAAGTTCTCTTAAATAGTCCTTTCGTCTTTTAAAGCATCAGCATCTCGGTGCGACATGTCGGTTTTCGGTTGAGTTTCGAACTTTCCACGGCCCAGGTACAAAATTCTTGTACTTTCCAATACCCGATCGTAATTCACCTGCGTCTAAATCCGGTAAGGATGAATTTTTCACTCGATCCAGGGAGATCGCTAGCGTCGAGCCATTTATTCTCGCCGACGAAGTACTATGCATCAACGGAGGCCTGCACTGTAGAGGGGAGAGGGGTGGCAAAAAATATAGGAACCCTACTTATTGTAGTTGTAGAATGTACAAAATGACTCAAAAATTAGGGAAACTTGTCGGAATCTGAAACACGAACCGGTCATGGGCCGTAAAATTGGTGCGAAAAAAGTTGCAAAAGAAAGACGCAACACGATTTTGGACATGGTTGACGTTGGTGTGAGACAAGTTGATATTGCTATGTACTACGGCGTGACTAAATCTACCGTATCAAATATCGTTAAGTGTGGACGTGCTGACAAAGAAGCAGAGACAAGAGGTACACGAAGCCACTAAAAGTAGCAGAACACTTGCGTTTTAAATCAGCACACAAGATTGCATCAACATGCAACTAATTTGCACCAGTACCTGTAAGTGCACGTACAGTACGACGTACACTGAAAGCGAATAGGATACAGAACTAACCCGCTGCATCCAACCCATACTCATCGCCAAGAAATATGAAAGCACGTCTTCAATTCGCTAACTTCCATGAACAATGTGACGACAATCAGTGGGACAGAGTTGTTTTCAAAGACGAACCATCATTTACGGTGCGTCCTGCGTCATTGAAGAAACGTATTTCGCCTAAGACGAGCACAAAGTTTGATTTGCGTAATTTAGTTCCTAGGTTAAATCTGGATACGTATCACTATCAGTATGGGGTGCTTTCTGTGCTCATGGACGAACTTCACCGGTTCGGATTAAAGGGGACGTTGAAGCAAGAAACGTACAAAGAGATACTTGAGAGCAAATTCTACGTTTTGCAGTTGGAACATATGGAAGCACGTCTGACTTTGTATTCCAAGAAGAAAATTAAGGACCTCATAATGCTGAGTCCATTGCTTCTTATTTAGGTGCAAACAATATTAGTGTTGATGAAATAGCCAGCCCAGAGTCCCGATTTAAATCCAATTGAGAATGATTAGGCTTTGCTGAAGAGGAGGATCCGTGAACATCTTGAACATCCCCGTAACGCCGATCATTTATCTACAAGAAGGGCGGAATGCAGTTCCTAATGAGTATTTTACTTCTCTTATCAGATCTATGGAAACTAGAGCTAGTATGGTCAAACCAAACAAAGATGGATCGACAAAGTACAAATGCACGCATTAAAATCTAGAATTTCAATATAATTTACTTTGTTGATAAAGCAATGAATTCGTTTCGTATTGATTGGTAGTGCAAACCCCCTAGATTTTTGGCCACTCCCAGTACGGATACAGTATAGTGAAAGTTATTTAGTGCTCTGCAGTGAATTGCACAAGGTTTACACCCGGTCCAACATGTCCAGGTCATGCCACATATAGGCAGGGAACTCAGAATCGTGGAATTTCAGAATGATAGGAATTTAATATCAAGATTGAATTAGATACTGTAAGGGGGTTTCGGAGCAATAGTATGCAAATGCCCGGTTCTACCCCTGAGTATTCACAGAACTGGAGAAGTTCGGAGAGTAATTTTTTGCAGGATACTAGAGGTGATTACATTCGAAGACGGTTTTAATTTCAATGCTCTAGAATATTAGTAAAAATTGATCCTTCAGCAATTTCCCCAAGCATTCATCTTCTCCGACAACATGTTGATTAGTTGAAGTAGAGTCCAGAGTATGTAGATTATGAAGAGTATCGTAGAGCTCAGTTTGTCTGGTTGCAACATCTGTTGGTGGTGATCGCTTGTTCTTTACTCATGGTCACAGAATGAACTTATATAGACTGAACGACAATGGGTAGGCTGACACTAGTGTCAGACAGACATATCAGTATTAAAGGGTGTGAAGTAATACAGAGTGTGCGGGAATATAGGGTGTGAATGATTACAGAGTGTGCGGTTTCATGACGACCGTTCAGCACATAATGGTTGCTCGTTGTCACCACCTCTTTCCATTACAAATATGCAAACGGTAATGCCAGTGAAATGTTGGAAACGTAATTACAGACTCCTGAAACGCAAAATACATACATACTGATGTATCATTTCTGCTGTTCGACTTCTACAGAATTAAGTCGATTCCGACAGCAAATCGAGAGTTTGAACAATTACTTCAAGAAGTTCGAATTCATATTCCAACACTCCCCCTCGAACGTTCAATTTGTGAATGGTGTCCCAACAAGTCCTTTCTGATAATCTTTCATGCAGCACTCTTTCTAAGGGTTTTGTGAGGGGATCAGCGGCTTGTTCTGATGAATTGCAGTGAGTCTGCTTGACTTTCCCTTGCGAGATGCAATCTCGAACGAAGTGATGCACAATATCTATGTGCTTGTTTTTCTGATTGATGGAAGCGTTGTATGCCGTGTCTATTGCGCCGTCGTTGTCCACTCTGATCGTGATGGGTTGTGGAATTCTATAATTATTCAAGTCCGCAAGTTGACAACCACACGGCTTCCTTGGTAGCCAAACAGGAGGCAATGTATTCCGCTTCACAAGTGGAGGTGGCTACACATGTTTGTTTCTTGGACCGCCAGCAGACAGCTTCCCCTGCAAAGAGGAAGATGTTGCCACTTGTTGATTTCTGAGTGATACGAAAGCCTGCCTAATCGGCATCAGCACATCCTTCAGTGATCAGAGGCCTATTCCCGTCGTACAAAATGCCGTAGGCTTTTGTTCCGTTGATGAAACGAAACACTCGTTTCACGGCAGTCCAATTCTCTAGAGAAAGATTTTCAGAGTACTATGACAACCTTCCTACCGAAAATGCTAGGTCTGGGCGTGATCTGATCATGAGGTACATCAAGCTTCCGATAGCTTGTCTGTACGGGGCGCCAATGGTAGGAGCACTTTGACCAGTGGAGTTTCCCGGCTTGTCGATGGGAGTAGCCGGAGAACGTGAGTTTTCCATCCCGAAGGGAGCCAGAATAGCAGAAGTCTACTCGCTTTGGGATATAAAAAGTTTGTGGTTCATGCGGTCTCGCTTGATTTCTATTCCTAGCATAACGCGTGCATTACCTAAGTCTTTCATTTGAATCGCCATTTAAGTTCTTTCTTGATTTGTAGAATCTTGTCCTTGCTACTTCCTGCTAAGAGTAGAACGTCCACATACAATCAAATTAACTGGAGACTCGTGCTAGTGTAGTTCATATACAGATACGGATCGTTCTTACTGCAATGGAAACCAAGCTCATTGACAGGGTAAGAATGCACATAACAAGCATTACGGACTTTCGTTCAACTAAAGTCCAGGTTTTGTTGTGTGTGCTGTCATGCTCTCGGGCTATGCCAGGTTTTCAGAAATCTATGTTCTCCGGAGATACGGCAACACGGTACGAAGTTGGAACAATTTGAGCTGAAAGTGCTTCAGCATAAAGTCCGGCTCCTTTCCATCACTCACTGGGCTGGTTTCTGATGCGGGTGGATCTTCTGAAGACAGGAGTAGGCTCTGTATTATTATCTTGAATTTCTTCCTCATTTGCAGTATCGATCTCTGGCTCTGTTCTCGTTCTCGGAGCATCTGTTCCAATGGTCGATTCTTTCATAACTTCTCCCCCGTCGAACTTGTAAACTACCCGATGTTTCGCATGAATCTTGTAACGCAGATGTAGATGAGCAAAAAGAATTCTCTTCGAATTTAACATCGTGTGAGATAATGAGTGCTTCTGACTCCGCGTCTCAAATCTTGTAACCCTTACTCTGAGTCGAGTAACCGAGCATTATGCCTGGTTTGGACCGAGGGTCAAGTTTGTTCATGTGAATTTTAGGGACAACGACCCATCATATGCAGCCGAAAACACGTATATGAGAGAGGTCTGGTGACTTTCCCATCCAACGAAGGTAAGGGGTTGTGCCCAGAGGAAGAGTGTAAGATAATACTCGATTTCGAATGTAAACGGCGGTAGCGACCGCTTCACCCTAGAATTCTTTAGGGAGACCTGACGCATGCATCATTGAACCAACAAGATCCATTATTGTTCCATTCATATGTTTAGCCACCCCATTCTGCTGAGGTGTATACGCCACTGTGAGCTGGTGCTGTATGCCATTGCCGCTTAAATAATCCTTTAACTCGTTGCAGAGGTACTCACCGCCGTTGTCGCTCCGCAAGGTTTTCAATTTCTTAGGCGTCAGATAAGAGAAGTTGATAACATTAACTTTGTTAATTTTCACCCCGGTGAGGCGTTCCGCTAGTTTGTGAAATTTCTTAAAACATGCGAATGTTTCGGACTTCTGCCTCATTATGCACACGAAAGTTTATTTTGAGAAGTCGTCGATGAACGTGACGAAATAGCGAGCACCCCCTACGGAATGTGTTTCCAGGGGTCCGCTGACGTCAGAATGCACAAGCTCAAGGAGTTTAGATGTACGGGTTGCGGATTTTCGCGGAATCGGACTGCGAT
>JAAUYH010110133.1_pt1 | contig 23180 bp, 12 predicted proteins | sample 7278061 | NCBI WGS metagenome assembly JAAUYH01 (sample SAMN14350203, study PRJNA611818) | marine sediment metagenome | isolation source: surface marine sediment (0.6m) | place: French Polynesia: Moorea | collected 2018-08 | reverse complement strand
CTTAAAATTATTTTATAAGCCCAAAAGCCCCACTGGTAGTAAACGTCTTTCTTGGTTAACTGAAGATGATTTAATTTTATTAGTTAAAAAGTATAATCAAAAAAGTAACAAAACACCTATTACTCAACAAGACTTAGAATCAATATTATTATTTTGTGTTGATGCTATTCGCAGTTATGCTAAACCTGAATTTACTTCATTGGAAGAATTAAAGCAAGATTTACCTAGTCAAATAATTGCTGATGATTTATGGGAAACAGAATCTAATTTAATCGAATGGCAACAAGTTAAGTCAATCCTTATGGCTGAATATTCTCAGTTTAAAGAAGAAGTCAAAATAATTTTTAATTTAATTTTTGGTTTAAATTATGCTCAAACAGAAGTAGCTAAATTTTTAGATTATCAGCCTTATCAAGTTTCCCGTTTAGTTAGTCGGCATAAAGAAAAATTATTAAAAGAAGTAGCTAAACAACTCAAAGTAAATCTCACTAAACAACAATTAAAAGATAAAGCTGAAGGTTTAGATGATTGGTTAAATTGGTATTGTAAATCTAAATATCAGCAGATTCTCAAACAAGAGTTACTTAATCTGATGGCTGAACATTTATCTTTGCTTAAAAGTTATATTGTTAATGAAGGCAACCAAGCAAAAATAGCTCGAAATTTAGCAACAAAAGAATCAGATGTTGAGCAAAATATTTGTTATATTCAAAAGCAACTAAAAAATAAGATTATAGAAAATATTAACTTAAACTTAGAGTCAAAAAATCTAGAAAAAAAAGTAACAAAATTAATGCATAAATGGCTATTAACTGCTCCTATTGCTCTTTTAGAAACGGAAATATCTAATCATAGAAATTCTGATTCTTCTGAACTAGAAAACTGATTGTGTTAGAGAGATAAAAGTAAGAGAAAAAAATTTTTTTAAAATAACACTCAGAATAAATATTATCAAAATTAATTAACTAAACTAAGTAATAATGACAATAAAAACTATGATACCTGCAAATTCTAAATATTTAACCCTAAATTTTTCTCCTAGTGATTCCCAACAGGCATGGGACAAAGCTCAAATTTATACGAATGATATTAGTCGCTGGAATGCTTATCTGAATCTTCTTTGTTTATCTGTGTTAGAAAATTATTGGCAAGAAGAGAATGAGAATAATATATCAATTCCTGACAATAGTAATCTGTGGGAGTTTATTAATGGTAGTAAAATTAATTTTGGTAACAAGTGTTTTATCATCATTCCTGAAGATACCCTTGATACAGCAGAATTTTCTATTCCTCAAGAATGGGTTGATTTACCTAATTTAATAGGTGATTATTATCTAGCAGTACAAATATTACCAGATGATAGTTATTTGAGAGTTTGGGGGGGGATTTTCCACGATGATATACAGGTTTCTGCTAGTTATGATTCTATCAGTCGCACCTACGATTTAGATAGATATTGCTTAACCGAGGAAATCAGCATTTTATCAGCATTAAAAGAGCTAAATAATATTGAGAAAAAATCCCCAAAAAAGTTGGTTACTTTGACTAATAATAAAGTAGATATACTTATTGATTTATTGAGTGAACCGGAGATAGATTTACCTCGCTTAGAAATTGATTTTCAACAATGGGGTTGTTTATTTAATGATAATAATTATCTGAAAAAATTATATCAGCAGAGATTAAAGAAAGCTCGAAAAGCTACTACAACATCGGCAGGTGAGTTTAAAAATAAATATATAAAATTAAGTAATTGGTTTAATCAACAAATAGAAACTGGATGGCAAACAATAGATGAATTATTAATGTTCAATAGAACAGCTTACACTTTGCGAGGTTTATTTTTAGGACATGAATTGCACAAACATAATAATAACACTGACAAACAAGATATTACTCAATTAATTAAGCAAATCTATCACAGTAGTGAACAGAAACAAAAACAAGCGGTAAAAAGTTTATGTCAAATTAATCAATCAACTCCTGAAGTTATAGAGGCTTTATTGTTTATAATTAATAATACTAATAATGAAGAAATACGCTGGACAGCTGCCGAATTTTTATGGCAAATTGCCCCAGAAAATCAGCAAGTAGGAATCCGTAGAATTAAAGATTTAGGGGTACAAATTAATGGAAATAATATAGCTTTAATGATAGCAGTTTTACCCAAGACTAAGGATATTATTGCTATTCTTTTACGAGTTTATCCCCTCGGCGGCCATCGATTACGTTTACCCTCAAACCTACAATTGACAGTTTTAGATGACAAAGAAAAGATTTTTTTATCAGCTAAAGCCAGGGACATTGATAGTTATATTCAATTAAAGTTAAGTGGAAAAATAGGAGAGCAATTCAGTGTTAAATTAGCTTTAGATGAAGCTGAAATTACCGAATATTTTGTAATTTAAGTTATGTAATGAACAATAAGCAGATAGACAAAATTAATTACACATTTTTTTAATCTATAAACTCTATTAAATAATGCTTATATCAATTTAGATTGGGTAATTAATTCTGTCCAAGTACTTAAATAAATTTCTTCCTTGTCCAAAAGGTGATTTTTACCACAATAAGTTATATGAGAGTAGATAATGGAGCTAATTCTTCGTTTTTGTGCTTGGCTAGTCAGTCAAAACTATACAGCACCGATCAACCCTACAGTATGGAAAATAGTAGAAGGAAAACTCTATCTCAATTACAGTAAAAGAGTCCAATCAAGATGGCCAAAAGATATTCAAGGCAATATCACTAAAGGCGATCATAATTGGATTAGTGTTTTAGAGGATTTACAAAAAAAAATATAGCAATTCTATATAAGTTATAAGAAAACGCTCCCCCTAATCCCCTAAAAAAAGGGCGAACTGAGTATGAATAATGAATAAAATAGTTGTTTTAAATTTAGAAAAGGATTCAAACAAACAAGGTTTTTCCGTCACTTTACAAATTGGAGATGAAGGATTAATTGCCTCCACCCAAAAAAAGGGATATTTAACTCTGGCACCAGTAAATATTTATCAAACATGGCAATCAGCTTATGCCCGACTACCAATTATTCGCAGACTAGAATCACCTTCAGCACAAATTGTTAATGTATCTGAGCCAGAAGAATGCCGTTTGGCGGTGACAACCATGGCAGAAGAAATGAATCGATGGTTTAACGCTGAGCAATTTCGCCCCTTACAAGAAAAGCTGTATTCAAAATTGCAACCTTCCCAGTCCATTCGCTTTGTGATTCAGACGGAGGATAAATTATTGCGTCAATTACCTTGGCATTTATGGCATTTTTTCGATGATTATCCTAATGCGGAAATTACTCTTAGTCCACCTTGCTATGATCGAGATAGTCGCATTACTTATATTGGTTTACCTAAATCTAAAATTAGAATTCTTGCCATTCTTGGTAACAGTCAAGGAATTAACATTGAGAAAGATCGAGCTGAATTAGAACAAATACCAAATGCAAAAACTAAATTTTTAATTGAGCCTTCTCGTGAAACTCTTAGCGATCGACTTTGGGAACAAACATGGGATATACTTTTTTTTGCAGGGCATAGCGGTAAAGGAAAAATTGCTCTTAATCCTGAAAATAGTATCGCCTTATCGGAATTAAAATCAGGTTTAACCAAAGCTAGAAAAAAAGGTTTACATTTAGCCATCTTTAACTCTTGTGACGGATTAGAATTAGCTCAACAATTAGAAGAATTACAAATTCCCCAAATAATTGTCATGCGTGAGCCAGTTCCTGATAATGTTGCTCAAAAATTTTTGATGTGTTTCATCAAAGCCTTAGCTACAGAAAATTCCGTGTATTTAGCCATGAGAAGAGCTAGAGAAAGATTAGCGGAAAGCGATTTGGAATTAGATATACCAGGGGCTAGTTGGCTACCTGTAATGTGTCAAAATCTAGCTTCTTCTCCCCTTGTTTGGCAAAATACAACAATATCTTCATCTATATCTCAATCTCAAAGTGAGGCTGAGGTAAGAGCAGATTTTACACCAACCAACTCACGCAGATGGAATTCCTTTTTAATAAAAATATCAGCAATATTTTTATTGGGAACAATAGTAACTTCATTTTTATTAATTAAACTGTGGAATGTTGCGTATATTGAACATAAAAGTTCATTAGGTTTTCAGATTAAATATCCAGCTAATTGGGAACAGCCAAAAACAGATAAAATTAGTCAGAATGTCTTGTTTATTATTCCCTTGAAAAATGATAAAGATAATGATAAATTTCAACAATATTTTTCGATTCAAAAACATCATTCTCAATTATCGAGTATGGATGATTTTAATGACTTTATGTTAAATTCTATTAGTGTGCAAAATCCTCAAATTATTATCTATCCTCGTGAGGTTAAGTTGTCTAATTTTAATGCTCAAGAAACAATCTATACTTCTCAAACAGGATTTGTAGAGATAAAAGTTAGACAATTATGGTTTTTAAATGGTTCTGATGGTTATATATTTACTTATCAAGCTGAAGCTAAAAATTTTGATAAATATTATCCCAAAATAGAGAAAATTATTAGTTCTTTTAATATATAAAAACCTGACAATATTAATCAATATTATCTCTCTTCTGTCAGATTTGAAAGAAACTCTAATTATTGATCGCAAAGGATTTAATAATTTTTTCGGTAATTTCTTTTTTTTGTGGAATATTGAAGTTAGCTGTAGTAACTCTAATAATATAAACTTTTTTATTAGATGTAGTAAAGTTAATTTCTATTTGCTTTTCTAAATTATTGTTTTGTGTCGAATAAACAATTTTTCGCCCTTCTCTATTAGCTATTTTTTGCTCAGATGAGGTAACAGGAGTAGAAACAGATTCCTGATTACTAATCTCCTGAGTTAGAAATGCTGAATATCGATCTAACGATATATTCTCTTTGAGTGAATCAACAGAAACTACTACATCATAAATTTTTTCATTTTGATCATATGAAATATATATATCACCAGCAATTGGATCTTTACTCAATTTCCAATCTTGAGGATAAATAAATTCAAAATTATTATTATTATCTTTGTAAGTATTCCATTGATTTATTATAAGGTCAGCATTAGGTTTTGGGTGGGGAATTGGATTTATTGATTTGTATATTGTAAAACCTATTCCTAGTAACAAAATTATAGGTAAAGTAATTAGGATCTTTTTGATTGGTGAGGATGAATTCTTGATTTGTGTCTTCTGAGATTGCCTATTATTGCCTAAATCACTTGTTGAATTTTGCTTGACAGAATTTTTGGAAGAGTTTTCGGTTTCTATTACTGGTTGATTTTTAGAGAAAGTAGATAAGATATTAGTACGATCATTATCTTTGATAGTTTGTAAATCTGCTAAAACCTGTTGAATATTTGTATATCTTTCACTGAGGGAAAAGCGAGTCATTTTATTTAGAACTTTGGCTAATTCATCACTAACAGACACACCAACTGGTAAATCAGCTATCCAACTGACATTTCTATACTGATCGAAACTAAAAGTCACAGGTTTTTTCCTAATCAATTTTTCGATCACAACTATGCCCAAAGAGTAAATATCACTTGCATAACAAGGTTTTCCTTGAGCTTGTTCTGGGGCCATATATCCATCTGTACCAATTACGACAGTTTTGATTACTTCACCTTGTTCATTTATTATTTGTGTTGTAATTTCTTTAACTGCACCAAAATCAATCAAAACAATTTGCTCATCTGAATTACGCCAAATTAAATTATCTGGTTTAACATCCCGATGAATTCTATTACTATTATGAACTTCTACTAGAGCACTGCCTACATCTTCAATGATTTTTATTACTTCATCTTTGGTGGCATTGAGCATAACTTCATCTAGAGAATTACCCTCAATATATTCTTGTACCAAATAAAAATGCTGTTGATAAGTAAAATATGCTTTTAGTTCAGGAATAGAAGGATGTTTTCCTAATTTTTTTAAAGCTAATGCTTCTTCTTTAAATAAATTTTCACATTTTTTAACTATCTGAGGTTCAAAGCTAGGAGGATTAAGTTGTTTTACCACACACAATACTTTTTCAGGCATCTGTATATCTTCAGCAAGAAAAGTCTGTCCAAAACCACCTTTTCCCAATTCTTTAATTATTTTGTATCTATCATACAAAGTAGTTTCTACGAGGGAAAACTCTTGGGGTGAATTATTCATTTTGTCTTATAATTTGTCTTATAAATTAATTAATTTGGGCTAGTCCTTCTCGCTAAATACGCGCAAGGGGCGAAATATCCACAAATTTTACTGTATTGCTCCAATTATTAACTTTAAATTACCCCTTGCCACGCCTCCGCAAGTAGTAGGAGTGGGTTTTAAGCGACAAAGATAAAAATAAAATCAACAATGCATAAATCAAAAAAATCGTCCCGATAAGCATGAAGAGAGTTTTTCCACAAGTTAATTACTTACAACATCAGTAATTAATGACTTTGTTGATAATCCCTTACATGCAGAACAAAACTGTTGACAGCCTTATTGTATCGTTGTTAGTCAAAAAAGCTGAAATCTTTATTTTATGAAGGTAGGAGAAAATTAATGAACAAAACATTCTCAATAGTACTAGCGGGAATAACCGCAGTGTCTTCTGTGTTTAACTTTAGTGCTGAAAGTCTAGCTAGAACTCCTGACAAGTATTTTTGCGGTACTTCCAGTGATGGAGTTCCCACAACCTTTGCCCGTAACGTAGTTGGCAGAAAAATTGCGGTGATTCGTTGGGAAAAAGAATGGGGAGGCCAATATACCCGTCAAAAACGCTGTGAATTGGTATCAGCCAATTTTCAAAAAGCTTTTGAAGATGGAGCTTTAGAGCTGATTGGAACTGGTGAATATAATAACTACAGAGTTATTTGTGCCATGAAAGAAATATCTTGGCCCAACTATAACAATAGTGAAACCAAAACTGATTGTACTCATCATCTATTCACTTTACGAACAGGGGCAGAAGGAGACAAAGTTGTAAATTCTTTATTACAAGTTGGTTCTAGTGCTGGTGCTCCATTGGTTCAATCTAATACTTGGAAGATTTATGAACTCAGTGAATTTTACCGCGAAGTTCCTAATGACTAATTAAAACTCAATCGAGTCAGTAATTTTGTTGTGGGCAATAGCCACTCTACTTTTTCCCCCTAGGATTAGGGGTTAGGGGGGAGAGGTTGGAGAACATACAATCAAGAATTTCACAGGTTGGTACATAACTCCAAACAACGATAAAAAGACAAAATTTATACCAATTTCATTTAATCTTGCAATAATACTCCCTCAAAAGTTAGGGGATTGGGAGAGATATAACAGTGTAATCTTTTTTGAATTTGGTATTACATAGTAGACATATCAACAAGAAAATATTATGACTTTTTTCTGGTTCAAAAAAAAGAATAAGAAATCTTTGCTCACTATGTTGCTAGTGACAGGGGCTTTTTCTGTTTTGCCAATAGAAATGATTGGTAACAAAAATTTACTGAACAAGCCTTCTGTTGCTCAAGAAATAAAATCTCCAGAATTATCAACTACTCAAATAGAACAAATAGCAAAAAAAATAACAGTGAAAGTGATTACTGATGATGGAGGAGGTTCAGGTGTAATTATCAAAAAAGAAGGGACAACCTATACCATACTAACTAATGAACACGTAATTTCTGACGGAAAAAAATACTCCATAGAAACAAATGACGGTAAAGTTTACACTGCTCGATTAGTACCCATATTTTTTCAAGGAAATGATTTAGCTTTGTTAGAGTTCACTTCAGACAGTCAGTATAAAGTGGCAGATTTGAGTAGTGCAGCAAATATTAATCCTCAAGAAAAACTAACTAAGGTATATGTCTCAGGTTTTCCTTTTCGTGATAGCAGTTCAAGCAACAGAGATTTTATCTTTAGAGGAGGTGAGCGAGGATTTATTACTGACATATTATCTAAACCGTTGAAGAAAGGTTATACCATCGGTTATACCAATGAAATTGAAAAAGGAATGAGTGGGGGGGCAATTCTGAATGAACAAGGAAAATTAATCGGTGTTAATGGTATTCATCAAAATCCCTTATTCGGAAATCCTTATATCTATGAAGATGGAGAAACTATCAGCGAAGAATTAAGAAAAAAAATGAGTAGTTCGAGTTGGGGTGTACCAGTAACTTTACTAGCTCAATTTGCTCCACAATATGTACCTAATTTAGAGCAAATCCTAATCTCTTCATCTCCATCCGACTCCCGATCACTATCTACTTCCAAAATAGCTCAAGAAGTAAAAAATACTGCACAACAAATATCCGTATTAATTTCATGGGAAACTGGTAATGGTTCAGGGGTAATTATCGCTCAAAATAATCAAGATTACTATGTTTTAACTGCTAGACACGTTACACCTTTCCCCTTTCTCAAGATTACTACTCACGATGGAAAAACATATCAAGCTGAAAAATTCAAGCAATTTAATGGTGTAGATTTAGCCATATTAAAATTTACTGCTACTAATAAAAATTATAAAGTGGCAAAAATAGCTGATTATGACCGAGGTTCTCAAAATAGATTAATATTTGTGACTGGTTGGCCATCCAAAAATAGCCCCAATCCTAATAACCTAGAACAACAGAGGGAGTTTACGGCGGGATATCTGTTGGAATATAGTTCAGGTGTTAACTTAGCTAAAGATGCACAATCGATTGATCGAAAAGGTTTAGGTTATGAATTAGTTTATACAAATATCACTCAAAAAGGAATGAGTGGTGGAGCAATATTAGATACCGAAAGTCGTTTAATTGGTATTCATACTGCATTAGAAGGAGATGAAGGTCTTCTCGCACAAAGAAATAATGAGAAGATTCAACAACATTTGGGTTACAGCTTAGGTATTCCCATTAGCACTTTTCTGGAAAAATTAGAACAAGAACAAATTGCGATTAATTTCCCCTCTCCATTAGATTCTCCCCCCAAAAAATTAACTGATACTCAAACAGAGGAAATTATTGCATCTTTGATCGATATTCAAGAGCCAAACCAAGATACAAGTGAAATTGATTGGCTTAATTTTGGCAATAAATTATGGCGTTTACGACGTTATGGACAAGCCCAAAGAGCTTTAAAACAGGCATTAAGGATTAACCAAAATTTTTATCAAGCATGGTATTCTTTGGGATTAACTCAAGTAGGAGATAAAAAAAATGTAACTCCTCAAGAATGGCAAGAATCAGTGGTTTCTTTTCAAAAAGCAACCACACTAAATCCTGAATCTGATTTAGCTTGGCGACAGTTAGGAGATTCTTATTGGTATTTGGGAGAATATGAAAAAGCTCTAGTTGCCTTCCAAAAAGCAATTGAATTAAAAGGTCAAGATTTTATACTTTATAATTGGCTAGCTGATACTTATAACAGGCTGGGGCGTTATTCTGAAGCTATCGAAGCTGGTAATAAGTCAATTGAAATTAAACCAGATCATGCAGAAAGTTACTATCGAAGAGCCCAAACTCGTGGTTACAATATTAACGATTTATCAGGAGCATTGATTGATTTAAACAAAGCAATAGAACTAGACCCTCAACTCAGTGTAGCCTATCTTTTAAGAGCTAACTTTTTAAGTCAACAAAACCAAGACAATTATGCTCAAATAGCAGAGGAATCTAAATTACAATCCAAATCAGATCAAGCTTTACTGACTGATTCTTCATCTAAAGAAGCACCTAAAGATACCAATAAACCTATTGTTCAGCCTGTTCAGGATTCTTGGCAAGAGCAAGTCTTAAGTGACTACAATAAAGCCATAGAATTAGATTCTTATAATAGTCAGTATTTTGCTAGTCGAGGTGCATTTTATGCCAAAATTGGCAATCAACAACAATTTAAACAAGACTTTGAACAGGCGTTGCGTTTAGCACCTGATGATGCTTATGTTTATCAGATTAGAGGACAAGCATACTATTCTTTAGGCGAAATAGAAAAATCAGTAGCTGATTATACAGAAGCCCTTCGTCTTGCCCCTGAATATCGCCATGAGTTTTTCCTCAGTCGTGGACAAGCTTTTCACCAAGAAGGAAAATATGAAGAGGCGATTAGTGATTATACTGAAGCAATTAATTTTAATCCTAACTTTGTCGTTGCTTATTTGTATAGGGGAAATGCCTATTCTCAGTTAAAGGAACAACAAAAAGCCTTTCAGGATTTTGATAAAGCATTACAGTTGACTCCAAAAAATTCTTGGATTTATGCTTGGCGAGGAGATGCTTATTTCAATCAGGGAGAAATTGACAAAGGGTATCAAGAATATCAGAAAGCGATTAGTCTCAGTTCGGAATTAGCTGATATTTATTATAATAATCGAGCAAATCTTTTTGTGAAATTAGGAGAATACCCAAAAGCGATCACCGATTATTCTCAAGCAATTAAACTCAAGCCAAATAATTATCAATATTATCTCAGTCGTGCTGAAGCTTATGAAGAGTTAGATAATGACAATGCAGTAGTATCTGATTATGCGAAGGTAATTGAATTATCACCCAATAAAGCCTATTACTATAATAAGCGAGCTAATCTTTATTACAGACAAGAACAGTATGAAAAATCAGTCTCTGATTATACCAAAGCAATCAGTTTGAATAGAGAAGATCCGACTTACTATACAAATAGAGCAAGTGCCTATCGTTATTCGGGAAAATCAGATTTAGCGCTCAAAGATTACGCTCAAGCAATTGAAGTAGCTTCTGACAAAGCATATTATTACAACAAACGTGGTAATTATTATTATTACATTGACAACTATGAAAAAGCGATTGTTGATTACTCTCAAGCTATTAAGTTAGAAGCTGATGATGCGGTTTATTACAATAATCGAGGTGGTGCTTATAAAGAATTAAAGCAATATGAATTTGCCCTTCAGGATTATACTAAGGCTATTGAACTAGATTCAGAAGATCAAAGCTACTACAGAGGAAGAGGTCTAGCCCGTCGTCTTTCTGGAGATTATACAGGTGCAGTAGAAGATTACACCAAATCAATTGAGTTGACATCTACTCCTACTTCTTCTCAATACGAGCTTCGTGGTGTTGCTTATAGTTTTTTAGCAGACTCTTATCAACACCAAGGAAATCAAATAGAGGCAATGAAATATTTCCAAAAAGCCATTGCCGATTATGATCAAGCGATCAAGATTAATTCTGATAATATCTCAGCTTATCGTAATAGAGGAAGAACTTATAAGGCATTGGGTTACTCTGAATCGGCTCTTAAAGATTTTCTGGAAATTGTTAATCGTAATCCAGAAGAACTTGAGTCTTATTCACAACTAACTGATGCCCTGAATGACTTGAAGGATCAAGAAAAAGCATTATACTACTACGATCAATTAATTCAATCTCAACCCAAAAATGCTGTTTTTACTGCCAGATTACATTGGAGCAGAGGAAAGTTATACAAAGAACAAAAAAATTATCAACAAGCTATTTCAGATTATAATCAAGCCATTAATTTAGATCCTCAAAAATCATTTTATTATGGAGCAAGAGCAGATGTTCAAAGAAGTCTCAAACAATATCCAGCATCTATTTCTGACTATGAAAAAGGAATTGAATTGGCATTAGCTAATCAAGAATGGCTGTATGCTAATAATTTGAGTAGCTTGTGGTTATTATCAGTAATAGTTAATAAGAATACTAATTCACAAGAAATAACAGCATCAAGTTTTCAAAATATTCCCTGTAATAAATTAGAAAATATGAACAAGTTATGGGAAAAATCTTCGGAAGGGAAGTTTAGTTTAAAAGTTCAAGAATCAATTTATCTCAGTACCACGAATCAAGAAACAGAATACGACAAAAATGCTTTTCAATTATTTGGCGAGCAAGTAGGCTGGAGAGATTCAGACGGGTGGATTGATGAAGATGATGATCGCAATTTACATTTAGATAAAAAAGGTGGCTTACCTCAATTTCCTTATGAATTGGGTTTTGAAGATAGTAATGGTACACATATCCCTGTTCATGCACTAACTTTAATGAGAGCGACTAAATGTAATTTATAGTATGGGCTTATCTTCTCCGTATTTTGCCAAACTGGCGTTGCATCATTGCAGGATGATGCAACGCCTCAAACTTATTGGCGGAAAACAGTAATTGCATAATTATTGTTTTCCGCCCCGAGAAAATAACATAGAGCTAGCATAAATTGTGACGATCGATTTATTTATAGTTATCTCAATGAACAACAAATTTTGATTGACCGAAGATTATGAATTTAGAAAATATCAATAAACTAAGTATCGGGACTGTATTATTAATCTTTTTAAATGCTTGTAGCAGTCAAGGTAGCCAACAAGCGGTTCAATCCAGTCCATCATCACCCGAAACCGAGACAACAATTTCGGCAACACAATCAAAAAATCAATCTAAAACAATTGTTAACAATAATGTTGAAACTAATCAACGTTATTACTGTGGAAAAAGTCAAGATGGTACTCCAACAACTTTTGCACGTAAATTAGCTATCCCTGGTAGTGTGGCGATTATTCGTTGGGAGAGAGACAACTGGCAAAATATTACCCCCCAAGAGCGTTGTGAACAAATTTCCGCACGTTTTGAACGAGCTTATCAAGCTAACAATTTACAATATATTGTAGGGGGTACATTTAAGAAACAACCAGTTATCTGTGGTGTTCGCAATTATGGAGATCTTTGTACAACAGAAGAGAATTTTCTCTTGACATTACAACATCAAGATGATTCTAACAAGTTTATTACCGATCTACAAAACAAAGGTTATCAAGCTCAAGGCCCAATGATACATTCTGAGGATGGTACACCCCTAACTTATATTGATATGAATATGTTGATCAATTTAGCACCTATTGCATCTGAATCTTCATTGTAGGTTTTATCGAACCTGTAATATCAAACTGCTAGAAACTAACGATTGAAAGTCTTGCATAGCAAGACTTTGAGTCTTAGCTCGTTTAATTTTAGATATTTTTTGCTAAAACCCTTTACAAATCTCTTTTTTACTCTAATTCAACACTGTGGGTTCGATAGAGCCGAATCAAAAAAATATAGAATGAATCTATCATCATAAGGTGGACGTTAACTATCCCACATTTTATGACCACTCAGGTGAAATCGTAAGTTAGTTAGAGTATCTCGGAACCCTCTCATACTAAATCCTGTTTAGATACAACACTTTAAATTTGTGGGAATTTAGAACGACCTTCGGTAGTCGCTGCGCTTACAGAATTTAGAATTCAGGAAGGTTTAAGCTAATTCTAGGCTTTAAACTAAAAGTATACTTTGGTAAGCGGATTTAGTATCAACCCTCTTTTATGACTATGGGATAAAAAAATAAAAATTCAATCTTGAAAAGCTTACAATATAAAAGTTTAAGCGTTTTTTTCTATTATAGTCATTTCAAATAACAATGAAACACTTTTTCGGCTGGAACCTTTTCATCGCAATTAAAGAATTGTCTCAATCTAAATTGAAATGACTATATTTATTTGCTTCCTTGTTTTGGCGATCGCAAAACTATTGACAATTGACCAATCTCAATGAAAATAAGGACTCTAGAAAAGCCTTGACAAAAGTTAATCCTAAAGTAACAAAAGAGGGATCAATCACCTTTTACAAAGAAATAATTTAAATTTTTCTCAAAAATAAACTGTTTAGCTATTATCATTTCAACGAAAGATTAGCAAAATGTCACGACTTCAACCAAATAAAATTAATCCACAAAAAAAAATCAATAAGCAAAAACAATACCAACTTACCTTAAAAATAACAGCGGGAGTTGGTGTTTTATTATTACTTGCTACTGGATTTATATATTTAAAGAAACCAGATCAAAATCTAGAAATTGAAGCAGTAAAGTTAGAAGAAGTAAGCATCAACCAAGAACAAAAATTAACTGAATTAGCCCGTTCGATTACTGTTAAAATTATTGCTGATAGTAGTGGAGGATCGGGAGTTTTAATTAAGAAAAAAGGCAATATTTATACCGTATTAACTAATCATCATATTGTCCAAGATAACGCTATCAGTCAAGTTGTTACCCCTGATGGTAAAAGTCATGAGGCAAAATTGCTAAGTATTGATTTTCAAGACAAAGATCTTGCTTTGTTGGAGTTTCAATCCACAGAAAATTATCAAATTGCTTCTCTAAGTAACTTAGCTAATACTAATATAGGAAATCAAGTTTTTTCGGCGGGTTTTCCTTTTGGGGATAATGGTACTTATAATCGGGATTTTGCCTTTAAACTAGGGCGGATTTCTCTCGTTTTACCTCAACCTTTTCGAGGTGGTTATCGAGTTGGTTATATCAATGATGTAGAAAAGGGTATGAGTGGCGGTCCTGTGTTAAATTCTCAGGGTAAGGTAATCGCCATTAATGGCATTCATTCTCACCCGCTCTGGGGTAATCCTTATATTTATGAAGATGATACCAGTCCTAGTGATATATTACGTCAACGTTTAGAAAGATCGAGTTGGGGTGTGCCAGTGGAAACTTTAGCGGAGTTTGCCCCTGATGTTATTCCTGAATTAGCAATTGCTCAATCCCCTGCTAATAATATTTCTACTACAGAATTAGCTAAAAAAATTGATCTAATTGCTGAACAGATTTCTGTCAAAATTCAATGGGAAAGTAGTAATGGTTCAGGGGTAATCATTGCTAGAGAAGGTGATACTTACAGTGTTTTGACAGCTGAACACGTTGCCAGTGGTGATCGCAAATTTATCATTTATACCCCCGATGGCAAAAAATACTCTGTAGATAACAGTAACATCAAAACTTGGGATAATGTTGACTTAGGCATTATTCAGTTTACTAGTGAGGAAGACTATCAAGTAGCCAAGTTGGGTGATTATAGTTTAGACTCCCAAGATCAAGTTATTTTCGTTACAGGATGGCCTAATCGATTGCGTAGTGAAGATCGCCAAGGACGGAAATTTAGTATCGGATTTAGTATAGCAGGAGGGGCCTCTGGGGAAGCAACCCTTGATAATCGATCACTGAGTCAAGGACGAGAATTGATTTACACTAATATCACCGAAACAGGAATGAGTGGTGGTGCAGTATTAGACACTAATGGGCGTTTAATTGGGATTCATTCGGCTACCGAAGGGGTAAAAGGAGAGCAACCCAGTCCGATTCCCGAAAGAGGGCGAGAGGAACGAAAGTTAGATATTGGTTTTAGTTTAGGCGTTCCTGTCCGCACTTTTTTAGGGTTAATGGGAAATGAAAATGCCCAATTAAATTGGCAAATTGAAACTAATCCACCTATTCAGTTAACACCACCGCAACAGGATAGCATTGTCAGCGAATCTTTGGCTTTGGCAATGCCCGATCAGAATGCCGATGAGGTAGATTGGCTCAATTATGGCAATAAATTATGGAGAGCTCTTCGATTTGAACAAGCACAAAAAGCCTTTGAAAAAGCGATCAACCTAGATCCGAGTTTCTTTGAAGCATGGTATGGTCACGGTTTAGCTCTCAAAAGTCAGGGTGAGTGGGGAAAAGCAGTTTCTTCTTTTCAAAAAGTAGTTAAATCTCGACCTAGTAATAATAGTAGTATTCCCCGTTGGTATAACTTTGCGTTTTATGCCCATCGACAACAAACGATTTGTTTTTATGGTCTCTTGCAACCACAAAAAAGTTTAGCTGCCCTCAATCAAGCTATTGCTATGCGTCCTGATGATTTTACTCTTTATAACTCCCAAGCAGAAATTTTAGCTTTCTTAGGTAAGTATGGTGAAGCATTAAATGCGCTTAATAAATCCATTGATTTTTCAGAGAAACAAAATCCCTATCCTTATATTCAGAAAGCAGAGGTAATGACATTACTTCTGATACCAGATAGTGACAGAATTATCGAAAATTATACCAAAGCTATTCAACTCCAACCTACTTTAGCCGTTGCCTATGGTTTACGTGCTACGAGAACGGTTACTAATTATGCAGGAGCAATCAGAGATATAAATACAGCGATCGAGCTTAATCCTGAAAATGCCCTATTTTATGCTCAAAGAGGCTTAATTTATGCCAAAGTTGGCAATAAGCAACAATTTGAACAAAACTTTGAACAAGCGATTAAATTAGAACCGGATAATCCGATAATTTATAGTTTAAGAGGAGAAGCTCGTGCTAATTTATTAGTTGCGTTGAAACAGAAAGATGAGACAATCGACTCAGAAAATAGGGAACAGGCTATCATTGATGATTACATCGAAGCAATCCGTCTTGCTCCCGAATCTGCTGGAAATTTATATCTAGGTCTAAGTGGCACTTTAGGAATAGCGGGATATTTAGGGCAAAGTGTTAGCTTTTATCAAAAAGCGGAACAATATTTATCCAATAAATATTTAGCTCTTAATTTAGCTTATCAAGGATTTAGTTACTATCTCTCGGGTGATGAAGAAAAAGCGAGTGAAGCATTTACTAAAGCACGACAATTAGAACCTGATAATGTCTTAGTGGATTTAATCAGATATAGATCTTATCTTCATAAGATGAATCAATATTATAAGATCGAAGATCAAGAAAAGGGAGATGAAGAACTGAAAAAAGCGATCAATTTATCCAATCAAACCATAAAAAAATATCCTAAACTAGCTTTCAGATTTTATGAAGAGAATGCACTAACTTATTTGGCTCCTGAATTGAAGAAACCAGAGGATGCAACTAAAGATTATTCTCTAGTAATTGAGTCTTGGACTAAAGCCATTGAAAGCAGTAATGGTGATAATGCCTATCAATATTATAAAAGGGCTGGTGCTTATCGCCTTCAAGGAAATTATGAATTAGCTCTAGCAGATATTAACCAAGCCATTAAACTACAATCAGATGCAAATCCTGCTTACTATAATCTCCGAGGCAATATTTACTACGATAATAAAGAGTATAACAAGGCGATCGATGATTATACCAAAGCCATTGAAATCAATCCTAATGAGCCTCAATACTATAACAATCGTTTTCATGCCAGATATGATTTTGGAAAGTATGAAAAAAAATTTGATTCAAACAAAGAATTAAATGAAGAATCAGCTCCTCTTTTTATTGATTTGAATGAATTTAAAAGATTAGAGGCACTTAACAATACCATACTCTTTCCTGATAATGTTGAATATCGTAATCAGTTAGCTAAAGCATACAAGGATTTGAGTTTTGCCTATGCCCAATATGCCAGAGATTATGAATCTGCCTTTGAATCATTAAATCAATTAGCGGCAGTTTATCCTGAAGAGCCCATTTTGTTAGAGTCTTATCAATTAATTGGTCAATCTGCCATTAACAATCAAGATTGGGAAGAGGGAATAATCGCCTCCAACAAAATAGCTGAAATTAATCCTAATAACCCATTGTTATTTGAACTTTACAGTAATTTAACTGCCATAGCTATTGAGAAAGAAAATGAATACTATGCAACCCAAGCTTTGAATCGATTAGAACAATTAAAAATCAATGATCCAGATCAATATAACATTTTAGGTGGTATTTATTTCCATCAAAATAAATATGAAAAATCGATCTATTATTATACCAAAGCAATCGAATTAAATTCTAATCAGTTTTTATACTACAATAATAGAGCCAGAGCTTATGAAGCAATAGGCAATCATCAACTATATAAAAAAGATGTTCAAAAAGTTCGTAAATTAGCCTCTCGTACTCGCTCAAAATTTTATTTTTCAGAGTTACAAATTTTACCTTAAAGATAATTATAGTGGTTCTCAAATTGGTGAGATACAGTAGCAGGAATGAGCAAACCAATTCCGAATATCTTTAAGAGATACTTGGTGATAAGCTTCGGAAACTGCTAAATCTAGATCTTTGTAATTTCTAGCACCTATAGAACGCAAACAATTTTTAATTTTTGACCAACAATTTTCAATCGGATTAAAATCGGGTGAGTAAGGAGGCAAATAACTGGCGGGGTTGTCCCCCTTCAAGGTGAAGTGCTCTGAAACTACTCAAAAATTTTGTGATTTAAATCTCCCCCACTTTTTTTCGCTCTCCTTTTTCTAGATGCTTTAAAAAAAATTATTGCCAGAATGACATACACTGCCAATTTAGGAATAAAAACAAAATGAGATATTTTATATAATTTGAAAGCTGTTTCTTGATTAATTAACTGTAAATCAGCTAGTCTGTTAATATAAGGTGCAGCTACATAATAAATATAGCCAATTCCGTTGACGATCACTAGATAACAAAAAGTTTTACGCATTCCATAAAGATTACTTTTGATTGATAAAAGTTTAATAGCGATCATAATATACATAATAGTTGAAATTAGAAGTATGAAACTTAAAGCATATTTAAACCAGACAAAGAAGGGAATCAAAGGAAATAATATCTGGAAAATTAAACTAAATAATTTAATGTAAATTAAACCTTTTATAAGTTCATCGAGTTCATTAAATTTCCAAAATTCTTTCAAAAGTTTATTAAAAGATAAAAACAGAAAACTAAATAAGATAAAAGTAACAAAATCCAAAAGATTTATCAAAGTGAAATTAGGCTCAAGTTTATTAAGATGAATTATAAAAACAAACCAATAGTAAAAGCAAAAGAATAAAACATAAATAATAGACAAAAGACTAGCTATTCTTAGTCTTGTTTGTGATATCTTCATGATAAGAAACCTGCTAATAATTAAATTTTATTGATGATTTTGCTATTGGAAAAGATTAAAAAGACCATTTTTTTTGAATTACTTTATCAATCATTCTATATTCGAGAGCCTCTTGAGGCGACATAAAAAAATCTTGTTTTGTATCCGATTTTATTTTCTGAGCAGTTTGCCCAGTAGCATCTGCTAGTAATTTTAATTACGATAAGGCCATTTTCCTATCCATTCACCACCTCGAAAACGCCAATGAGGAAAGAGAAGACGCATAATCACCCAAGCAGAAAGATAAACAGCTAACCAAACTAAGCCATAGTGAAAGATAAAAACGGGTAAATCAAAATTATTCTTACTGATACCTGGTAAACCAACAAAACTTAGAATTAGGGCTAATAAAACGCCCTCAACAATTCCCGCTCCTAATTGTAAAATACCGGGCCAATCATGATCCCATAAAAGTTTTTGTAGATAATCATATAAGATATCCCAAATTAGACCTAAAATTGCCACATAAAGCACAACAAAAAAATAGCCTAAATCTCCTTGATGCCCTCCCAAAAAACCAAAGTAAAAAGGAAGAGAAAAAATTATTCCAATGGTAGCTAAAAGAAATAATCTCGTTTGCCAACGTCCAAATAAAGTAGGTGTCATAATCAAGAATTTAAAATTTAAAATGAAGTTATTAGAAGGGGGAGATCTAGCGAAGCTGTCACCAAGTACAATCTAGCCTGAAACACTTACTCTGTAAGGATTTCAAAATCCTGATTTTGAAATCTTAGCGATCGCTAAAAAGTAGTGATTTTTGCAGCCTTTGACTAGTTCCTGCAAAATTAGGAATTTTTATCAAATCAACTAAATTGCTGAATGATATATTCTGTAAGGATTATAGCGATTCTTAGTTAAGAATGATTTTTACTGTCTCAACCACTGAAAACTGCAAAATTTTCTAGATTGTACCTGATAGCAGCTTCGCTAGTTCTCCCCCTAGAAATATAAATTAAAATAAGCAACTCAAGTTATTAAATATTATTTATTAAGAATAAATAAATCGATAGATTTTAAAATCAACTACTTTAATTACCCCAAGTGATTATTACTCATTACTTAATATTATGGTTTACTATTAATTACCCATTTAAGCCATTGTTGCAGAGAATAGAGTCCTGCAATACGTTTAACCTGTGGTGTTTTTAAAGTAGCTAAACTTTCCACAATGCGATGGGCACAATATTGTAGACCTAAAAAAGTATCTACCGCCGCATAAGGACCACCTAATGTAATAATTCCAGTAGCATACATTTTGCCATCATTATTACGCATTTTTTTGATTTCAAAGTCATTTTCTACATGAAGCCTTCTTTGTGGATTCAAGTCAAGATTATAGTGATTAATCAAATCATTAAGTAAAGGATTTTCTCTTGGATTAGAAATTAAACCAGTACAGTCAATAATAAAGTTTGCTTGTACCGAATTTTCTCCTTTATTTGTTAACAGAGTCGCAATTACACCATTCCCTTGAGGATTAGATTTAACTTCTTTGACTAAACCATATCGAATTTCATACCAACTTTCTTTCAAACCTTTTTCAATAGTTTTACGCCATTCTTTTCGACTGGCGGTGGTAGTACCGCCCCAACTTTGTAATAATTCTCGTCTTTGTAAAGGATTAGCATCTTCAAGCATTTTACGCATATCTCCGCCCCATGTGGCTTTAGGCCAGTTATAAGGCTGAAATTCCCAATCATTCTCCACTTCTCTTTGAGCAGATCCAAATTTAAACCCCTTTCTAGGCTCTCGATTCATGTGGATAATTTTGATATTAGGATTGTTTTGATGAGCAAAGGTTAAACGATCCATTACTTGGGATGCTACAATACCCGAGCCTCTAATAATTACCGTACCCCCTTTTCTTTCTAAATATTCGTAAACATGGTCATGGGGTTCGTAGCCTTGGACTACAGATTTTAAATCTCCTGTTGTTTCTCGGTATTGTTGTAAGTCAGGAAGTAATTTTAAAGCAGGATAGCCAGTAGCAATGTGAACATATTTTGCAACTAAAAAGCGATGATCTGAATGTCCTGGTTTACTGGAAGAATAGGCAATACAATAGCGTCCATCTTCTGTTTTGCGAATACTACGAATACTACCTTGATAGTAAATTTTATCCCAACCAATTCTTTTTCTCTCAATATCAATAGACTGGAAGACATCATCGGCTTTAGGGGTATAAGTGTCTGCCATAACAGGTTCAGCAAATACCTGCCATAAATAAGTAAAAGCACCACCAATATTACCTTTAAAGGTATCACGCCATGCCTCTCTGATGGCATAACCTGGCCAACCCCAAATATTATCAGGGCAAGAATCAGAACCAGATCTAATTCTTTTGTAACGAGGGATTTGACAATTACGTAATAATCGCTCGTATCTAGCATAAGGAATCGGATTTAAACCAACTACAGCAATATTTTCTGCTGACACACCAGCAATACGTAAATAATCCATGTAAACAAAACTACCTAAACCACCGCCTAAAGAGGCATAAGTAGCTTCTTGAACTGGTAAATTAGTATTATATAGGCTTGATAAAGAAACTTTTTCTTGATTAAAAATTTCTGGAGGAGGAAAAAAGCTTCTTGTTGTATTAACTTCTAGTGGTGTTGATTGTGATGATTGATCTTCAATTTCATCGGTTTCGGGATTAAAAATAATAGTGGAAGGGCGAGTTTTTCTCTGTTGATTTGAAGCAGAGGTAATACTAGAGTCAGGGTTAAAAATAGTTGAATTACCAAATGAAATAATTTGAGTTTCTGGAGCTAAAAAAACTACTGTAATAGCATAGTTACCGATTTTAATTATATCTCCGTTGGTAATTTGTCGAGATTCTTTAAAAATTTTTTGTTCATTTACAATTGTACCATTACTACTTTTATCTTCCAGAATAAATTGTCCATTTGACGCACTTATAACAGCATGAAAACGAGATATTTGACTACTAGAATCAAACAGAACTACGGGAGTAGTATTTTCATTTTTCCACTGAGAAGGTAACTGACTTATTTCTCTACCAAAAACCAGAGGTAATGTAAATATTTCTTGTTCTTGTTCTTCGGTAATTGAGTTTTGGGTAATTAGCTGAATTTCCATGTTTGTATTGCTAGTTGATTAAAGTTTAATCGTTGTACCTGTAAAAACAATATATCCACAGACAGGACAGTTTAAACCCTGATATTTTGGATCTATTGTATGAGAATTATTAGGATTAGAGCATTTCACCACAAATTTATTATTAGGTTTTTGCAACTCTAAAACTTTAACTTGTAATAAAATTTTTCCTAACTTAATTTGAGTCCCTTGTTCAATTTTGACAGTTTCTTGAATTACTTTTTTTCCATTAATTATGGCTGGATTAGGTAGTTTAGGTGGTTGTCGATTTTGAGTTAAGTTTTTAGCAAAAAAACAGTTTCTATTTTTGTCATAAAACAGCTCTAAATGAACATTAGAAACAGTATTTAGTATTTGTGGATTTTGATGTTTTAAAACTACATCACAAACATCTTCATCGCCTCGCCCAATAATAATTTTTTGGTGTGTGTGTGTATAATCTTTATCAGTAATTGTTTTTGTTCTAACTCTATTAGTGTCAGACCATTCTAAAGTTATTTGATACATAGTTGATTTTAGTTATGACTTTTATTCCATATTACTAAAGACGAGTGAAAAATTAGCACAATAAATGTTTACATCAGAATAAGATATCAGAAATGTACCAGTTTTATGAAACAGATAGATTTAATATGTGATGTTCAGTTCATAATAATTAATTAATTAAGTTATTTATTTTGATATTCCTCTCTTCTGTAATTGTTTACTATTTTCCTATCGGGACGAAAGTTATTGATCATGCACAAGTATCCCTTCTGGTTCTGTTGCAAAAAATGAAGCTAGTCTTGTAACGTGAATTGAATATCATTAGCTAGTAAAGTCAATAAAAATAGTACTGAAAAACTAATACAATCTGAGATTACTGGAGTTTAGACTAGCTCCTCACCCTCCCTAATCATTCATTTCGGGCGCGAGCCGAGATAGGGGTTGAGCCGAGATACGTGTAAAATAGTGCAAGATCGACCTCTAACCCTTGTTGTATATGGCTTTCAAAATCATTCGCTTAAAAAGATTGATATTTGACATCTGAAACATTGCCTAAAACATACCATTCTCGGCAAAGTTTAAATCTCAGAAACACCATCTATCAATGGTTTCAGCTTTAATAACTCAACTTACTCAACGTTCTTTTTCGGCAATATTTTTTGAAATAGATAAATCTAACAAATTATTTTGTGTCAATATTTAAGCCTGAAACGCCTATTCTTTCGTTATTGGCGATCGCCAATAACCAGATTTTACTTTAATTTCTGAAACTATTGCTGTATAAGGGTTAAAACCCTATCTTGCACTATTTTACACATATCTCGGCACGACCCCTACAAGAGCGACAGTTTTGTTTTTTTCAAGAAGGTAACGACAAAGATGTACGGCAGAGGTACTTTTACCACAGCCTCCTTT
>JAAUYH010208389.1_pt1 | contig 23185 bp, 22 predicted proteins | sample 7278061 | NCBI WGS metagenome assembly JAAUYH01 (sample SAMN14350203, study PRJNA611818) | marine sediment metagenome | isolation source: surface marine sediment (0.6m) | place: French Polynesia: Moorea | collected 2018-08 | reverse complement strand
GGGCTTTAAAGAAACGATGGAGATTGTTTTTGATGATTTTTTGCCCCAGTGGAACTATACTGCGAAACCCCAACTGCACTCATAATTGCAAGTTATTTAATCCACGTTCCTTAGACAAAATGGATTTAGGATCAGACTACAATTAATATCGGGGCAGGCATCAGTAAACGGGGCGGTTCCTGGAACAATAATCCTGCGAATTGTCGCTCTGCCAACCGCAACAACAATACCCCCGCTGACCGCAACAACAATATCGGTTTTCGGGTGGTGTGGGCGGTGCTGCCAGCACTCTTCTACTGTCAGAACTGGGCAATGGGAATTGTCCGGGCGTACCCAGAAGAGTCCAGACCTGTTCCAGCGAGGAAGGCAACGACCTCCGAAAATAAAACAGAGCCAGATAGCTTGGTAGGCGTGAGTCGAAGAGTTGTCTGGCTCATCTATAGTAGAAGTCAGAAGTCAGAAGTCATACCAATTCTCGTTACTTTCGAGAATTGATATTATAGCTCTACGTATTTAAGTTAGGACATAATAAATCTTGTAAGGGCGATTCGCGAATCGCCCTTACGTTTAATGTAACGTCCTAATCTTTATTTAGACCTCTTGCATAAATAATTTTTTGAACGGGATGATGATTAGATACAAAGAGGTTTTTTGGCATAATCGCTACAAATTTCTCCCTTGTCTCCTTGTCTCCCTTGTCTTTTCTAACCATTTAATTAAGACTTTTGCAAGAGGTCTTTTGTACTGCTATACCTTACCGATAACATAACTATTCAACAGGACTGCATAAGCAGCATAAAAAAATAACTATCAATTAACAAACCCTAGTACTAATATTCAACTATGGCTGAGTTGACTAGTTTTTATGCTTTACTGATCGGGATCGATCGCTATGAACCTAACCCTTATTACCAAGATCTCCAAGGTTGCGTTCAAGATATCAATCTAGTAGCCAATTATATTCAAAATACCCTCAATGTTCCCCAGGAGCAGATTTGGAAATTAACTTCTTATCTTGAAGAGACTAAGAGCTTATCAACTTTTCGATCGACGCAACCAGAAGTAAAACCAACCTATGCCAACATAGTCGAGGCATTTAAAGAAATAACCACAATGGCACAGTCAGGAGAGCAAGTATATATTCACTACTCAGGACATGGTGGACGTGCCGTTACTATTTATCCAGAACTAGAGGGGGAACAAAGGCACGATGAAGGTATTGTACCAATGGATCTTGGTAGTTCAGATGGTCGCTATCTAAGGGATGTGGAGATTGCTACCTTACTTAAACGCCTAACTGATAAAGGCTGTATCGTCACAGTAATTTTTGATAGTTGCCATTCAGGAGGGGCAACTAGGGGTGATTGTGCCATAAGGGGAAATGAAAATAATTTAGTTGACAGCACTACTAGAAACAAAGATAGTTTGGTAGCATCCAGTGAAGAGTTACTGACTAACTGGCGCATCTTAACTCAAACAGATCCCGATCTTGCTGGTGGCTGGCTACCTAATCAAGACTATGTATTTTTAGCAGCTTGTCGTCCTACAGAATTTGCCTATGAGTATGCAGTAAATGGGGGACAACGCCACGGTGCGTTAACCTACTGGATGATGGACACTCTTACTAGTAGTACTTCTGTCTTAACCTACAAGTCTCTCTACAATCGGCTTAAGGGGATGATTCAAAGTAAATTTCCCCAACAATTACCAATGTTGACTGGAGACGGCGATCGCTTAGTATTTGGCGATCGACGCAAGTATAAGCCTTATACAGTAGAAGTTATTAAGGTAAAAGATAATAACCAGGAAATTACTCTAGATGCAGGATTAGCAGCAGGTTTAAGTAAGGGGACTCGCTTCGCTATTTATCCCTTTGATTGTGACAATTTAGCTGATAAAACCCAACAAATTGCCATTGTTGAACTGACAAAAAATATTCAAGCAGATAAATCAACTGCGAAAATATTAGATGTAGCAGCAGGAGGAATAGAGGTTAAAGGCAAAATCGAACCTGGTGCTTCGGCGGTGATGGTTGCTGCACCTGTAGATCTAATTCGCAAAGTTCGTTTATTCGCTGATAAACAAGCGGGGGAAAGAGAACAAGATTTACCAGCAGATTTAGTAGATCGGCAAACCACAGCTTTAGAAAAAGTACGCCAAGCTTTATTAGGTAATGGTTGGGTAGTAGAAGTTAAAGAAGGAGAGGAAAGTCACTTTCAGGTTGCTGTTGCCAAAGATGGCACTTATGAAATTTGTATCGGGATGCCGATTAACAACCTGCGTCCAGCCTTAAGTATAGAAGATCCAGAAGCCCCGAAAAAAGTGATCGATCGCTTAGTACATTTGGTTAAATATCAGGCAGTACAAGAATTAGATAATCTTGCTTCTGAGTTAACAGACTACCTGGAATTTCAGTTATGCGATAAAAATAAACAACCCTTTGCCGATCCACAGAATGTATCTTTAAAACCAGGAGAAGTATCCTATCTAAAGATCAAAAATACCTATTCTCAAACTCTTAATGTTGCCGTATTAGATATTGAACCTACTTGGGCAATTTCGCAAATTCCCATTCAAAGAAATGATTCTTCTTTCTTTCCTTTAGAATCTGGTCAAGAGACATATACTAAGCTACGTTTAGCATTACCAGAAAATTATCAGCAAGCCAAAGAAACGCTAAAAATCTTTGCTACGAAAGGATTAGCTAACTTTCAGTGGTTGATTTTACCTTCCCTTGATGAACAACCTACTTCAAGAGGAAATAGTTTGAACGAAGAATTAAAAACGCGATCGCTCAATCAAACCATTAATCCTCTTAACAATCTTTTATCTAATATCGGTGCTGATATTAATAATCCTCCCGAAAAAACTCGCGCTATGATTTATGAGTCAGAGCCTGAAGCAGAGTGGATCACTCAGGAAATACAAATTACAGTTACAGATTCAAGAAGTATTGCCTCGTAACCTTGTTTTACCTAACTAGGCTTTGCATGTTACTGTTCTTTGTATGAGAGAGAAAATATACCCATACGCACCCCTGGATGTATACCCATTCTCTTGCCACTCTTTCCCTAAACCACTCCAACCCCCCACTGAAGGTAGTTGTCCTTTAGGTGCATTCAGAGCGAAGATTAAGTCATTATATTCAGAAGCCGTACTCCAGCCCACTGTAGCCCCGAAATTAAAACCTCTTACATTCATGCTTTTTGTTCCCTCCAGATTTTGATAAATATCCTTCTGGACGCTGAAGCCAAATTTTTCCCTACTGGATTCTCGCCAAAGTTGGTCGATTATACGCAAATCTTCACAGGAAAACTTATTAATATCTTCTGTCCTTAACCAACCTTCTTGTTCCCTGCCAACAGCTTGAAGCATCGTCCTTGTAGTTTCTTGGTCTGCCTCTTTCCACTTGACCGTTTCTAGTAGTGTTCGCAGTCGCCCGTAGTCTACTCCTGTTACTGCTGAGACTAGAGTTGGTTTGCTAGGAGTTGCTATTGTTGGGTTTTGAGATGACTGTACCGGTAAAGACTTATTATCCGATGGCGGTGTTGGGATAGTATCCTGAGGAACTGAACTTGGTTTTGAATTGAGTAAAAAAGCAGAAAAAATTACAGCGAAAACTAAAAATGTAGTTCCTGAGAACACAGTTAGCCGAACTTTGCTCAAGGAAAAAATTCCCGCTTTTCTTGTTTGAGGTTGTGAAGGAGTGTTTTCTTGTTGCTGTTGTCTGAGTCTTTTTTCCTTATCCCACTTCAACTTTTCTGCTTTCTTGCCTTGTTGATACTCTTTCGGTTTTTGTCGTTGAGCCTCTTGTTGATGTTGAGTTTCTCCTTTCTTCTCAAGATTAATATCTTGCTCAATCTGTTCGAGATCTTCATCTTCCAGACCTAAAACTTGTTGCCCCCAATCCTTCAAGTCTTGGACAAGTGTATTATTGAGTGGGTATTTCTGGTTAACTTGCTTTCGATAATTTTCCTTGTATTGTTCTAGATTAAAGAAGTGTCTGCGGAAAGGCTCTAGAACGCTATTGATTATTTCATCAGCTTTCTCATTCGTGAGATTAAACTCTTGTTGTTTGATTTTGAGGGTTTCTCGACGATATAAAGAAATCTCTCCTTTACTCCCGACAGATTTTTCAACTAGTTTACGAAATTTTAATTCTGGGTCATCCACTGGAGCTTGACTGAGCAGAATATTGAAGCCTTCTCTATCAATTATGATTCCTGGCTTTTGTTTTGGCTTCACTTCCTGTACTTTGACTTTGGCATATTCATGCAATTCATGGGCATGAATCTTGCCGTCTTCATCTTTATCCGCTGCACCTGTTTCAATTCCTTCAAGTAGATACTGGGTATAAAGCGATAGTTCTTCATCCTCATGCTGAAAAGAAGTTTGAGTCGCTGTTGAAGAAGTCAAGACAACTCGCCCCTCTGCACCTAGCTCTTTCTTAAGGTCAACCCCTATGCTTTTAGCTTGCCAACCCTCTGCAAAAGCACCACTATAGCAACAGTCCAGAATAATTACCTGTCGCCTAGTATAGCTATTCTTAGACTGTTTTTGCACAAAACTAGCAGGTACAGCCGTAGCATCGAAGTCATCTTTGGCCGTGATGCGAGTTGCCAGATATAGTTTGTTTTCATCGTCCGTAATACCATGACCAGAGAAAAAGAGCAGCACCAAATCTCCTTTACCACAACTGGTAAAAAGCTTCTTGATCTTCTTGCGCATCGGGGTTGGGTCAGGATTGAGCAGCGTCTCTACCTCAAATCCTCCCATTTCAGGGTTTTCCAGCACCCGCTTCATCGCTTCCACATCATTGGGTGGGGCTGTCAGGGAGGGAATACCTTCGCCATACTCACTGACCCCAATTAGGAGTGCAACTTTTCTAGACACTGCTTCCTCCTTCCATTGCTGCAATTAGGTTAAGAGCCGTTTGCTCAAATTCTGCTAACTCCTGACAACTCTTGACTTCAAATTCAACTTCGTTATCACCTACTTTGATGCTTCCTTTAATCTGCTTATCTTGTAAACGATCGCCTAAGAACCCTAAAAATTCTGTAATATTGTTGAAACTAACTTGCGCCGTCACTATTCCTATCAAAGTAGCAAATCCAGGCTTACTTCCTGCTTCTGGATTCAGGTCTTCTGCTCGATCGACCTTCTCTACTTCATCAAGGTTACGTAATTCTGACAACATCTTCTTGGCGAACTTAAGCCGTTCGGAGTCCTCCATTTCTGGCTCATCAAGCCCAAAAGTAAATTGAATAATTTTTTCCTTTTTTATTGCTTCAGCCATAGTTTTGACCAGTCAACTTGCTAATTTGGTTTACAGTGCCGTTAATCTTATTTCAATCTCATTAATCTGTTCGATCTGATTTAAAAGCTTTTAAATTTCCCTTGACTTTATCTAATAGCAGGTCTGCAATTTACAATTGGCAAACTTTACAATTTAGATAATTTTTAGCTTCTAAGTTTTTTATAGGTTTACACTTTACTACTTATGCAGTTGATAGCAAGCGATCAAGCAGTGCCTGCTTCGCAGACCACGCAGTGCCAGACTACGCCTGATCACCAAGCTTGTAGATTGTCAGCACGAAGCAAAACCCAACATTTATGTTCTCTCTTTGTGGGGTATTTATAAAATAAAATGTTGTATTTTTTAAATAAAGTTAAGAAAACTGATTTATGTAAGCAAAAGTTAATTCGAGATAGTTATCTAAGGCTTGATGAATCAACTCTTTGCTAATTACTGCTACACGGAAAGGTATATCAGCGATCGGCAAAGAATTTGTTTAGCTGCAATATCTCGATAAATAGCTAGATTTTTTAACTTAACTGGGAGTTGTCATATAATTCATTATCCTACTGCCTACCATGCAACTTTAACTAAAAGCAGTTTTAGGAGGAGTACTACGGCGAATATCTCGCCATATTTGAGTAGCAGCCAAAGCACCATCCGCAGCAGCAACTACTACCTGATTAAGCCCTACTTTTAAATCTCCAATAGCAAAAATACGCGGGTGGGAAGTACGAGCCATTTTATCTGTGACTAGGTTGCCTCCTTGTTTCTCTAGATCAAATTTGTCTAGATAAGTGGCATGATATTTAGAACCCATCGAGATTAAACCTGTTTCCAACTCAATCACTCGACTATCTTTTAATTCCACTCCAGACATCTCATGGTTTTCGCCGATAAATTGCTCGATCGGAGTTTCTTCAATTTGATAGCCCTGTGCTTTTAATCTGCTGCGTAGATCGTCAGTTACTTCAAACAATTCTTGAGTAAACAGAGTAATATCCTTAGTAAACCAACCTAAAGGAAAAACTACTTCTGCATTACCCGCACTACTAGCAAATACCCCCACCTTTTTATCTTTCATCTCATAACCATCACAAATGAGACAGACATGAAGGTTATAACCTGCATAGTCATAAACATTTCGCATATTGTCTAACTCTGGAAGATAGTCGATAATACCACTAGCAGCAATAATATATTTGGCGCGAAAAGTATGATATTTACTGTTCTGGCGACCAACTTTAACTCGCACAGCAAAGATTTCTCCTTCATCAAAGATCTCGTCAACGTAAGCATCTAGTAAATCCCCACCGAGGGAAAGAAAATGTTCTTTGCCCTGTCTAAGAACCGATCTACCAGGAGTATCGGGAGGTAAACCCAAATAGTTATGAAGTTCAGTCATCCAGAAAGAGCGGGCTTTTCCTTTATCTATAATCAGAGTATTTAGTAGGTAACGTTGAAGATAGATTCCCGCCGAAAGTCCACCTGCACCACCACCAACAACGATAGTGTCATAGATTTTTTCTGTGGCTGGTTGCAAATTTTGTTTGCTAAGTTTCATTGTTTTGTCTCCTAATTTGTTGAAACAATGTGAAAGCAAAAAGAGTTTGAAGAGACTAGAACAAGAATTAATTTGAGGGGGAAAATTGAGCTAGTTTTTGCTCTAATTCTCGAATACGTTCTTCCAAGGGAGCTTTGATTTGTGCTACTTCTGCTTCGGAGTAACGGATGGGTATATGTTGGGGGCAATTCCAGTCAAAGGCTTCAACTTGAATCAAAATTACTCTAGCTTTTTCGGCTTGATAATCTGGATCTGATAACTGTTCGAGTAATTGAGGGTTATCATCTATTACCTTAGCGCGTCCCCAAATTTTTAATCGGCGACGATGAGCATAATCCATTAAAAAGAGAAATACGCGATCGTTTTCTAGTAAATTACCGACACTAAGGTATTGTAAGTTGCCGACAAAATCCACAAACCCTAAAGTTGTTTCGTCCAAAACTTTTAAAAAACCTGTTGCACCACCCCGAAACTGAATATAAGGGTAATTATTACTATTGACTGTCCCCATATAGAAGCTATCCCTAGCAGCAATAAATTCAATTTCTTTGTCTGTCAGCAAGTCTTTACTCACTCCTTGTCGCTCTAGAAATTTTTGGTAAATCTCGCGAGAGCCATAGCGGGTTTGAGCGTTTTTGACTCCTTCAGTAAAAGCAATGTTGGTAAATTGTCTAGCCATAATTTTTAATCCTTCGTTATTATTTATTAGCAGTTACAGAAGCTTGGATTCCAGCCATGCCAACAAATCTAGGTAGTTGTTTAAGGCGATCGCACCATGCCAAAATATGAGGATATTCATCTAGAGATATCTTACCGTCGGGAGCAAGGGCAATATAGGGAAAAGCAGCTATGTCTGCAATGGTAGGATGTCCTAACTCTAACCATTCTCTGTCTGCTAGATGGTTATTTATTTGATCGAGAATAAAAGCAGATTTTTGGGTTGAAACTTCAATATCGATCGTCTTTACTTTAAGCAGATGAAATCTTCTAGCCCATTCCACACCCTGACGAATTTCTCCTGCGGTAGTAGAAAGCCAACGAACGACTTTACTTAACCCTTCTGCATCGGTAGGAAGCCATTGTTCATTGCCATATTTAAGAGCGAGATAAACTAAGATTGCTTGAGCATCGGGAAGAATTGTCTCTCTATCTATTAATAAAGGTACTTTTCCAAAAGGATTGAGTTTTAAATATTCAGGGGATTTATGCTCTCCTTTGAACAAATCGAGTCGAATAAATTTATATTCAATATTTAGCAGGGAAAGTAAAAGTCTAACTTTATATACGTTTCCAGAAAGTTCGTGACCGTATAGTTTAATCATGATTATTGTTTTCTGGTTCTTTATTTACCGAACGATTGTTTGGCTGGTACAATCACTTTACCGAACGTTCATTAAAAAGTCAAGCAAAATTTTCTTAATCCTTGTTATTTTTTGTGATGTCTGGATTTCAGAGTTTTTGCAGAGCAATAAATTAAATAAAAAAAAGCGATCGCCAAGAACGGCAAGCGACGCGCCCCATCCCCATTAAACATCAATTAACCAAGAGAATACCAAGTCGATCGCCCTTTGCCGTGGCGAATTAACTTTTTCATCTCCAGCAACTCATTAACTCTGGCTTTAATGGTGCTACGACTGGCTTGAGTGTATCTAACAATATCTCCTGTAGTGATTCTGCCGTGTTCTTTCGCAAGTTCCAAAATTTGAACCGACAACTCTGGGAGATAACTTTGCATAATTTTTTCCCGCTCTAGTTTAACTGCCAAGCGGTCTTTTTGTCGTTTGAGCGATCGCAAGAAAAATAATAACCACGCATTCCAATCGGGTTTGTCTGTTTTTAAGCTTTGCTGTGTTCTTCTTAAAGCAAGATAATAACTATCCTTATTGTCTTCTACTACGGTTTCTAAGGAGCTAAAAGGAACGTAAGTATATCCACTTTTGAGTAATAGTAAAGTGGTTAAAACTCTTGATAGACGACCATTACCATCTTGAAAAGGATGAATAGCCAAAAAGCGAACGACGAAAATACCAATAATTAACAGAGGATGAAGTTGTTTTTCATCTAGAGAATTTCTCGTCCAGTAAACCAACTCCTCCATTAATATGGGAGTTTCAAAAGGGGAAGCAGTGGTAAACAAAATACCAAGACTTTTTCCATCTGGAGCAAATGCCTCGATATGATTGTCCATCATTTTATAGTTACCGCGATGCCGTTGATCTTTATGGCTATATTGCAACAACATAGAATGAAGCTGTTTGATATAGTTTTCGGTAATAGAGATTGTTTCCCAACTGTCGAATAACACCTGCATCACATCGGCATAGCCAGCCACTTCTTGTTCGTCGCGGGTAGTAAAAGATTTTTCCTCCAGATTACTCAGCAAAGTCTCAATTTGACGATCTGTTAATCTCGCGCCTTCAATTCGAGTCGATGAACCAATACTTTCAATCGTTGCGACTTTCCTTAATGCTGCCAATCTTTCAGGAGCTAGCGTCCCTAAAGCCTTCCACGCTCCTTTAAACTCATCTATTTCCGCAATGAGGTTGAGCATTTCGGGAGTTATATTGAGTGTCTTGATGTCCACATTATTAGTCTTGACCAATTATTAAACCAATTGTAGCCAATTAAAACCAATTAGAGCCAATTAAGTTTTTCTAGTTTTATTATTGGCGATGATTAATCCTAATATTGAATTCAATGCCTTATTCAAACGAACATTCGGTATAATAGAATCAAAATTAAGTAAAATAAATGCCCAAAGAAGAAGTAATCCCTAAACTAATTCCTGTATTTCGTCACTGTGGCTATGAGGGAGCAACAGTATCTCAGTTATCTAAAGCCACAGGACTTAAAAAAGCTAGTCTTTACCATTATTTTCAGGGTGGTAAAGAAGAAATGGCAAAAGCAGTTTTAGAATACATTAGCCATTGGATCGAAGAACATATTTTTGCTCCTCTGCAAACTGAAAAACCAGCACTAGATCGTCTTAACGCCATGTGTGCAGGAATAGATGAATTTTACAAAAGCGGACAAGACCCATGTTTTCTAGCGGTAATGTCTTTAGGCGAAGCAGATAATTTATTTCATCAGCAGCTAGAACAATCTCTCAAAAAATGGCTCGATACCTTAAGCGCGATCGCAGAAGAGACAGGAATCCCACCTCAACAAGCAAAAGAAAACGCTGAAGATGCGATGATAACTATTCAGGGGGCGTTAGTTTTAGTTAGAGTTACCAAAGATACTCAGGTTTTTCACCGTGCGATCGCCAAAATACCAGAGATTTTGTTATCAAATTAAATTACTAATTATCCTGTTTAAGATTAGCTGCGGTTTGACCAAAAAGAATTTTTTTACTTTCTTCTGTTACGGTTGGCTGACTGGAAACTTCTTGGCTTTTTTCATAGGCCCTAATTACGGCTGGACGAGCAGCAATATTATTAAACCAGCGTTTGAGATGGGGAAAATCATCCAGGTTTTGTTGTTGTTTAGCATAAGGAACAATCCAAGGGTAACAAGCCATATCAGCGATCGAATATGCCCCTGCTATGTAGTCTCTTCCTGCTAATTGCTTATTCAATACCCCATATAGTCGATTAGTTTCTTTAACATAGCGATCGATCGCATAGGGAATTTTCTCTGGCGCATACTGACCGAAGTGATGGTTTTGTCCTGCCATTGGTCCTAAACCACCAATTTGCCAGAATAGCCATTCGTTTACTACCTTGAGATCGCGCCAATTAGAAGAAAAAAATTTTCCTGTTTTCTCTGCCAGGTAAAGTAAAATTGCTCCTGATTCAAACACAGATATTGGTTCGCCACCATCAGGAGGCGTTGTATCTATTATGGCTGGCATCCGATTATTGGGAGAAATTTGCAAAAATTCGGGCTTGAATTGATCCCCTTTCCCAATATTAACTGGATGAATTTGATAATCTACTTCCGCTTCTTCTAGAAAGATAGTTATTTTGTGACCGTTTGGCGTGGGCCAGTAATACAGTTGGATAGTCATAATTTTTAGTCTATTGAATTTTACAGGAATCAAGATCGAAAAGAATGAAAACGATTAACTGAGAGATTAGAACCTATAACTTATGCTCTTAGTTTGTCAGCTATCCAATGCTTAACCTTCTGAAATGTTTGCTTCGACTATATTCTTAGCGAAGCTTTGATAGGCACCACCAATTTGTTTTGCCATTGTGTCAGGAAACACATGGAAATCATTACTATTTAAAGCTGCAATAATCGCTTCTGCCACTGAAATTGGTGGTTCGGCCATGGCTGTCAATCCTGCTGCATCTGCCATATCGGTAGCAATAGGACCAGGATGAATGCTCAATACTCTAATTCCCTGCTCGCCAAGAATTTCTCTAAGAGATTGAGTAATTGAGTAAGATGCAGCTTTAGATGCTGAGTAGGCAGCGAAATTGCCAAAGGCTTTCATTGAAACTACTGAGTTGAGTTGGGCAAATACCCCACCACCATTAGCTTTGAGGATAGGTACAAAGGCTTTTGCCATATTTATCAGTCCATAAACATTAATATCCATTTGGAATGATAAGGATTCAATGGCATCGGCAGCTAGTAATTCTCCCTCTTGGAAAGTCCCAGCATTGTTAATTACGATATCTACATCCCTAGCAGTTTCAGCAGCAGCATTAATAGATGCAGGATCGGCTAGATCGATATGGAGAGGAACAACTCTTGTTCCGTATTGTTTTACGAGAAAATCTACACTAGCTATATTTCTTACTGCTGCATAGACCTTAGCTGCACCTGCTGCTAAAAAAGTTTCGACAATAACTTTGCCAATACCGCGATTAGCACCAGTAACTAGAATCACTTTGTTGTTAATGTTTTCAGTCATTTTGTTGTTTCCTTCCAGCAATTTGAGATTTGTTAGTACGAAAAAACTAAACCGATTGGTCTAAGTTTGAGCAAAAAAATTAGCTATTATCCAAAAGCTTTAGCGCAGTTGATATTGCCCCTTTCAAGGTAAGTTCGTCTTTCATTACTCGACCAACTAGTGCGACTCCCTGGGTAGTACAGACTAAAAAGCGGGCAAGGTCTCTAGGCTCAACAGAAGAACCAATTTCACCAGATTCTCTTGCCTGCGTCAGAGCAGTGCAGAAAAGATCTTCTACCTTTTGCAAGTAAGACCGTAGCAGTTTCGCAATCTCTTCATGTTCGGTAGTAAAATCAGCAATATTGGTGCCGAGCATACAACCACAACTACCTGGTTGACTGTGCGTCTCTTGCCATTCTAAAATTAGTTGCTTAAGATTTTCCCAAGCCGATCCTTCAGAGAAAAGGCGATCGCGCATTTGGCTGACTGTAGTTTGAGAGTAATGCTCTAGGGCTTTGATAAAAAGCGATTTTTTATTGCCAAAAGTATCATACAAACTCTTTTTACCAATCCTCATATTTTTCATCAATTCTGAGAGACTGGTAGCCTCGTAACCATGAGCCCAAAATACTTCCATTGCTTTAGTTAGGGCAACTTCTGTATCGAATTGTTTTTGAGGGCCACGGGTCATAAGCGGTTTGTTTTTTATCGACAAATTAAATCTAGCACAACTTAAACCAATCGGTCAATGTTTTATTTACAACATTTCTTCTGAGGCATAAAAAGTTGATTTAAAAAGGCTTTTCACTGACGGAGAAACAACCGCGCTAGACCAAACTCTGTCTGCGTTTCATCGCGTGAAGACCTTGGAGATAAAATGGTAGTTTATTAGAAGAGATCGCATCTATTAATACAATTGCTGAAAAGTGATCGCTCTCAAGAGATTATTAATTATTCTAAAGAAATACTTTTACAGCAAAATGAAACAAACTCAAAAATTTACAGCAATTATTGAACGGGAAGATGATGGTTATGTTTCGCTTTGTCCAGAATTAGATATTGCTAGTCAAGGTTTAACAAGAGAGGAAGCACAAGCAAACTTAGTAGAAGCAATTGAACTATTTTTAGAAGTTGCCGATCCTGGGGAAATTACAAAGCGTTTAACAAAAGAAACCTTTGTTACTCAACTGGAGATAAATATTGGGTAAATTAGGAGTTTTTTCTGGTCAAGAAATTTGTAAAATTCTAGGAAAACATGGATTTATTAAAGTAAGACAAAAAGGCAGTCATATAATTATGCAAAAGCGTGACTGCGACTCTACCATTACTGTGCCTGTACCTAATCATTCTTCCATCAGAATTGGAACCCTAAAATCAATTATTCGTCAGTCACAATTACCCAGCTCTCTTTTTGAAGTTTAAGAAAAGCGATCGCCTAAACAAACATCAAAGACGATCGCATTATATTTAAGCCAATAACTCTACAGGTAATCGCTTAAAAGTTAAACGCTCATCTTCTACATCCACAAAGATAGTATCTCCAGCTTGGAATTCCCCTCGCAAGATCGATTTAGCGATCGCAGTTTCTAAATATCTTTGTATTGCTCGTTTCAATGGTCTGGCACCGTATACAGGGTCGTAACCTATATCAGCTAAGAAATCCAAAGCTACTTCAGACATCTTCAGAGCAAGTTTTTGTTCTGCTAAACGTTGCTCTAAATTTTTAACTTGCAGCTTAACAATTTGCTGTAGTTGAGACTTGAGTAGAGCATGGAAGATAATAATCTCGTCGATACGGTTGAGAAATTCAGGACGGAAACTATTCCGCATGGCATCCATAACTCGCGATCGCATTTCTTCATATTGGGAATCATCTCCGGCAATATCGAGGATATATTGTGAACCGATATTACTGGTCATAATAATAATCGAATTGCGGAAATCTACTGTGCGACCTTGAGAATCAGTTAATCTACCATCATCAAGAATTTGCAGCATGATGTTAAACACATCATTATGGGCTTTTTCTATTTCGTCAAAGAGAATAACTGAATAAGGGCGACGACGGATAGCCTCAGTAAGTTGACCTCCTTCTTCATAACCTACATACCCAGGAGGTGCACCGACTAACCGAGAAACGCTGTGTTTCTCCATATACTCGGACATATCAATTCTTACTAAAGCCTCTTCGGTATCAAATAAATTGGTAGCCAACGCTTTAGCCAATTCAGTTTTACCTACCCCAGTAGGACCAAGGAAAATAAAACTAGCGGTAGGACGATTAGGATCGGCAAGTCCAGCGCGAGAACGCTGAATCGAGTCGGCTACGGCAGTTACGGCTTCTTCTTGTCCGATTACTCTTTCGTGTAATTCATCTTCGAGATGGAGAAGTTTTTCTTTTTCTGATTCTACCAGCTTACTCAGAGGAATTCCTGTCCATTTAGAAATGATTTCAGCAATATCTGACTCTAATACTTCTTCTCGTAGGAGTGAGCGTCCTGTAACTTGTTTTTCTTCTAGTTTATTTTCAATTTCTTTGACTTGACGCTGCAAATCAGTCAGTTTACCATAACGTAATTCCGCAGCACGATTGAGATCGTAATCTCTTTCTGCTTGTTGAATTTCGAGATTAACTTTATCGATTTCTTCTTTGAGAGTTTGAATTTTATCGATAACTTCTTTTTCTGATTGCCATTGAGCGTTCAATTCAGATTGTTCTTCTTTGAGATTAGCTAACTCCTGTTCGAGTTTGTTTAGTCTTTCTTTAGAGAGGGCATCTTCTTCTTTTTGTAAGGAAAGACGTTCCATTTCTAACTGAAGAATTTTTCGATCGATCTCATCTAACTCTTCTGGTTTAGAAGTAATCTCCATTTTCAGTTTAGCTGCTGCCTCATCCACCAGATCGATCGCCTTGTCTGGTAAAAATCGATCGCTGATATATCTATTAGATAAGGTTGCTGCTGCCACTAAAGCTGTATCAGAAATTTTAACCCCGTGGTGAACTTCATAACGTTCTTTCAATCCCCTTAAAATAGAGATCGTATCGATTTCGTTGGGTTCATCGACTAAAACAGATTGAAAACGTCTTTCTAAGGCTGCATCTTTTTCGATATACTTACGATATTCATCTAAGGTTGTTGCCCCAATACAGCGCAATTCTCCCCTAGCTAGCATAGGTTTGAGTAAGTTACCCGCATCCATCGATCCTTGAGTTGCCCCCGCACCGACAACAGTATGAATCTCATCAATAAACATGATGATATTACCTTCCGACTCGGTAACTTCTTTAAGAACAGCTTTCAGCCTTTCTTCAAATTCCCCGCGATATTTTGCCCCAGCAATTAACGCACCCATATCTAAAGCGACTAATTTGCGATCGCGGAGGGATTCAGGTACATCACGGTTGACAATTCTTTGAGCTAGTCCTTCTACAATAGCTGTTTTACCTACCCCTGGTTCACCAATAAGCACAGGATTATTTTTAGTCCGACGGGAGAGGATCTGGATTGTACGGCGAATTTCTTCATCTCTGCCAATCACGGGATCGAGTTTACCTTCTCTAGCAAGTTGGGTTAATTCTCGTCCATATTTTTCCAAAGATTGATATTTTCCTTCTGGATTTTGGTCAGTTACTTTTTGATTACCCCGCACTTGTTTGATGATCTCCTTCAGTTTAGATTCAGTTAAACCAAACTCTTGAAATAGTTTACGTCCCCAGCGATCGTCTTTAGCGTATCCTAAAGCTATATGCTCGATCGAAATATATTCGTCGCCAAAATCTTGACGGTATTTTTCTGCGCGATCGAATAAACTATCTAAGCTGCGTCCTAAGTAAATAGAATCTCCTAAATTAGATATTTTCGGCTGACTATCGATAAAATCATCGGTTTTATCCCGCAGACGTTGGACACTAATATCTGCCTTATTAAAAATACTAGTAGCTAGCCCTTCTTCTTCAATTAAGGCTTTAAATAAATGTTCGCTTTCTATTTGTTGATGTTGATTTTGTTTGGCAATATCAGGAGTACGAACAACTGCACCCCAAGCCTTTTCAGTGAATTTTTTCGGATCTGTTGGTTGCATAGGCTGATTCCAATTTTAAATAATATTAACTATGTAGTAATAAGGTAGTAAAATACTCTCAAAATCCAGCTTATTAATCAGATTTCTAGCAAAAGTAAATTAGAAATTAGACCCCGTAAGTTTTGAATTCACTCAAACGATATTAGGTGTAACTATGCCAGAAATTTATTGAGAGTCTTATATCTAAATTGTAGTGATTTTGACTTAATTACCTGGGGAGGATACCCCTACTTCAACAGTCTGGTTTCCCAATATTCAGTTGGTGTTGCTAATTTAAACATATAGCAATCAGGAATGATTCATGAAAAAAACTGTAGTGTGAGCATCTTGCTCACGCGAGCGATCCGCTCGCACTTATCCCCCTGCTCCTCCGCCCCTCTGCTCCCCTGCTACCCTAACCAGACAATTGAAATGAAGATAAGCTTATTTCTCCAATCTCACCACATACCACTGTAAATACTTTCCCGTACCTACATCTAACTCAAAATAATTTTCCATTAAATGTTGAGCTTGTTTCTCTAAAGAATCAAATTTCTCTAACTCTCTGGGAATATCAACTTCTCCAGAGGATAAAATAGCTTCAAGTTTGTGTTGCAATTCTTGAGGAGTCATAAATTGTTCTGGCTGATCTGTTTCGAGAACAACAAATGCATCCTCTTGATACATAATTGAGTCTGCCATAATTATCAAAATGGTGGTAATTAAATTATCAGATTTTATCTGATTGGTGAGAGTTTTAGTTGCCAAATGTCTTTCGTCAATGGTTTTTCGTCATTTGTCTGTTTTCAAACATAGTCTTCAGATGCTATAAAATTTTAGTGAGCAGAAGTAGAGAAGACAATTATCAAAGTAAATAATCACTTCACATCGTTAACTCACTACTCACTACTTAATTATTGAACTTATTCAAGAAGTCTAATCTTCTCCTTCTACTTGAGCGCGATATTCAACAGCAGACAGAGTATCGGTTAGTTCATCATCAGGATTGTCTACTCGTACTTTAAGCAGCCAACCCTCGCCATAAGGATCCTCAGAGATCGATTCTGGTGATTCAACCATCTCTTCATTTGTTTCAATAACTGTTCCAGAAACAGGAGGGTATAAATCTTCAACTGCTTTAACTGATTCGATCGTACCAAAACTTTCTCCAACTGATACTGCATCCCCTACTTCTGGTAATTCGAGAAAAACAATATCTCCTAATTGATCGATCGCAAAAGCACTGACACCAATAGTCGCAATTTCTCCATCTAGACGAACGTATTCATGACTATCTAGATATTTTAGATCTTCAGGATATTCTAGTTCCATCCTCTATCCTCAATTGTTTTCTTAATAAAGCTAAGTTTACAAGGCTTTTTTTTCATTAAAAACCAATATGAACTAATTTAACCAAGGTTTCTGCTGATTATTAGTCTCTCATAATAGTCGTTAACAAGCTATTTTTCCCTAATTTCAGGTAAAAAATATAAGGTTAAGAAATTGAGTAATGGTTGATAACCTTGTAGTTCCTCTCGACCTGTAAAATTAGTTTTATATTTTCCTAATATTTAATGCTGCTCTAGAGAGCTAATTTGGCAATGCCTCTTTGCATTGGCTAACGCGATTAGGAGTATGTACTTAAAACAACTTGTAATCAAAACTCTAAATCTTCGATCGTTTTATGGATATCCGTACTGTTTCCACGACTCCTTTTTCAGATCAAAAACCAGGTACTTCCGGGCTGCGTAAGTCCGTAACTGTTTTTCAAAAACCTCATTATCTCGAAAACTTTGTTCAGTCTATTTTTGATTCCCTCGAAGGCTGTCAAGGTCAAACTTTAGTATTAGGTGGTGATGGTCGTTACTACAACCGCCAAGCCATCCAGACAATTCTCAAAATGGCAGCAGCTAACGGAATTGGGCGCATTTTAGTTGGTCGTGGAGGTATTTTATCAACTCCAGCAGCCTCTTGTATTATCCGTAAATATAAAGCGTTTGGCGGTATTATTCTTTCTGCCAGTCATAATCCAGGGGGACCTGATGGGGATTTTGGTATCAAATATAATATTACTAATGGTGGTCCTGCACCAGAAAAGGTGACAGAAGCAATTTATGCTCGTTCAAAAGTCATAGATAGTTATAAGATTGCTGACGTAGCAGATATCAATCTAGATAAACTTTCTGTTTCCCGTATTGGTGAGATGGGAGTAGAAGTAATCGATCCCGTAGAACCTTATGCTCGTTTAATGGAATCTTTGTTCGATTTCGATCGCATTCGTGAATTAATTAAGGGCGATTCTTTTAGTCTTTGTATGGACTCTCTCCATGCGGTTACAGGCCCTTATGCTAAAAATATCTTAGAACAGCGTTTGGGTGCGCCTGGGGGTACAGTACAAAATGGAGAGCCTTTAGAAGATTTTGGCGGTGGACATCCAGACCCCAATTTAGTTTATGCTCACGATTTAGTGGAAGTAATGTTTGCTGATAATGCACCAGATTTTGGGGCTGCTTCCGATGGGGATGGCGATCGCAATATGATCTTAGGTAATAAGTTTTTTGTTACTCCTAGTGATAGTCTGGCTGTTTTAACTGCCAATGCTCATTTAGTCCCTGGTTACAAGGATGGGTTATCAGGGGTTGCTCGTTCTATGCCTACTAGTGCAGCAGTCGATCGAGTAGCAGCTAAACTAGGAATTGATTGCTATGAAACCCCCACAGGTTGGAAGTTCTTTGGTAATCTTCTCGATGCTGATAAAGCGACTCTCTGCGGTGAAGAAAGCTTTGGTACTGGTTCAAACCACGTCAGGGAAAAAGATGGACTCTGGGCAGTTCTTTTTTGGCTGAATATCTTAGCTGTTAAAGGAGAATCCGTAGAGGATATTGTTCGCAATCATTGGCAAACTTATGGACGCAATTTCTACTCTCGTCACGACTATGAAGAAGTAGCTAAAGAACCTGCTACAGAATTAATGGAGAGGTTGCGCAGTTCTGTGGGCGAAATGAAAGGTAAAAAATTTGGTGCTTATGAAGTAGATTACGCTGACGATTTTAGTTACACCGATCCTATCGATGGTAGTGTCAGTAGTAAGCAAGGGATTAGGATTGGTTTTACTGATGGTTCGCGGATTGTTTTTCGTCTCTCTGGTACAGGTACAAAAGGTGCAACTTTAAGGGTTTATCTGGAAAGTTATGAACCAGATGCGAGTAAGCATAGTGTAGAAACCCAAGCAGCACTCAAACCGCTAATCGATTTAGCCGAAGAAATAGCCCAAATTCGCAAGTTTACAGAACGGGAAGAACCCACTGTAATTACTTAAATTAGAATTGATTTTGACTTAGAGTAGGGTGGACAATATGTCCGCCCTTGATAACAATCAAAGCCTAGTAATAAAGAATGCTATCTCAAACATTTCAAGATTTATCTACACAGGAATTTGTCGGTCTGCCAGCTTTTCCTGGAACGAGTTGGGTTGTTTTGGGTTGAACCTGTAGATATATAAAGTAGCATCAAATTTTGACGATAAATTAGATAAAAAAACGGTCATAGGATCGGCGATAGGAAAGCGGTCTTTGCAAAGAAAAATAATTTTATAATCGCTCTTGGTTAAATAACTAGCAAGAATTTTGGCTTCTTCAGTCTTTTTTGATTCGTGAGTAATACAAATTTTTTTATGTCTGGACATGTGACGATAAAAGCTAGAATAAAAATGTAGCTCCAAATAAAAGATATAACTTTAAAGATATGACTTTTATTGCAGAAACTGTAAACCCCCAAGAAATTAGACAACAGCTTTACTTGTCTCAAGAGCGAATGAGCCATTTACTACACGTTAGTGCGAAAACCTTATGGCGTTGGGAAAATAAGGAAACTAGCCCTAATAGTAAAGCCAAAACTAACCTGCTAAAACTTAAGCAAATTGCCGATCTGGTGCATAAAGTATATACTCCAGAAGGGGTAGCGGAGTTTATACATACACCAATAGCGGATTTAGATGGACAGACTCCCTATGAAGTTATCTCTCTAGGAAAATACGATCGCGTTATAGCTATCTTAGCTGCTGATTACGAAGGGTTGGGTTACTAATTAGTGCTTCAAGATTTAATTCAACCTTGGTCTGGAAAAGCTTATCGTCATCTTCCTGATGGAAATTATAATGTTTTTGATTTTAGCTATACGGGACTAGCAAATAACAATCGCTGGAATATTCAAGGAGAACAAACACTATACTTAGCAGGTAGTGTAGATGTAGCAGTAGGTGAATGGTCGCGTCACTTTCAATTTGATCGCTCCCAAAAGTTAGCAGCAAAAACCAAGCGCAGAAAAGTATATTGTTTTGATGTTCAGCTTAACCATACTCTTAATTTGTGCGATTGTATTTGTTGGCAACAGCTATCACTTAAAGATGCACCTAATTGTTTTCTCAATAAAAATATTGCCCGTGCAACGGCTCAATTTATTCGTGCTTCAACTGTAGTAGAAGCTATATTCGTTCCGTCTATGGTATTTCTGGATCGCCTGGATAAGTGGGTATTGGTAATATTTTTAGAGAAATTACCTATAAATGAGCCTTTGGAGTTTTTACCAGAAGTTACAGACTATGGTTATTTGAATCTAGAGAGTGAATAGTATTTTTCTTAGTAACAATCTGCTACAGTCGATAAGCTCAGTGTCAGGAATTACATACAATATAAGTCATTAACCAGTAACACACATTTTAAAGCAAAGCATGACCAAAACTGTTGCTCAGGGAATGACTCGTAACCCCATTACCGTAACTCCACAAACACCTCTCGAAGAGGCGATTAAAATCTTGGCAGAAAAGAAAATTAGTGGTTTACCAGTACAAGATGAGGCTGGCAAATTAGTAGGGGTAATCTCGGAAACAGATTTAATGTGGCAAGAAACAGGGGTAGAACCACCACCTTATATTATGATTCTCGATAGTCTTATTTATCTCCAAAACCCTGCTCGGTACAACAAAGAAATTCATAAAGCTTTAGGACAAACAGTGGGAGAGGTGATGAGCGATAAACCAATTACCATCCAACTCGATCGCTCTTTAAAAGAAGCTGCTCAAACTATGCACGAAAAACAAATCCGCCGTCTCCCCGTAGTTGACAATGAAGGTAAGTTAGTCGGTATTTTAACTCAGGGAGATATTATTCGGATGATGGCAGCAGAGTAAACTTCTGGCAGAAATCTTCTTATTCTTAATGTATAGGTTGGGAAAGACCAGAAAGACAGAGATTTAATCATCAACAATTGACAATTAACAATCCAAGAAAGATCAATGAGTATTACACCAGAATCCGTACAGCAACTATTAAAATCGGAAAATTTTGGCGATCGCATTAGAGGATTAAATCAACTGCGACAAATGGAAACCAAAATGGCTTTTGAGTTAATTAAACCAATGGTGACAGATAAAAATACTCGTGTGCGGTATGCAGCAGTTAGCCAATTTGATACTTTGGGACAAGAAGATTTAGTCGCTTCTCTAGAAATTTTGCGCGATCGTCTTTACAATGATCCAGAACCTGACGTACAAGCAGCAGCAGCAGATGCGCTTGGCGGTTTAAAGTTAACCGAAGCTTTTGATGATTTATCAAAAATGTATCATCAAAGTTCTGATTGGCTAATTCAATTTAGCATTATTGCTACCCTAGGAGAGTTAGGAGAACCTCGTGGTTTTGATTTACTACAAGAAGCTTTAACCTCAGATAATAATTTGGTACAAACTGCTGCTATTAGCTCTTTAGGGGAACTAGGTGATAATCGAGCTATACCTCTGTTGATTCCTTTTGCTAATAATGATGATTGGCAGGTACGTTATCGTCTTACTCAAGCTTTGGGAAGATTAGGTGGAGAACAAGCTAATGTTGCTCTAGAAAAACTAGCTCAAGATGAAGTTGAACAAGTAGCACAAGAAGCCAAAAATAATTTGAGTAATTAATTAAGTATACATAGCAATCCTATTTTATTTGTGAGAGTTCTTGTAGTTAAATGTCTTTCGTCATTTGTTTATTCTCACATATAATTCCTGATTGCTATATTTCAAAAACAATCTTTTTTTCTTGAACTCTAAAAAGATTGTCAATTTAGTCAAATTAATCAACAATAAGCTATTTTAGACAAGGTTTTAAAGTAGTTTAAAAAAAACTGTCCCCTGTAGATTGGGAATACCTGGAGTCTGTGTCCGCTACTTTCAGTGAGTGGTCATCGGAAGCGGACGAGGAAGCTTATACCAATTCTCAAAAGTCACTGGAGACTTGATTCAGAACCAAAAATCATAGCTTAAAAACTTACAAGCTTTGCAAAGCAAAGCTTTTGGATATCTTGATTAATAAAAAAGAATTTGGTTATCTATCTAGCTAGTTTTGAGAAATGGTATTATCACGATCTTGTCCAAAAATCCCTTCAGCAATTATTTAATTTATGATGACCCTTTTGAACCTCTTATTTCTAACATTGTCGAACTCTGAAGTTTATATCTCAGGGTTTTGAAGATGAGTAGTTTCGTATTGAACTAAAATATTTCCTGTCGATCAAGATTGCATTTACAAAAAATTCAAGATAATCAACCATTAGCTACCTTATTTAATCCAGCAAAGTCAAACAATTCTGTATCTGCTAATTGAGAAGGAGATACATTTTGAAGACTACGAAAAATACTATCAATCCTACCAGGGGTTTCTCTTTCCCAAGTCTGTAACATTTCCTTGATTTTAGCTCTTTGTAAATTTTCTTGAGAACCACAAAGATTGCAAGGAATAATTGGAAATTTTCTTGCATTAGCATAACGAATAATTTCTCTTTCCGAACAATATGCTAAAGGTCTAATAACAATGTTTTTTCCATCATCGGTTAATAGTTTGGGAGGCATTGCTTTCAACCTGCCACCATAAAACATATTTAAAAATAGAGTTTCTACAATATCATCCCGATGATGACCTAAAGCAATTTTAGTCACCCCCTCTTCCTCAGCAACGCGATAGAGAACACCACGACGCAAGCGCGAACACAAACCACACATAGTTTTTCCTTCAGGAATTATGCTAGTTACGGTGCTATAGGTGTCTTGTTCGACAATGCGATAAGGAACATTTAACGAGGCTAAGTACTGCGGTAATATGTGTTCAGGAAAACCTGGTTGTTTTTGGTCTAAGTTAACTGCTAATATCTCAAACTTTATCGGAGCTTTTCGTTGCAAACTAAGCAGCAAATCCAGCATTGTGTATGAATCTTTGCCTCCAGACAAACAGACCATCACACGATCGCCTTCTTCGATCATATTATAGTCAGCGATCGATTTTCCTACTAAACCTCTTAATCGCGCCTGGAGTTTTTTAAAATTCTTAGAAGTACGAACTTTGGTCGCTTCCATATTTATTTCGATATTGACATAACAGTTTTGATT
>JAAUYH010170243.1_pt1 | contig 23185 bp, 17 predicted proteins | sample 7278061 | NCBI WGS metagenome assembly JAAUYH01 (sample SAMN14350203, study PRJNA611818) | marine sediment metagenome | isolation source: surface marine sediment (0.6m) | place: French Polynesia: Moorea | collected 2018-08 | reverse complement strand
AAGCCAAAGAAACTATCACTCAAATTTTAACAGCGACTAACAATAAACAAGTTGAAGTTAATATTGACACTACTTCCACTCAAGTTTGTAATTAGTCTAAATTGGGAATTCAGAAGAGGAATTAAGTAATAAGTAATAAAGGATGAAGGATGAAGGATGAAGGATGAAGGATGAGGAAAGATAAATACCTTATACCTAGACTCTCACTCCTCATCCCTCATAATTTATCCCCAATTCCCCAATTCCCCCCGGGAGGAGACTTAATATATCTAGGTATTGAAGCCAAAAGAGATCGGTTTTGTTGTGAAGTCTCCTTCCCGCCCCAATCCCCAATCCCCAATCCCCCCGGGAGGAGACTTGATAAATCTAGGTATTGAACCCAAAAGAGATCGGTTTTGTAATGAAGTCTCCTTCCCGCCCCACACCCCAGTCCCTTTTATTTACAAATAGTGTTTAATGCCTAAATATTCCTATACTTCCCAAAGACAGCTAATTTTTGGTCACAAATGTGCGGTTGCTACTAGTCAATACTTGGCTAGTCTGGCTGGAATGGAAATGTTTTATGGGGGGGGAAATGCCATAGATGCTGCGGTAGCAATGGCTGCTGCTCTAACTGTGGTTGAGCCTACTTCTAATGGTATTGGTGGTGATGCTTTTGCTTTGGTGTGGGATGGTAAGTTACATGGGTTAAATGCTTCAGGAAGAAGCCCACATCAATTAACTAGAGATTGTTTTGAGGAGCAGATACCAGAATTGGGCTGGTTAACTGTTACTGTACCAGGAGCCGTATCCGCTTGGCGTAGTTTGTGGGAGAGGTGGGGTAAGTTACCTTTTGAGCAGTTATTCACTCCTGCAATTCGTTATGCAACAGAAGGTTATCCTGTTTCTTCTGTAACAGCCCAAGCTTGGCAAAGAGCAGAAAATAGATTTTTATCCCTACAACAACCAGAATATCAACCTTTTAAACAAGTGTTTTTCCCCCACAACCGCGCCCCTCGCTCTGGGGAAATTTGGGGTAGTAGGTTGCATGGAGAGACATTACAAGAGATTGCTAATACAGGTGGAGAAAGCTTTTATCGGGGAAAATTGGGGTATGCGATCGCAAATTTTGCAGCAGAGACAGGTGGTTTAATTACTGCTACAGATTTAGCTAACCATCAACCAGACTGGGTACAACCAATTTCAACTCAGTATCGTCATCTTAATGTTTGGGAAATTCCCCCCAACACTCAAGGAATAGCAGCTTTGATGGGATTAAATATTCTCGAAGGCTTTGATTTATCTCAGTATCATCGTGATTCTGGTGCAAGCTTTCACTATCAAATTGAAGCAATGAAATTGGCTTTTGCAGATTTGCATCACCACATCAGCGATCCTTCTTCCATGAAAGTGACTCCTGATGATTTACTAGATAAAAACTATGCTGCCACTAGACGCAATTTAATTCAATCTCAAGCCCTTCCTCTGGCTACCCCTGGTTTACCTACAGGAGGTACAGTATATCTTGCTACCGCCGATCAAGATTTGATGGTATCTTTTATTCAGTCTAATTATGAAGGATTTGGCAGTGGAATTTTGATTCCTGAAACTGGTATCGCCCTCCATAATCGAGGTTTGGGTTTCACCCTAGAGCCAGAACATCCGAATCAAGTTGCACCCAATAAACGCCCTTTTCATACGATTATTCCAGGTTTTTTGACTATTGAGAACCGTCCTCTTGGAGCTTTTGGGGTAATGGGTGCGCCAATGCAACCACAAGGACATTTACAAGTAGTAGTTAATTTAGTGGATTACTTAATGAATCCTCAATCAGCTTTAGATGCACCTCGCTGGCGATTTATCGAAAAAGATTTAGTGTTGTTAGAAAGTCTGGTTAATCCCGATATTGTTATGGATTTGGTAGAAAGAGGACATCAAATACGCCTTGCTCCCTCTAGAATGTTTGGGAAAGGTCAAATTATTCTTCGTCAAGATAACAATATTTTAGTCGCAGCATCCGAACCTAGAAGTGATGGTGTAGCCTTGGGTTTCTAGCGCGATAAATCACCAAGAAATAAATTTCTTGGCTAATACCTCAAGTCCTCTCAAGAGGGCTGTTATCTAGTTTTCATAACAGTTATAGTCTATTTTAATATACTTATTGTCTTACACATTTTAAGATTTAATATAGGTACTCTAGGTTTATCTGTTGTTTCAGCATAATGAGAAAATGCTTTTTTACCTAATAAGAAATAGGCATTATGAACTGAATCAAAATAATCTTGAGCAATCATAGCGTTATTTTGTTCTAAGCCTTTTTGGTAACGTTGTTCAGCTTGCTCAAGACCCTGATATACCCAAGCTTTTCCCCGTATTGGTGTGTTAATCTGATGCGTTACATCAATTCTTTGATAATTTCGCTCCCGTCGGTCTAAATTGTGTAACTCTTCATGGGAAACACGAAATAAAATCCCAGTAATAGTCTTAGTTTTATAAGGACGTATATTTAGAAAAGTCACAAAACCTTTGGGTCTGTTGCCAGTTTTTGCATCAATGTAATATTTATAATCAGGTAAATCAAGACGATTATCCATTGCAATATTCCAGCAACGATTGAAATCTCTTAAACCACAAAAAATAAAATCTGAAACAGGAGTTAGATCCCGTCCCAAATATTTTTGTAAGTTTTCAACGTTCATCAGTGAGCCATAGCCGAAGACAAAATTAGCTTCATACATTAATTACTAATCACCTCAATTCTTAGATAATAAAAGTTAGCAATTGTATTGTTGCAAAAAATCACTAGCAACCCTAACAAAATCATATGTTGACTCAACTGGAAGCACATTACGCCCTTGAATTATAGATATTTGTGCTTGGGGAAGATGTTTGAGATAAGAGTTCTTGCGTTCTTGTAGTGTTTCCTTGGAACTTTTTTGACTAATACTTGATGTTTGTTTTCCGAATACGATAAGAGTAGGTTGTTTAATTTCTGAAATAGCTGATGTATAATCTTCTAGCCAAAATCCAGCTAAAAAAGAAAATACAGCATAACGACTTTGATCGTCTTTTGCTCCCTCTACTAGAGAGTCCAACCACTTAGAATCAACTTTTTCTGCATTGGCAAATAGTTGGCGCACTGAAAATGATTCAATAAACTGACGGCGACGAGCGTAACTGTAAAATAATTTTCCTAAACCAACTGGAGAATTAAATAAAAGATTCCATAGTAGTTTTTGTTGTATTGGTTTAGCTGGTTTTGTAATTATGCGCCATGCTGGAGGGGTTGATAGTACCAATCCCTTGATTAAATTGCACTTACTCTCTGAAGATAGCATCTTAATCGCAATGGGGAATAACGCTCCTTGAACCACTAAAATAACTTGTCTTTTAACTACATTTTCTATGAAGTATTTGAGTTGATTAGCCCAGTCAACGGTATAGTAAGCAACAGAAGGCATATCGCTAGCACCACATCCTAATAAATCAGGATTGTATATGACGCAATTGGGATGAGATACTAGCCAAGCTTCTATAAAGCGTTGCCAAAATATCCCCGATAATCCGACCCCAATAGGATGAACCAGAACTAATGCAGGTGTTTCAGAAACAGGATTACTGGAAGCATGAACTGTATAAGCACATCGAAAATCTTTCCATCGGTAAAATTGAGGGGAATCTGTCATAAAGATTAAATCCTTCGTCATTTCATTAGCAGAATTAGAAACTTGACCAGACCAATCAATCTATTTGAATATGAAGCCATTGCCAAGCAGCACTTAGAGCCAATGACTCTAGATTACTACCAGAGTGGAGCTTGGGATGAAATTACTCTCAGAGAGAATCGTTTAGCAATAAATCGCTATCAACTTCGTCCCAGAATGTTAGTAGATGTGAGTCAGCGCGATTTGACTACTACGATTTTAGGACAATCTCTAGCAGTGCCGATATTAATTGCACCGATGGCTTTTCATTGTTTAGCGCATCCAGAGGGAGAAATAGCAACAGCTAAAGCAGCAGCCAATAATGGAGTAGTGATGGTGCTAAGTACGATGTCCACTAAAAGTTTAGAAACTGTCGCTACACAAAGACAGCATACTTCTCAATGGTTTCAATTATATATACATCGCGATCGCGCTCTGACTCAAGCTTTAGTAAAACGAGCGGAAGCTTCTGGTTATAGTGCTTTATGTTTAACCGTCGATGCACCAGTACTAGGCAAAAGAGAAAGAGATCGCCGTAATCAGTTTACTTTACCTAAGACAATGGAACTAGCTAATCTAGTTTCTATGGCAGATTTAGAAATTCCTCAAACTACGGATGAGTCTGGTTTGTTTGCTTATTTTGCACAACAAATCGACCCGAGTGTAACCTGGCAAGATGTGGAGTGGTTACAATCCATCACGACTTTACCTGTGGTGGTGAAAGGGATTTTGCGAGGAGATGATAGTCTAAAAGCTTACGAACATGGAGCAAAAGGAATCATTGTTTCTAATCATGGTGGAAGACAATTAGATGGGGCGGTCGCTACTTTTGAGGCATTACCTGAAATAGTTGCGACAGTGGGAGACAAAATGGAGGTCTTAGTCGATGGTGGTATTCGTAGAGGGACAGATATTCTCAAAGCTCTAGCACTAGGAGCCAAAGCAGTATTAGTAGGTCGTCCAATTTTGTGGGGTCTAGCTGCTGAAGGTACAAAGGGAGTCTCTCACGTGTTGGAATTATTGAAGAATGAACTAGATTTGGCAATAGCTCTAAGTGGTTGTGCTTCCATTCAAGACATCGAGCAGAGTTTAGTAACAAAGAAAGTATGAGGAAAGTCCTCACTATATAATTTATTCTGCACAGCTACTTATCTTTTGTCCCTCATCCCTTTCAGGACGAAGGACGGTCAGATTATTGGGACTCTTTAGGCACAAAATTTAGAGAAACACCATTCATACAATAACGTTGACCAGTAGGACGAGGGCCATCACCAAAAACGTGACCTAAATGTCCACCACAACGACTACAATGAACTTCTGTTCTGACCATAAAGAGAGAACGATCTACAGAAGTTGCGATCGCTCCTTCAATGGGAGCATAAAAACTGGGCCATCCTGTACCACTGTTGTATTTAGTTTCTGAGGTAAAGAGAGGTTGTCCACAACCTGCACATTCGTAAGTCCCTTCATCATAGACTTTGTCGAGAGGACTTGTACCAGCCCTTTCTGTACCATGTTTTCTTAAGACACGGAATTGTTCAGGGGTTAGGCTTTCTTGCCATTCTTTGTCGGTTTTTGTGATTTCAAATTGTTCTTTTGATGCTGCCATTGGAAATATAGATTTTTAGTAACCACTAATCATTATGACCAGAAATGGAGTGTAGTGACAGGAAAGAAGAAGGCAACCGCAAGTAGCCCTGATTAATCAAAGAGATCCGCTTCGCAAGGAACCAAAAAAAAATGTTTTCTTGTTTTACATCTGACTGATGTTAATGCGCTTGTCAAAAGAAATTTTTGGTCAATCTATATTATCTAAAAGAAACTTGGCTTTTTCGACTCCAATCAATTGCATAAAAGTTGCATGATTTTTATGCGACCCGCTCCGCGTTTGCCTTCGGCACCGCCTGGTTCAGAATCGACAATCAAGAGATTATCCCACTGGCTTTATTCCTAAACAATTTCAGGTTGTCAGGAAAGCTAGCGGTTACTACTTAATGATCCTTTTTCAATCTACTGAAACTCTGCCAGACTCAATACCTAGTAATGTATCGTTAGGAATTGACGCAGGAATCGACAATTTTATGGCTCTAAGTAAGGTCGAATTAATCAAAATTCCTAAATTATTAATAAATAAACTTAAGAATAAAATCAAGGGGTAAAAATGTTTATTTATAAAACAATCTATTGACTCTGTAATTGGAAATTTTATCAATCAAATATTACCTTTTGTCGCTTGGAAAACAGGGAAGTATTTTGAGAAAGTAAATAAAGATTTTACTTCTCAAGAATGCCCTATTTGTAGATTATTTACTGGCAAAAAATTACTACAGCAAAGGATAGATAAATGTTAGTATGGCAATACAGTTCTTACAAGAAATGTAGCACCAGCAAAAGTGATTTAACAACGTGGAAGAATCGCGGTCGGACAGCCCGTGAGGGATCAAATTGCTTGTGGAGAGAGAGGTACGGGGAGTTAAAACTGTTCGACCTAGTAACTGCTTAAAGAAGCAAGAATCCCACAGTAAAATTAAAAACTTAGCGAACGCGGAGTTATTAATTTAGTAGAGGGAGTGTCAAGAATAGACTTCTTGCTCCAAGTCAGGGAATAGGCACTCTTGCACTCTTGCAATAGGGAAGATTTTTCACGAAAAGAGTAGTCAAAATGATTATTTTTTTACTTTTGCAAGAGGTCTAATATAGTAAATATTAATCTTCCTTCTGCTCTTCAATTAACTATTAATTTAACTGTCGAAAAATTTTTAAGCTATTATCTTAAATCATTCTTTTATTCTCTATATTTATATTTGTCACCAGGTATTGACTTACATAACCCTTTGCTTAGTGAAGCCTTTGGGAAATAGTAAACTTATATGAAGGAGGGCAATAATTTCTCTCCTACCATAACAATTTACCTTCATAAACAGCATGATAGAGAATCAAAATCGATCTTTAACTGGTGCCAACCTGAGTGATGCCGATCTCAGAGGTGTCAACCTCAGAGGTACTCATCTCAGAGGTACTAACCTGAGCAGTGCTAATCTGAGTGGTGCCAATCTGAGCAGTGCCAATCTGAGTAGTGCCAACCTGAGTGATGCCAATCTGAGCAGTGCCAACCTCAGAGGTACTCATCTCAGAGGTACCCACCTGATTTATGCCGACCTGAGTGATGCCGACCTGAGTAATGCTAACCTGATTTATGCCAATCTGATTTATGCTCGTCTGATTTATGCCGACCTGAGTGATGCTAACCTGAGCAGTGCTGACCTGAGTGATGCTAACCTCAGAGGTGCCAATCTGAGTAATACCCGCCTGAGTGATGCTAACCTCAGAGGTGCCGACCTCAGAGGTGCCGACCTGAGAGAAGCTAACCTCAGAGGTGCCAACCTCAGAGGTGCCAACCTTAGAGGTGCCAGGCTAAGTGATGCCCACTTAGGAGGTGCCAACCTGATTTATGCCAACCTGAGAGATACCTACCTCAGAGGTGCTATTTTTGGAAATAACCAAGGTATTTCCGACTGGCTCAAACAAAATTTGATTGCGCGAGGAGCAAAATTTCAAGAACCGCCATCAACGGAAAAGTCTAAAAATTTCAATTGTGCCTAAACGGGTTTTTCATCTGTACATCAAGAAAGGAATTCATTTTATAGTTGTTTGGCGAGATTCACAATGGTGGACAAAAAGCCTCAAACATAATACTGTTAAACAACATACATAAATATATAATCTATAATTTAGAACAAGTTTTACAAAATTTTGGCGGTGCAGAAGGCAACAGGGAAGCTGGGTCACGATAGTCTTAATTTTGCAGAAGTACTTATTCCAATAAGTTTTTCTTGAGTACTATTAGGGGTCGAGGTGACTGTTGCCACTTAACCCCTCAAAAATCAAAAAAATAACCTTATTGCTACGATAAAAAGCAGGTATTTTCTATAGAAGAAATGAAAACGTCAAATAGTTTGCAAGAAAAGAAAACAAAACTATTTAACTTAAATGTCAAAAGAAGTCCCTCGATTTATCGAGCGGATGAATTTTGACCAACAATTTTCCGCGCGGAGCGCATCCTTGTATAGGAGAACCGCGAGCGTGGTATCATATTATCGTAAATCGAGATGAGTGTGAAAGCTTTGCACAGAGCTATCAAAATTAGAATCTATCCAACATCTGAGCAGTCCCAAAAACTTAGTCAAGTCATGGGCTGCGCGAGATGGTGGTGGAATTATGCCTTAAATCTGTGCAACCAAACCTATAAGGAAACGGGAAAAGGATTGGGGCGAACAGCACTCAATAGCGTTTTGCCAAAACTTAAAAAAGCTGAAGAAACAGAATGGTTAGGAGAATGTTATTCACAGGTTTTGCAATCAACAACCTTAAACCTAACTAAAGCTTTCAAAAACTTTTTTGAAAAACGAAGCTCATTTCCTCGATTCAAATCTTATTATGGCAAACAATCAGCACAATATCCTCAAAATTGTCTAATAGTTGAAGACGGTTTGAAAGTTCCACAAGTTGGAATTATTAAAGCTAGTATTCATCGTTTATTTGATGGAAAACTAAAAACTGTAACTATTAGTAAAACTTCCACTCTTAAATATTATGCTTCTTTATTATTTGATACAGAAGCTAAATACCCTGAAGTTGTTATTACTGGTAAAGTTATTGGTATTGATCTAGGTATTAAGGATTTTGCAATTACCAATGATGATAACAAAACAAGCAAGTATCCTAATCCTAGGCACATTAAAAAACATGAACGTAACTTGGCAAGAAAACAACTCCTATTAGCCCGTAAGAAAAAAGGGAGTAAATCAAGAGAAAAAGCAAGAAGGCTAGTGGCAAGAGTACACGAACGTATTAGTAATGCCCGTCAAGATTTCCTACATAAATTGTCCAGAAAAATAGTCAACGACAATCAAGTAGTAGTCATTGAGAATTTGAATGTCAAGGGTATGGTTCGTAATGGAAAACTAGCCAAAGCAATATCTGATGTAGGTTGGGGAATGTTTACCAATTTCTTAGATTACAAACTTAAAGAAAAAGGTGGTTTGTTGTTAGAAATTGATAGATTTTTTCCTAGCTCCAAAACCTGTTCATCTTGTCTCTATCAAATGAGCGATATGCCATTAGAAGTAAGACAATGGACTTGCCCTAGTTGTGGCGCACATCACGACAGGGATGAAAACGCTGCGAAAAACATTAGAACCGAAGGCATCAGAATGTTATCGGTCTTAGGAACTAGGACTGCTGCTAGTGGAGGAGATGTAAGACCAAAGAGTGGACGTAAGTCTGTTCTGAGGCAATCCCCAATTGAGCGTGAGGGATGCTCTCGGCTAGAGAGCATATCCAATCACGCTGTTGAAGTCAAACAACTTCAGGGAAGCTAGAAGCCCACGGTTTCACCGTGGGTAGTTCACAAAGCCAAATTAAATATCAAACAATAGGAACTACAAACTAATAGGTTGGGATATAGTAAAATTGCTATGTGTTCTTTGGTGTGTCTAAACAACTTAGAGCTAAAGCAGTAACTTTGCTATGATCGATTTTTCCCTGGTGGTTGCGGGATAGAGATTCTGTAGCAATCCAGTATTTAGGATGTTTATAAGAACTTAAACGAGATCGCAGTCTATCTCGAATCAACTCAGAAGTCGTATCAGCTTCTATGGGAACAAATATAGCTGTAATTGCTTGTCCCCATTTGTCATCCTGAATTCCAACTACACAGACATCTGCAACTAGACCAGTAGCTAAAATAGCAGACTCTACCTCTGAGGGGAAAACATTTTCTCCTCCCGTAATTATCTTATGACTGTTTCTTCCCACTATATATAGGTATCCCTTTTCATCGAAGAAACCCAGATCATCAGTAATTAAATAACCCTCAGAAGACAAGTCAGGATAGTAACCCAGACAAAGAGATTCACTTTCTATTTGAATAATTCCTATATTTTCTTGAGAATTAACAATCTCAACTTTAGCGTGAGGTAAAACTTTTCCGTTACTAACATTCCCCAGAAGAAAATCTTGAGGTTGAAGAGCAACTACACCCGAAGCTGTTTCCGTCATCCCGTAGGTAAGAGATAGGGGTATATGATATTTTTTAGCTTTTTCCAATAGCGATCGCCAACCTGGCGCACCTCCCAATAATACAGTATGAAATTGAGATAACCATTCAGGAGCAGTTTCTAGCAAAAATTGTAGCTGAGTCGGCACAAGAGAAATAAAAAATTCTCTTTGATTAATATCTGGTTTCTTACCTTGTTTTAAATCACTGTAAGCAAAATTAATAAACTTCCCTTCAGTCGAAAAAGAGCGTAAAAACTGCATCAAACCACTTACATGATATAAAGGTAAAATACAGCAAGAATTAATATTGTCTATTCCAAAATAGTTAGTAAATCCTGCAACAGATGCAGTTAGAGTATTGATTGTATGAATCGTAAAGCGAATTGTTCCTGAAGTTCCGCCAGTGGGAATTCCTAGAATAGGATAAGGTATTTTGTTAGCTGTTTTTACTGGCTTTTGAAACTTTTGATACCTAATATCGCCCCAAATTAAATCAGGTTTAACTAGCTCAAATACTTGTTGCAACTCTTGTTGTTGCCAATGAGTATTACACAGAAAAAGATTAACTTTTGCGGATATTCCAGCTAAAAAAGATGCAATAAATTTTTCTGCCGTAGTCTCTGTTAATAAAATATTGGGGATATTTTGGGAGTTATTTCTTATTTTATATAGCTCTAATACTTTTTGTTGATATAGTTTACTAAGATTTTTATTATCTTTTTGCTGTAGGAATTTATCTAGTGCTAATTGCCAATCTAAAGTTTTTTTTTTGACATTTTATCTAAAATATAAGTAGTTAATTGTTAATTGTATTGCTATACTACTTATTTTTCTCTTTGCTGGTGCGTTAGTTTTTGAAGCTTGGTTGTACGAGGGAGAGCAACAAGTTACAATAAGCCAACGGGAATTGAGTGCCAATACACTGCTTTGAGTCTAAATCCCTCTCTTGTGAGATTATGTGCTATTCAAGGATTTTTTAGCGTGCGCTATGTAATTAATTTTGCGCTTGGTACTTAACTTATAATTCTTCTTCGATTTTTTGGATAATACTTCTTTCAATTAAAGGTACTTGGAAACGAACTCGATCTTCGCCGTCATGTTCTAAAATTTCTTTTTGGATTAGTTTACGCCAAACTTTACGCTCTTGTGAGGTTGGGTTGGCTTTTTTAATTAAATTTCTCATACATTCTCGTTGCTGTGGGTTAAGAGTGTTTTTCCATAACTCATCAAAATAAGGACTACCACTTATCCTGGGGGGACTACAGAGAAGGTCAGAAGCGAGACGCGATCGGTAGATAATTTATTAAAATACTTGACAAGAGACAATTTTGTAGGATTTCGGCGTTATTTCAATGCAATAGTTTTTATACATAGAAACACAAGATATAAGTGTTATAGCCAAGATAACAGCAAATAAAACTTAATCGCTAAATCCAAAATTTTTCTTCATATATTATTTGTTATTCTTTATCATTAAACTTAATAAATATCGCCCTTATTAATCTTAAGTAACATAAGATCTAAGGAAATATATCAAAAGCAGTAATTAAGTTTTAGAGGTGATTAAGAACAATCAAGCCAAATATGAAAAATATGAATTAATACAATTAAAACATTATATAAAATCGACCAGTATTAAGATATGTCGTTAAACAGTATTACGTTAACACCTCGATTTTCAACGATAAAGCGAGGTGGGGATTGGTTCTAGACCTATCAAAATAGTGAAAATACGGGAAAACATAAATAGTGTAAATACTGATGTTGACTGACATGAGACAAGTTAAAAAAGTTTTAAGAAGACACTTAAATAATTTTAACTACATTTTTGTTACATGAAAATTAAAAATGTGCAAATCAAATTCTTGATCAGTGTATTTACAGCTGGCATGGCTGTAGTTATATTAACTCCAATTAAGGCACAAGCAATAAGTCAGATGTATTGGGCTGACAATGGTACAGATAAAATTCAAAGAGCTAATCTTGACGGCACTAATGTAACTGATTTGGTAACAACAGGATTATCTGTTCCAAGGGAAATTGCTTTGGACTTGAACAATAGCCAGATATATTGGACTGATCGTGGTACGAATAAAATTCAAAGAGCTAATCTTGACGGCACTAATGTAACTGATTTGGTAACAACAGGATTAGATAATCCTTCTGGAATTGCTTTGGATTTGAACAATAATCAGATATACTGGACTGATTTTGGTACGGATAAAATTCAAAGAGCTAATCTTGACGGCAGTAACGTAACTGACGTGGTAACAACAGGATTATCTATTCCAAGGGGAATTGCTTTAGATTTGAACAATAATCAGATGTACTGGGCTGATCGTGGTACGGATAAAATTCAAAGAGCTAATCTTGACGGCAGTAATGTAACTGATTTGGTAACAACAGGATTAGATAATCCTTCTGGAATTGCTTTGGATTTGAACAATAATCAGATGTACTGGACTGATTTTGGTACGGATAAAATTCAAAGAGCTAATCTTGACGGTAGTAATGTAACTGATTTAGTTACAACAGGATTAAATAATCCTTTTGGAATTGCTTTGGATTTGAACAATAGTCAGATGTATTGGATTGATCCTGCTACAGATAAAATTCAAAGAGCTAATCTTGACGGTAGTAATGTAACTGATTTAGTTACAACAGGATTATCTAATCCTGTTTCAATTGCTTTGGATATAAATCCTGCTACTCCTGTACCCTTTGAAGTTAATCCCACTTTGGGTCTTTTGTTAGTTGGTGGTGTATCAGGTATCCGTTATCTTGTGAGTGGAAAGACTTATGTTAAAAAATAATAGCAATTAGCTAAGGCTTTTATTGCCTGAAACTCATACTCTGTAAGGGTTTCAAAATCGAGATTTAGCGTTCGCTATTATCTCCTCTGATGTTTCTAATTGAATTTAATTAGTAGTATTAATTAACGTACATATGATCTTCTAAAAATGGCGATCGCCCTTTGGCAAATTTTTCTGCCAAAGGGCGATCGCCATTAACTTTATATTACTACTTGAAGTCAAACTGTAAGACTAATATTCGTACATTTGATCTGGCAGTAAAGCGATCGCCTTCTTTCCCCCATCAAAGCGATCGCTAATCCCCGAAAGCGCGATCGCTATATTAGCTTTATATTGCAAATTGAAGTATTAATGTAATAAAATAATATAGGTTATCTTTGTAATTATGGCGATCGCTTGTTTTCTATGAAGGTGATCGCTATCCCTATTTATATTAGAAATTTAAGTATTAATGTAAGACGCTATAATTAGAAGCTTAATTAGTAGGATTGTTGATTGAAAAGGAAACTTGTCTAGAACCTTGAACTAGGGGTAATAATGCTCCCATTTGTTCAGTACCATTAACTCCTAAATCACTGTGACAAAGGATAACTTTTTCTGTTACCCGACCCAATAAATCCCGAATAATTCTTTGCAAACGCTGTTGATCCATTTCATATTCATCTTCCGCCATCCAAGTTCTTCCTGACCACTCTTTGAGAAATAATGGCGCAGCAAAAAGGGTTGCAGCACCTCCTTTTTCCCAGAGATGAGAGCTAGCGTCTAGCCAAAATTGCCAAGGATGAGAAGTTTTAAGAGAGCGGTATTGGAAGATGGTAGCAAGAGATATTGCACCTTTTTTGGGTGGAAACTGACGTATCGGGCGAGGGTTAGCTGTAATAGTACCACGACGTAGTAACTGGATAAATTGAGCAACAGTGACAGCTTGGGTTTGAAAACTCGGTTCATTTTGTTTGAGTCTTCGATCTACTTCCCAGTAGTGTTGGGCGGTTTCTATAAGTTCTCGCAAAGCGGATAGTCGGTCATAGTCATAGTAGTTATTTTTTCCCAAAAAATGTTTGATCGCCTCATGTATAAAAATAGTTGGAGTCAGGAAACATTGTTTGTATTGTTGCGATCGCATATTATTAATCCATTCCATGATTTTTTGGTAAGCAGTGCTAGCTTGATGTCCTAATCTATCCCAACGAGGAAAAGAGTCTATTGGTAAGAGATCCGGTAGCTCTGGATCGACGTTATAACAGTAGTCTGCTAATAATCCTGCTCTGACTGGATCGATTTGAGGTACTAATTTTCCTACTATGGGTTTTTGGCTCAAAATACTCAGCATTTCTGCTATGGAATCTCTGTCTAATAACCGCCCAATACCTGGATAGACCAAAGCCATGAGAGTTAGCAAAGCTCTTACTAGAGGAGAACTTATTAAGGGGCGTTGTTCATTAACTGGTTCAATGGGAATACCGCTAGCAGATAAAATTTCGATTAGGGTGTAACGGGCAATTTCATCTAAACCAGGAGCGATAATAGCAATATCTTCTGGGGCTACTTCTTGATTTTTTACGATGTGAATAATGTATGCTGCGGTTTGACGCAATAATTCCGCACGGGAGATAGTTTGAATCGACTCAATAAAATCAGGAATTTCTACACCATAACCAGTTGTGCTGACTAATTCTACTATGCTACCTGCTAATTCTTCTGTTACTAAAGTGTTTGGTGGTACAGATAATGTTTCTACAATAGTGCGATCGCGTAATTGTTCCCAGTATTCAGGGTCAGCATTCAAACCCAGTCTCACTTTTCCTTGCTGATTGTAAGTAAAAAAGCCTTCTGCACCTCCATCTAATAGCACTTCTACAAAACTTCTGGCGATCGCAGGATAATCATCCGTATCATCAGCAAAAACCGCAGGATAGCGACGGATTAAATGATGTTTATATTGAGCATTAGGCAATAAATAACGCCAATATAACTCATAAATAATGCCATAGGTTAGGAATCCTCTTTCTAAAGCCCAATTACGCCATTGTAAAATCAACTCACCCCTAATGGGATAGAGCTTTTCTGCATCTTCTGTCAGGTTGCCCAATCCCTGCTCTAAAATCAAGGTTATATCTTCTGCTGCAATCCCACTAGCTCCAGCTAGCTGCAATAAATCTAAAGTTTCCCTTACGAAACGATATTCTTTTGTGGTTTCTATTAAAGCATTCCATTGAGGGTGTTCTCGCCATAATTGAGTTGCTAATTCTTGTTCGGTTTCGGGGCGTAATCTTAGGGGAAACTGGGGTTTAATCTGTAATTTTTCAAAAATCAGAGGCCAAAATAACTCTACCTCATCACTAATAAATCCCACAGGAGTCTTACAAATTACAGGATAAGTACCCTCGACTGCTTCAGAAAGGCGATCGCTCAACCCTCCGCGATTATGATTATTAGCCGCTAAAACTAGCACTGTAGCAGATAAATTTTGTTGAGGGGATTTTTTACTAGGTTGAGTTAGTTGCTGTCTCACCCATTTACTAAACTCTGCTACCAAGCGAGAGGTTTTCTGTGTTTTAGTTGTTCCTGTAATCCACATTGATATATTGATTGGGGACTGGGGATTGGGGGACTGGGAGACTGAGGGGTCAGGGGTCAGGGGTATTTATTTTTCCTCATCGCGAAGCGACTACCGAAGGTCTGCTTCATGCTTCTTACTGATAAGTGATAAGTGATAACTGATTACTGATTACTGATTAAGCTGTTATGTATTTATTTTGATCGCTTAGAAGCCTTACTGTAACAGTTCTAGACTTCAAAAATCCCAATTTAAATGCGTGTCAGCTTACACCCCCAATCTTCTACCAAGCAGGATCATCATAAATATTAATTGTTAGTTCTGATTTGCCACTAGGAACGGAACTAATACAAGCACAAATAGTAGTCCCATCCTCTAATTCTACTTCACAAGCATGACAAGAACCCATAAGACATCCTGTAGGAATCAATACTCCTGCTCTTGCTGCTACTTCTAAGAGTGGCTCTCCTGGTTGCGCTTCTACAAGCACATCATCTGGTAGAAAATGAATTTTGATAGTCATCTTGATGCGCGCAGGAGACCCGCGCCTACTGCTTTCACAGAGGCGACGGGAGGAATGCGCGTCCTCCAATATACGGTTTACTTTCTCTATACCTCCAGGGGACTCCCTGCTAAACCCTGATAAGGGTTAGCGGGAGACGTGCCGTATAAACGCCTGGGGTTTCCCCAGGCGACAGGCACTGAGGAATGGAGGTCAATAAATAACCCTCGCTGTGCTTCATCCTTATTTTAAAAAAGCATAATTGTATCCGTCATTTTGATGAATATGAGTTAGGTACTTAGGATGAACATCAAACCTAGATACAGTTGAAAGACAGGCTGGCAAGCACCCCTAGGTGTCATGAATTAAATAACGGCTACCTGAAATTCGCGGTGAACTGGTCACGTTATGGGCTTTGTTCAAGCCCCCGTTAAAACGCTCTGGGTTTTAACGGGGGGTTCGTGACGGCTAATAGTAATCATTAGAAATAATAGATTTGAGATTGAGATGTCGTTTTATTATGTCAGCTAGAGAATTTAGAGTCATTTCCCTTTGTTCGCGATAATTAGCAATTCCTGTAGCTAGAGAAGACATCCCCCTTTGTTTTCGTAAATGATTTAACCAAGAGCGTCGCCAGGGACCATTATCAAAAAGACCATGAAGATAACAACCCCAAATAGACCTACTTTCATCTACTAGACCCAAACCAGGATCGTCAAAAATAGGTTGATATTTATGTTCTACTTCTTTGGCTCTTTGAGGAATACGGGTGCGACCTAAATGAATTTCGTAGCCGTCAACGGGTAATCCTGCTTGGGGATGATGGGAAAATACTTGTCTTTGGCGAGCAATTTTGTTATCGGAAAGTATTGTAGTAACTGGTAATAATCCTAATCCTCGATATTCCCCTGGTTCACCTTCATAACCTTCTGGGTCAATGATACGTTGACCTAGCATTTGAAAGCCACCGCAAATCCCAATTACAGTTCCTCCTGCTGCTGCATACTCCTGCAATTGTTTTGCCATCCCACTTTGTTCCATTGCTATAAGGTCAGAAATTGTGGTTTTAGACCCAGGAATAATTACGGCATCAGGATGACCTAAAGAGTCTTTGAGAGCTACATATCTAACTCCTACAGTAGCTTCTGCTTCTAGGGGGTCAAAATCGGTAAAGTTAGAGATTCTGGGAAGCCGAACGACGCTGATGTTTAAATCATGGTGTTGGTTAGATGGTTTACGATCTAACAAATCGAGAGAATCTTCTGAAGGTAAAGCATTGTCTATCCAAGGAATAACTCCCAAAACGGGAATTCCTGTATGCTTCTCTAGCCATTCAATTCCCGATGCCAATAATTCTTGATGTCCGCGAAATTTGTTGATTACGATGCCTTTAATCAGGGATCGCTCTTCTGGTTCTAATAATTCTAAAGTCCCTACTATATGGGCGAAAACTCCACCCCTTTCAATATCCGCTATCAAGATAGTTGAGGCATTAAGATGCTTGGCAACACGCATATTAGTCAAATCTCGATGTTTGAGATTGATTTCGGCTGGACTTCCTGCTCCTTCACAGATAATCACGTCAAATTCTAGCGATAGGCGATAGAGAGAGTCTTGGATCATTTCCCAACCCAAGTCAAAATACTTTTCATAATACTCTATAGCTGATACCGTTCCGACCGCTTTACCCTTCATAATGACTTGAGAAGTCATATTCCCCTGGGGTTTAAGCAAAATTGGGTTCATTTCTACCCGAGGAATTATTCCTGCTGCCCAAGCTTGTACTGCTTGTGCATAACCAATTTCCCCCCCAGTAGAGGTAACATAAGCATTTAAAGCCATATTTTGTCCCTTGAAGGGTGCTACGCGCCAGCCTTGTCTAGCTAAGGTTCGACACAAAGCAGCAGTCAGGAACGATTTTCCTGCATGGGAGGTTGTCCCCACCACCATAATCGCTTTCATCAATTAATCCTTTGCTGGAATATATCCATCTTTATAGCAATTAGATATAACTATCTTAAATAATTAGATATATCTACTGAAAAAATCAAGAAATTTCTCTTTAAAATGACCATTGTAACCAACGATTTAACCAATTGGAGATGCGCTCTTTCCAAGAAGGCTTCGGAAAACTACCTTCAGGTTGCCATTTTTCAATAATTTGTCTGCCCAAAGGAGTAAGACGAAAACTGTCTGTAATTCCCTGTCCATCTACTTCTCGTCGTAAAATACCCACTTGGATCAACCACATTAAATAGGATTCTGCAGCAGTTTCAGCGATCGCATTTAAAGTATAATTTTTCTCTACTCCTGTGGTTTCTACCATATCTGGCAAAGGTATACTGCGATAGCGCATTGCCGTAAATAAATTTAGCTTAAAAGGAGAACAAAACAAGGCTCTAGCTGCTCTTTTGACAGTATTTTCGGGATAATCTATGGATTTTGTCAGTACTTTAGAAGTCATTGGTAAAAAAATTTTTAAACTGTAGTTGAATTCAGCAACTTAATCTTTTGATATAAATCTTATTATTGCAGCTTTTCAAGCCCCAATGCCCAATCCCTAAACACTAACCACTAACCACTAACCATTAACCGATTTAGTTGAGATTTTTTTCCCGCTTCAGATACATAAATTGCATTAAAGCTATGTTTAAAATTTATAGTCAGTAAAATTTGGTTACAAAAAATACAAAATAGATTAATTTTGACTCATTAAATAAAAAATAAATAGACTTTGATCGAGCTATCTGAACTCCCATAGTCAATTACTCCCGATTTATCGGGAGCTTGTTAGGATCAGCTAGCAACGTGAGAATTGACTAGAACATGAGCCAGAATATGGTACAGACGTACAGATGTTTCCCTAGTCTGTACACATCTAAATCTACTGATCTAGATGTTGCGTAAAGGCAAGAAATCTTTATTCTGGTAGCTCGTAGGGACTTTTTACTCCAAAAGGCGGAGGTTTATCACTTTATGAATTCAAGAGTACCAGTAGTAAATCAAGATGGCACACCAGCTATGCCAACTTTGGCTAGTCGTGCTAGAAGATGGGTAAGAGATGGCAAAGCTGTTGGTAAATGGAATGACTTGGGTGTTTATTATGTCCAGTTGTTAGTTACTCCATCAGATACCAAGACTCAACCCATAGTCTGCGGTTGTGACCCAGGTAAGTCCTATTCTGGTTTTGGAGTTCAGAGTTCTTTGGCTACTCTATTTCGCGGTCATGCTGTTTTACCGTTTCAAAGAGTTAAAGAACGTCTTGGTACTGCGGTAATTAAAAACGAAAAAGTAATCAAAAATGTTGGTGGTAGAGCTGGAAGACGTAGAGTTAGACGAGGGCGCAGAATCAAGCGGAACTTAGCTTTTGAACTCAGAAATCACCGACAGAAAAGGTTTAACAATCGCATTAAATCCAAATTACCACCATCTATCTTGGCATCAAGGTTAATGGAAATTCGCATAGCTAAAGAATTATGCTCAATTTTTCCGATTAGTGACATAGTTTACGAAGTGGTCAAAGCTGACGTGGATTTAACATCAGGAAGAAAAAATGCCAAGTCGGGAAAAGGTTTTAGTCCTGTTATGACTGCACAGTATTGGTGCATAGAACAGTTATTTAAGCTTGCTCCTGTCAGCAAAATGTATGGATGGCAAAAAGATGGTAATGGCACTAGCCAAATTAGAAAGTACTTAAGACTATTTAAAGATAAACAGAACAAGAAAAATCCTGTACCTGAAACTCATGCCGTAGATGGGGTTGCTTTAGCTGCTAGTAAATTTGTTAGGTTCAAACCTTTTGCTACTAACAATAGTCACGGTCATCAATGGCAAGGGAAAGTGACTATTACTGAATCAGTATTCACAGTGATTACCAGACCTGCCTATTTTCGTCGTGCTTTACATTTCGATAATCCCAGTGCAGGAGGAATTAGAAAGCGTAAAGGAGGAACTGTCACTGCGTTTGGTTATCGTGCTGGTGATTATGTAGAAGCAGAGAAAGCGGGTGTTAAATATCGTGGCTGGATTGGTGGGTTTACCAATACTGAAAAGTCTAAGAAATTAAGTGTTTATGACCATAACTGGAAGCGTATAGGTCAGTTTTCACTTTCAAAAGTTAAGTTATTGCGGAGGTCAAATAAGTTATGTATTGCCTGACGGCGCGCTCTACCTCCCTACCCTGCTACGCGCTCGGGTAGGGACTCACGCGGGGATGTTGATAAAGAGAACCCAATAGGGAGTAACAAAGATTTTTGGGGAAAGAAATTGGATTAAGTAGAAAATTAACAGTAATTATTAACAGTTAAGGGAAAATAGGATATGGTAAATACTGCTAAACCAGCTAAAGCTAAGTTAAACAAGTTTGAGAAATTCAAAGCGGAAAAAGATGGCTTGGCTGTTAAAGATGAAATCGAAAAATTTGCTCAACAGGGTTGGGAATCCATAGAAAAAACCGACTTAGAACATAGACTGAAATGGTTAGGGATATTTTATCGTCCTGTAACCCCAGGCAAATTTATGCTTAGAATGCGGACTCCTAACGGTATCGTCACCAGCGAACAGATGGGGGTTTATGCTTCAATAGTTCAGAAATATGGCGAAGACGGTAGCGCAGATATTACCACCAGACAAAATATCCAGTTACGGGGAGTTCGTCTCGAAGATATCCCTGATATTTTCCGTCAATTTGAAACAGTGGGATTAACTTCTATTCAGTCGGGGATGGATAATGTCCGTAATATAACAGGTTCTCCGATGGCAGGAATTGATGCAGATGAAATTATTGATACTCGGGAGTTAGTGCAGAAAGTTCAAGACATGATTACCAACCAAGGAAAAGGTAATTATGACTTTACCAATTTACCCCGTAAGTTTAATATTGCGATCGAAGGGGGTAGAGATAACTCAGTTCATGCAGAAATTAACGATATTGCCTTTGTTCCTGCTTATAAAGAGGGTGTGTTAGGGTTTAATGTCTTAGTTGGGGGCTTTTTCTCGGCTAAACGGGCTGAAGCTGCTATTCCTCTCAATGCTTGGGTACTTCCCAATGAAGATGTAGTAGAAGTATCTAGAGCTATTTTAACAGTATTTCGCGATCGCGGTTCGAGAGCTAATCGCCAAAAATCTCGTTTGATGTGGTTAATTGAGGAACTAGGATTAGAACAATTCCGTTCCCTCGTAGAAACAGAATTTGGTAAACCACTTACTCCTGCTGCGGAAAAAGACGAACTAGACTGGGAAAAACGAGATCATCTGGGAGTATTTAAACAAAAACAACCAGGATTAAATTATGTAGGAATGCACGTTCCCGCAGGGAGACTTTCTGCTCAAGATATGTTTGATATAGCAAGAATGGGGGAAGTTTATGGCAATGGAGAAATCCGTTTAACTGTTGAGCAAAATGTCATTATTCCCCATATTCGAGATGCTAATCTTGAACCGTTTTTAACAGAACCTTTACTACAAAAATTTGTCCTTGAACCCAAACCCTTAGAAAGGTCTTTAGTATCCTGTACAGGAGCGCAATTCTGCAATTTTGCCTTAGTAGAAACTAAAAATCGGGCGTTAAGTTTAGCTAGAGAATTAGATGCAGAATTAAACATACCAGATAAAGTCAGAATTCATTGGACTGGTTGTCCTAATTCTTGTGGTCAACCCCAAGTAGCAGATATTGGTTTTATGGGGACTAAAGTTCGCAAAGATGGTAAAACCGTTGAAGGAGTAGATTTATTTATGGGGGGAAAAGTCGGCAAAGAAGCTAAATTAGGAGATGTGGTTCAAAAAGGAATTGCTTGTGAAGAGCTTAAGCCATTACTCAAAGAACTTTTAATCAAAGAATTTGGTGCAACCCCAAAATAGTTAAGCAGCTTTGCTGTAAGGAAGAAGGAAAATCCTGACGAAGTTGAAGGTACTCTACTGTCTGACGGCGGAGTACCTTCGATTGTTTTCTATCTCACCATACCTCATCCCTCATCCCTTAAGGTAGGACTAATCACCTATTAATTAAGACAATTATTCTAGTTGCAATCTAGCAGAAAAAATCTGTTGATAATTAATAAAATAGCTTTGATGCAACACAAGTATTTTAATTATGCAAAATTCTCATAACAAGAGGGTGGTCTGGGAATTTTTGTAGCCAAAGATACTAATTAATCCATTTAATAATGTGAATCTATATGCTCAGTAACTAACAAAATTAACCATCAAAACAGCTAATAAAATTAGCTAAAAAAAGCTCTGGTAATTACTAAAAAAATTAAGCGCAGAAACTATGTGCTAAGTACCTAGAAAATCTACTTAAAAATAGCGGAATTATATTTTCCAAGTGTCAAAAGTAGATAGTTATAAATTTTAGATTTGAGTGTTGTCGTATTCAGTTTTAAAGGAAGGTAAAAATGTTAGGAGAAATGTGGCAATTCAGGGGCAGGTATAAAATCCTACACATGACCTGGTTTGCGTTCTTTTTATCTTTTGTAGTTTGGTTTAACCTAGCTCCTCTAGCCACAACAGTAAAAGCAGATTTAGGACTAGAAGTTAGTCAAATCAGAACTATTGCTATCTGTAATGTAGCTCTTACCGTACCAGCACGGATTATTATCGGGATGCTACTGGATAAATTTGGACCTCGCCTGACTTATTCAATTCTTCTGATGTATGCAGCCATCCCCTGTATGATGTTTGCTGCTGCACAAAACTTCAGCCAGCTTGTTATCTCTCGTTTACTACTAAGTATCGTCGGTGCTGGTTTCGTAATTGGTATCCGCATGGTAGCAGAGTGGTTTCCCCCCAAAGAAATCGGACTTGCAGAAGGTATCTATGGTGGTTGGGGTAACTTTGGTTCCGCTTTTTCCGCATTTACCCTAGCAACAGTAGGTGCTTGGTTATCTTTCGGTGGGGTTAACCCTCTCACTGGTGAAGCCTTGATTAACTGGCGTGCTTGTATTGCTGGTACTGGAATTATTGCAGCTATTTACGGTGTTATTTACTTCTTCAATGTTCAAGATACACCTCCTGGTAAAGTTTATCGCAGACCTTCTAGTGCTAGAGGTTTAGAAGTAACTACCAAGAGAGATTTCTGGTTTTTGATGTTGATGAACATACCACTTACTGGGATTCTGATGTTATTGGCTTGGCGTTTGATGAAAGTCAAATTCTACAGCGTTAATACTATGTACATTGTCTGGATAGCACTAGCAGGTTTATATCTCTTCCAAGCTTATAACTGCTGGAGTGTTAATAAAGAGTTATTAAGTGGTAAAAAACGCTATCCTGCTCAAGACCGTTACAACTTCTCTCAAGTAGCAATCCTAGAGTTAACTTATATTGTTAACTTCGGTTCTGAGTTAGCAGTGGTATCCATGTTACCTGCATTCTTTGAAGGTACTTTTGAACTGTCCGAAGCCCAAGCAGGGATGATTGCTGCTAGTTATGCGTTTATGAACTTGGCTGCTCGTCCTGGCGGTGGTTTAATTTCTGATAAGTTAGGTAGTCGTAAAGTAACTATGGCTGTACTTACTGGCTGCATGGGTATCGGTTACTTACTACTGAGTACAGTTAATAGCAGTTGGTT
>JAAUYH010125970.1_pt1 | contig 23191 bp, 22 predicted proteins | sample 7278061 | NCBI WGS metagenome assembly JAAUYH01 (sample SAMN14350203, study PRJNA611818) | marine sediment metagenome | isolation source: surface marine sediment (0.6m) | place: French Polynesia: Moorea | collected 2018-08 | reverse complement strand
GGTCGGCGGGCGCGGGGCGATCGGCGGCGATGGCCTCGACCGCCTCGTTCACGGAGGCATGGATGCGGTCGGAAAGCCGGTCCCAGATCCCGGCCCGCCAGAGCACATCGCGAACGGGCCCCTTGACGTGGGCGAGGTGTAGCACGACATCGGTTTCGTCGAGCTCTTCGAGAACCTCGGTCAGCATCTCGGCACCGGTCGCATCGACGTCATTGATGCCCGAAGCATCGAGGACCAATGCCCGGGGACTGGCGGCGGCGTGGTCCCTGATGAGCTGTTTCACATTGGTGGCGTTCACGAAAGAGAGCGCCGCATCGATCCGAACGACGCGCACATCGTCTCGGATCTCGACCTCGGGAAAGCGCTCCACGTTGCGGTAGTTGGTGGAGCCTGGGATGTGCCCGAGAACGGCCGTGTGGGGCATCGACATCCGAGCGAACACGACCAGCATGGAGGCAACGACTGCGACGGCGATCCCGAGCTCGATGCCGAGCACGAGAGTGGCGATGAACGCCACGCTGAGGCCGACGAGATCGCTTCGCTTGACCCTGGCAATGTGGCGCATCTCGGCGACATCGACGAGGCCAATGACGGCGACGATGATGATGGCGCCGAGTGCTGCCTTGGGGAGCGACGTCAGGAGCGGTGTCAGGAACAGGACGGTCAGAAGCACGAGGCCGGCCGTGAGGATCGAGGCGAAGGGCGTGCGGGCACCGGCGGTGTCGTTGACGGCCGTACGGGAGAATCCACCGGTGACCGGGTAGCCTCCGAACAGCCCGGATCCGACGTTGGCGGCGCCGAGTGCGATGAGCTCTCGGTTGGCGTCGACGTCGTAACGATGGCGGCGGGCGTAGACCTTGGCGACGGCGATCGACTCCATGAAACCGACGATGGTGATCACCATGGCCGTGGCGGCCAGGTTGCCGACCAGCGAGCCGTCGAAGTCGGGGAGACCGAAGGCGGGTAGCGAGTCGGGAATGTCGCCGACGACGGCGACACCTTCGTTCTCGAGGTCGAACACCTCGACGGCGAGGATCGATGCGATCACGACGAGCAGAGCCGAGGGCAAGGTGGGAGCGATCCGTTTGAGAGTGAGCAGGGCCACGACGGCCACAGCCCCGAGAGCGAGTGTGGTTCCGTTGGTGTCCCCCAGGTTGTCTACGACCTCGAGCACCGTCTCGTAGAAGTGGTCCTTGCGCTCGGTGCTGATGCCGAAGATGTGCTTCACCTGCGAGAAGCCGATGATGATCGCCGCCGCTGCGGTGAAGCCCACGAGAACCGAGTGGGACAGGAAGTTGACGAGGAAGCCGAGCCGGCCGACACCGAGCGCGAGGTGGACGATGCCGACCATGAGGGCCAGCAGGGCTGCCGCGCTCACGTAGCCGGCCGTCCCCTCGTCGACCAGCGATCCGAGGGCCGAGGCGGTGAGCAGTGACACGATCGCCACCGGGCCGACCGCCAGCTGCCGCGATGTGCCGAACAGTGCGTACACGAGTACCGGAACGATCGAGGCGTAAAGCCCGACCTCGGGCGGCAGACCGGCCAGCAGGGCGTAGGCCATGGCCTGAGGAACGAGCATCGCGCCCACCGTCAGTCCGGCCCCGAGATCGCCCCGAAGATCGGCCGACCGGTACCCGCGAGCCCATTCAGGAACGAGGCGTGCCGATTCGAAGGTCATAATGACCGAATATACGGACATTTAGCCAGAACGTCAACTCCAAAGGGGTCAGACCCCAACTGACTAAAGGGGTCAGACCCCAACTGAGCCAAAGGGGTCAGACCCCAACTGGCCGAAAGGGGTCAGACCCCACGAGTCGTGGGACCTCCGGGTTGGTGGGGTCGCGAGGGTCCGGCGGTTTCCCGGCCTGACTGATCGGCTAGGAGCCGACCTCCTCCAGCTGGCGATGCTCGCCGTCGCCGGGGGCGACCTCGGCGCTGGTCTGGCGCTCGCGAAGCCACAGACCGAAGAAGATTCCTGGGATGGCGACCAGCCCGAGCAGAGCGCCCGACGACACCATGACCAGAGCCGGGGCCGGGCAGGTGCCGGCGATCGCCCAACCCACTCCGAACAGAGCGCCGCCCTTTAGGTGGTTGGCATCGGGCTTGGAACGCGACAGCTCGAGTGCGCCCCCGTACGGCGTGTTCCAGCCCCGCCGTTCGAGCAGGAACAGAAGCGGCATCGACACGGCGATGGCCGTCCCCATGAAGAAGAAGACGTAGAACTCCTCGAGAGCCAACATGTTGTGGATCGTGTCGTACTCGTGCAGCTGGGCACCGGCGAGGATGCCACCGAAGAGAGATCCGAACAGGAGGCCGATCATGTTGAGTTTCACAGGTCACCTCCAGTGAGGGCACGAAGCACGAACGTGGTGACTATCGCAGTGGTCATGAACGTCGCCGTGACCGTGAAGCTGGCCGGCGACCGTTGCGAGGTGCCACACATGCCGTGTCCCGAGGTGCAGCCTCCCGCTACTGCCGCCCCGTAGCCGAGGAGCGTGGCCCCGGCGAAGACGAACGGGATGGTGAACCAAAGCGGGAACACCTCACGCATGGCGTCGTAGCCACTGCGGATCTCGCTGCCCTCGCGCAGGATCTGCGTGACGACGATGCCACCAAGGAAGAGTCCGGCGAAGTACCAGACGCGCCAGAGCGCCATGGGCTCACGGCCTCTCAGCAGCACAGAGGTCTGGACGTATGCCCCGCTGGCGCCGAGCGGCTGGTTGGCCAAGACGAACAAGCCGACAATCAGGAGCCCGAGAGCGGGCCCGGCGAGGTACCAGGGGATCTGGTCGGGTAGGACGTCGAACATTCAGTTCTCCTGTTCGGGGGCCACGATTGACCCGGTTGGTTTGCGAAAGAGGCAGATGACGTAAGGACGGTTGTCGGTGCCGGGGTCCGACCCCTCGTGAGTCCGGCAACCGACACAGTCGACCACGTCGGCGAGCTCGCGGGCCAGCGCTTCCCCGTCGTAGCGGACCACCGGAAGCCCAGCGCAACGGTCGGGACCGTCGGGGCCGAAAGTGGCAACGATTGCGAAACCGCCATCGGGGAGCGATCGCGCCAGAGCGGTCCGGTAGGCGATGCGGTCGCCGACGTCGGTGAGGAAGTGGAAAACGGCGCGGTCGTGCCAGAGAGTCCAAGTGCGGTCCGGCGCGAAGTCGGTGACGTCGCCCAGCTCGAAAGCGACGGTGCGGCTCCGCTCCCCCAGTCGCCGGGCCACGGCGTCGAGCGCCTCCTCGGAGACGTCGAGAAGGGTGACGTCGTCGACCCCGAGCTCGAGCAGCTCGTCGACAAGCCGGCTGGAGCCGGCCCCGACGTCGATGACCGAGTGGGCGCCCGCTTCCAGAGCGGTTCGAACCTCGTCGATCGTGGCCGGTGACGTCTCGAACCACCCGAGGCCGGACTCGTCGCGGCTCGCGTAGATCTCGTCCCAGTGCCGGGCGCGAGCCGAGAGCTCGGGGGCGGTCGGTGTCATCGGCTCAGGCCAGGCCCTTGAGCATGAGGTTCCAGTACAGGAACGGAAGGGCGTATTTCTTCAGGTACCACATGTCGCGACGGGGCTTCGTCAGGTCGAGTACCGGTATCGAGGGCGTGCGTTCCATCGAGTAGTCGAACTCGGCCAGCAGCATCTCGTGGCGCGACGTGACGATCGGGCAAGACGCGTAGCCGTGGTACTCCTCCTCGAGCGGCCGGCCCTCCAGGTGCGACATGACGTTGGCGGCCACGACGGGTGCCTGTTTGCGGATGGCTGCGCCCGTCTTGGAGTTGGGAGTCGAGCCGGCGTCGCCGAGTGAGAACACGTTTTCGTAGCGGACGTGCTGGTGGGTGTGCTTGTCGACCTCGACGTAGCCGTTGGCGTCGGCGGTCGCGAGTGCGCTGCTCTTGACCCAGTCGGGTGCACTTTGATGGGGAGCCATGTGGAGCACGTCGTAAGGGAGGGAGAAGGCGGCACCGTTGCCGTTCATCGGCGAGAACTCGGCCTTGAGTGAGTCGGGGTCGAGCGAGGTCATCTCGGCCTCGGTGTGCAGCGTGATGCCGTAGTCGGCGATCACCTCGTCGAGGGCGTCGGCGAGCACCGGAATACCGAAGATGCGGGGGGTCGGCACGACGAGGTGCACGTCGATATCGCCCAGTACGCCCTGCTCGCGCCAGTAGTCGCAGGCCAGGTAGGCGATCTTCTGGGGAGCGCCCGCGCACTTGATGGGGCCGCTCGGCATCGTGAACACCGCTGTTCCCGAGCGCATGTTGCGTATGAAGTCCCAGGTCTTGGGCGCCAGCTCGAACGTGTAGTTGGACGACACGCCGTTCTGGCCGAGGGTCTCGGTGACGCCCGGAATTCGGTCCCAGTCGAGCTGGATACCGGGGCACACGATGAGGGCGTCGTAGCCGATCGTCTTGCCCTGGGCGGTGTGAACCGTGTTGTTCTCGGGGTCGAAGCCGGTGGCCGCGTCCTTGATCCATTTCACACCCTTGGGCATCACCGACGCCTCGGAGCGCTCGGTCGTCTTGATGTCCGCCGCACCTCCGCCGACCAGGGTCCAGAGCGGCTGGTAGTAATGCTTGTCGGAGGGATCGATGACGGCGATGTCGTCGACCTTGCGCTTGAGTCGGGCCGCTACGGATATTCCGGCCGAGCCTCCGCCGATGATCAGGATGCGGTGGTGTTGGTCTGTGGACATGATTGGTACCCCCGTGAGTTTGCTCTTCTTCGAGTAGTAAGCCCGTCGGTCGCCGGCGGACAGGGTCCTAGGTCACCGCCCGGTCAGACGGCGGCCGGGCGAAGCTCGGCCTTGGCCGTCGTCGACCAGTCGGATACGAAGCGCCAGCGGTCCCCGCGTACGATGGTTGTGCGCCACTCGACCGGCTTGTCTCCCCGACTGCCGAGACGTTCGAGATGGAAGGCCGCCTCGCCGGCGTTCATACCGAGACACGAGCAGTCGTCGGCATTCGGCACGAAGGGAGTGAGGCGTTCCCATCCCTGATCGGGTGGATCGACGTCGATGCGGGCCAGCTCGTCGTACAGGGCGGTGTGACTCCAATCGACGTCCAGCAGGGCACGGGTCTTCGAAGCCTCGAGCCAAGCTCGATCGATGGCCAAGGGCTCGCCGTTGGCCAGGCGGAGCCGGGCGATCAACACCAGCTCGGTCGACGGATCGAGCTCGAGCATCCCCGCCGCGTCGTCGTCGGTGACGACTTCGAGCCGGAGAACCTCGCTGGCCTGCTCGACACCTGTGGCTTCGATCGAGCGGAACAGGCTGTACAGGGTGCCGAGCGATTGCTCGAACTCGGTGCGATCGACCACGGTGCCGCGGCCACGCTCCCGTCGGAGAACGCCGTCGCTGTTCACATGGCGCACAGCTTCGCGAACCGTATGGCGGCTGACCCCGTAGTCCTGGGTCAGTTGCAGGTCGGTGGGAAAGGGACCGTCATCGAACTCACCGGAGTCGAGACGGCGCCGGAGCTCGGCCTCGAGCTGAGCCCAAAGGGGCATGGGGCTCGACCGGTCGAGCGACTTGATCGCCATGGGTTCACCTTCCTGCCCGGCGGTGCCGTGCTAATTGTTCGGACTTATGCTCGAATATACCAATCTCCACCCGAAAAATGTCAATACTCCGATCATCCGTACTATTAAGACGACGGTACCATCGAAACAATGACCACTGCCGAGTTCCTCGCTGACTTCTTCGGAATCCTGTTGCTCGGCGGCGCCGCCGGCCTGATCGTGGGCCTCGCCGTCCCGTCGGTCCGGGACCAGCTGAGAAGCGCGGCAACCGGAGTCGCCGCGCTCATCGCCGTTGGGGCGATGGCCGGCAGCCTCTACTTCTCCGAAGGCGCCGGCTTCATCCCGTGCGAGCTCTGCTGGTACCAGCGCATCGCCATGTACCCGCTGGCCATCATCTTGCCGATTGCCGCCGTGCGGGGCGACCGATCACCGTTGCGGTACTCGGTCATACTGGCCGGCATCGGACTGCTGATAGCGCTGTACCACATCCAGCTCCAGATCCTCCCCGACCAGGGGTCGTTCTGCGAAGCTGTGAGCCCCTGCAGCGCCAAGTGGACCGAGGGACTCGGCTTTCTGACCATCCCCCAGATGGCCGGAATCTCGTTCGCAATGATCATCGCGCTGGGCATCCTGGCGATCCGGACCCCCCTGGAGGAATCCCCATGAGCACCGAAACCAAGAGCCCGCTGCAGAATCCGATCGTGTGGATCGGTGGGCTGGTTCTCATCGCAGCCATCGTTGCCGCCGCCATCGCCCTCTCCGGCGGCGACGACGAAGTCGTGACCGACGGCGGCAGCGGCAGCGGAGACGGCACGACTGCCGACGCGCCGGCAGTTATATTCGAGACCGGCCCGGTGCAGATCTCGGGCACATACCTCGATCGGCTGGCCAATCCCGACACCGCGCTCGGCGCCCCCGTGCCGCGGGTCAGCGGTGTCTCGTTCGACGGCGAAGCGATCAGCGTCGGCGGTGACGGAAAGCCCCGTCTCTACGGCTTCTTCGCTCACTGGTGCCCGCATTGCCAGGACGAGCTCCCCCGGGTGGCGGACTGGCTCCGCAGCAACGACCCACCGGGCGACGTCGACCTCGTCGCCATCTCGACCGCGGTCAGCTCCGACGCCGACAACTACCCGCCATCGGAATGGTTTGCACGAGAGGAGTGGCCCGACGACGTGATCGTCGACAGCGAGGAGGCGACGATCGGCCAGGCCTTCGGACTCACCGGCTACCCGTTCTGGGTAGGCACGAACCCGGCGGGCGAGGTCGAGTTCCGAGCCGGTGGATCGCTGAGCGACGATCAGCTCGTCGCCCTCATGGAGTTGCTCGCCGAGTCCTGATCGCGGTCCTTCGGCTCTAACGGAGGCCGAACCAATGGCGTAGGGTCGCCCATGTGGGGTGGGTCCTCGACGACTCGGGCATCGATGCGCTGATCAGCGTGCTGCGAGCCGATGGGCGCACGGTGTTCGGGCCTGTGGTTCGCGACGGCGTCATCACCCACGACGAGATCGCAGCAGCCTCCGATCTGCCTCGAGGCTGGACGGAAGAACAGGACGGCGGCACCTACCGTCTCGAGCCGACCGGCACCGACGAGCGATTCGCATACTCGGCGCCGGCCAGCTCGTGGAAACGATTCCTCTACCCGGAGCGCACCCTCCTGGTCCGGGCCACCCGGACCGACGGTCGCATCACGGTCGCTGAGCCCGAGCCCGAGGCCCCTGCGGCCGCTTTCTTCGGTATCCGCTCGTGTGACCTGGCTGGGCTGGGAGTGCTCGACAACGTGATGCTCGATCCCGACGCCGCCGATCCGACCTACGCCGCCCGGCGCCCCGACGTCTTCATCGTCGCCGCTGCCTGCAATCATCCGGGCAACACCTGTTTCTGCGCCTCGATGAACACCGGGCCGAGCCCCTCCTCGGGCTTCGATCTGTCGCTTCGGGAGCTGCTTCGAGACGGCGCGGTCGAGTACCTGGTCGAGGCCGGCAGCGACCGGGGCTCGGCGATAATGGCCGAGGTATCGGGCCGACCGGCCACAGCCGACGACGACGTCGCGTCGGTGGCCGCCCACGAGATGGCCGTGGGTGCCATGGGTCGAGCCCTGGCGACCGGACCATCGAAGCCGGGTCCGCTCGACCCCGGACACCCGCAGTGGGCCGACGTTGCCTCCCGCTGCCTGGCCTGTGGCAACTGCACCATGGTGTGCCCGACGTGCTTCTGTAGCACGACCGAGGAGACGACGAGCCTGGACCGAACCCAGTCCGAGCGGTACCGGGTCTGGGACTCCTGCTACAGCATCGACTTCACGCACCTCCACGGTGGCGCGGTTCGCACCACCACCGCCGCCCGTTACCGCCAGTGGCTGACCCACAAGCTGTCGAGCTGGCACGACCAATTCGACACGTCGGGCTGCGTCGGCTGCGGTCGCTGCATCAGCTGGTGCCCGGTCGGCATCGACCTGACGGTCGAGCTCCCGGCTCTACTGACCCCGATCGAGGGCACGCCGTGAAGTCCATCCACGACCTCCTCGCCGAGCATTCGTTCTTCGCCGGCTTCGACGAGCCGACCCTGCAGCTGATCGCCGGCTGCGGCCGCAACGTCCACTTCCATCCCGACATGCGCATCAGTAGCGAGGGCGACCCCGCCGACCTGTTCTTCGTTCTGCGCACCGGCAAGGTGGCACTCGAGGTCGACACGCCCCGCCGCGGCCCCCAGGTGATCGAGACGATCGGAGCCGGCGGGATGCTCGGGGTGGCCTGGCTGGTGCCGCCGCACCGGTGGACCTTCAGCGCCCGGGCCGTCGAGCCGACCAGCGCCATTGCCATCGACGCCGCGTGCCTGCGCGGCAAGTGCGACGACGACCCCGAGCTCGGCTACGAGATGCTGAAGCGCTTCGCCACCCTCGTTCGGAACCGGCTCCAGGCCACACGTCTCCTGCTGCTCGACCTGTACGGATCCAATGCCTCCTGAGGCAACGGCCGAGACGGTCGTCGATGGGGCCGGACCGGCGCCCATGGTGCCGATCGTCTACCGCGTCGTGTCCCGCCGGCAAGACCTCGCCGACACGGTCACCCTCACCATCGAGCCCGTTGCTACAGCCATCGCCCGGCCCGCCATCGGCCAGTTCAACATGCTGTGGGCGTTCGGCATCGGCGAGGCACCGATCTCGCTGGCCGGAGCCGACGGCGACTCGCTGGTTCACACCATTCGCGCCGTCGGAGCCGTTACGAACGCTCTCTGCGCCCTCGAGGTCGGCGATGAGCTCGGTGTGCGCGGCCCCTATGGAACGGGCTGGGACATGATCGGCGCCCGGGGCCGTGACGTGCTGGTCATGGCCGGCGGTCTCGGCCTGGCTCCGGTTCGGCCCATCATCACCGAGCTGTTCGCCGATCGGGCCGCGTACGGCCGGGCCGCCCTGCTGATGGGGGCTCGCTCCCCCGACCAGTTGCTCTACAGCGACGAGCTCGAGGACTGGCGAGGGCAATTCGACATCGAGGTCGAGGTGACGGTCGACTCCGCCCCGCCCTCCTGGCGCGGCGATGTCGGTGTCGTGACGACCCTGATCGAAAGGGCGCCGGTCGACCCGGCCACCACCCGAGCATTCGTCTGCGGACCCGAGGTGATGATGCGCTTCGGCGCCCTGGCGCTGCTCGACTTCGGCGTCGCCCCCGACGAGATCTTCATCTCGCTCGAACGCAACATGCACTGCGCCATCGGCCACTGTGGCCACTGTCAGCTCGGCCCCTGGTTCGTCTGCAAGGACGGCCCGGTGCTCACCTGGCCCGAGGCGGAACCACTGATGAGGATCCGGGAACTATGACCAAGCCCTCGCTCGCCGTGTGGAAGTTCGCCAGCTGCGACGGTTGCCAACTCACGCTGCTCGACTGTGAGGACGAGCTGCTGGCGGTCGCCGACCAGATCGAGATCGCCTACTTCCTCGAAGCAACCAGCGCGAGGGTCGAGGGGCCCTACGACGTGTCACTGGTCGAAGGCTCGATCACCACCCAGCACGACATCGAACGCATCCACGAGGTCCGGCGCCAGTCGGGCGCCGTCATCACGATCGGAGCGTGCGCCACTGCCGGAGGCATCCAGGCGCTCCGAAACTTCACCGACGTCGAGGAGCTGCTGAGCATCGTCTACGCCACCCCTGCCTTCCTGTCGACGCTCGACACCTCGACCGCCATCGCCGACCACATCGATGTCGATTTCGAGCTACGGGGATGCCCGATCGACAAGGCCCAGCTGCTCGAGGTGATCGGCGCCTTCCTGGCCGGCCGGGCCCCGGAGATCCCCTCCCACAGCGTGTGCTTCGAGTGCAAGCAGAAGCACAGCACATGTGTGATGGTCGCCCATGGCACTCCCTGCCTGGGACCGATCACCCACGCCGGTTGTGGGGCCTTGTGCCCCACGTTCCACCGCGGCTGTTACGGCTGCTTCGGCCCGGTCGATGAGCCCAACACCGACTCGATGGCGGCAGCGCTGCGGGCGGTCGGAATGGGCGACCACGAGATCGGGCGGTTGTTCCACACCTTCAACGCCTGGTCCGAGCCCTATCGCGATCTTTCGGTGCCGGTGGCGGCCCCGACGAGGAGGACACCATGACCCACCGGGCGACCGGGAGCCGGACCCTGCGTACCGGCGAGCTCACTCGCGTCGAGGGAGAAGGCGCCATGCTGGTCGAGATTCGCGACGGCGAGCTGGTCGACGTCCAGCTCAACATCTACGAGCCGCCCCGGTTCTTCGAGGGGTTCCTGCGCGGGCGGGGCTTCGGCGAGCCGGCCGACATCACGGCCCGCATCTGTGGTATCTGCCCGGTCGCCTACCAGATGAGTGCGTGCGCGGCGATCGAACAAGCCCTGGGGGTGGTCGTCGACGGGCCCCTGCGGGCCTTGCGCCACCTGCTCTACTGCGGCGAGTGGATCGAGAGCCACACGCTCCACATCCACTTCCTGCATGCTCCGGACTTCCTCGGCTACGACGGCGGGGTCGAGATGGCCGTCGACCATCGCGAGGCGGTCGAGCGGGGGCTCGAGATCAAGAAGATCGGCAACGAGGTCCTCGAGACGATCGGGGGTCGAGCCATCCATCCGATCAACGTGAAGGTCGGGGGCTTCTACCGAGTGCCGACCCGGCGCGAGCTCCAGCCGCTGCGGGATCAGCTCGAGCGCGGCCATGGGCTGGCCGTGGAGGTCGTCGATTTCGTCGCCGGGCTCGACTTCACCGATCAGGAGATGCCGTACGAGTTCGTCGCGGTCGACCACCCCGACGAGTACCCGATGCTCGGCGAGCGAATCGTGTCCGACCGGGGTCTCGACATCGATGTCGCCGCGTTCCGCGACCATTTCGAAGAGCACCACGTCGAGCACTCGACGGCCCTTCATGCCCGAATCCTCGAACGGGGCGAGTACCTCGTGGGACCGCTCGCCCGCTACAGCCTGCACCGCGACAAGCTCAGCCCGACTGCGGCCGCCGGGGCCGACCGGGCCGGGCTCGGCGCCACCTGCCACAACCCGTTCCGGAGCATCGTGGTGCGAGCCGTCGAGGTGGTCCACGCCTTCGAGACCGCGCTGGCGATCATCGACGGCTACGAACAGCCCGATCGGCCCGACGTGCCCGTCGAGCCAAGGGCCGGCGTCGGGCACGGCGTCACGGAGGCCCCCCGAGGCCTGCTCTACCACCGGTACGAGATAGATGACGCCGGCCTGATCGCCGACGCCGTCATCATCCCCCCGACCTCGCAGAACCAGGCCACGATCGAACACGATCTATTCCACTACGTCGAACGGAACCTCGACTTGGAAGATGACGAGTTGCGGCGGCGGGCCGAGGTCACCATCCGAAACCACGACCCCTGCATCAGCTGCGCCACCCACTTCCTCGACCTGACCGTCGTACGGTCATGAGCGACCAGGCACCGATAGTCGTCATCGGCATCGGCAATCCGATGCGGCGCGACGACGGGGTCGGACACGCCCTGCTATCGGAGCTCGCCGGTGAATCCCTCGGTGGCCCCGGGGCCATCGAACTGCTGGCGCTCGACGGGGAATCGACCCGCCTGATCGAAGCGTGGCGGGGCCGCAGGCGCGCCATCATCGTCGACGCCGGGGGCCGCGGTGACCCGCCCGGGTCCATCCACCGCCTCGAGGTCGGCATCGACAGTCTGCCGACGGGGTCCAGCTCGGCCAGCTCGCACTCGACCGGCCTCACCGAAGCCGTGGCCCTGGGCAACGTCGTCGACGCGCTCCCCGACGAGTTGATCGTGTTGGCGGTCGAGCCGGCCGACATGTCTCAGGGGGAGGGTCTGTCCGAACCCGTCGCCGCCGTACTGCCCGAGCTCGCCGATCGTGTCCGCCAGGAGGTCATCGCATGATCGCTCGCGCCGGATTCCGCGCCGAAGGCATCGTGCAGGGCGTGGGCTTCCGGCCCTTCGTCCATCGGCTCGCCGGCGAGCTCGACCTCTGTGGGTTCGTCCGCAATGAAGCCGACTCGGTGTGGATCGAGGTCGAGGGGACCCCCTCGTCGATCGCCGAGTTCGAACGCCGGCTCCAATCCGATGCGCCTCCGCTCGCCCGCTTCGAGGGTGTCGAGGCCGAGCCACTCGCCGTCCGGCACGACGTCCGGTTCGACATAGTGCGAAGCGTGGCCTCGACGACCGCAGCGCCGGTCGTGCGGATACCCCCCGACACCGCCATGTGCGCGGACTGCACCCGGGAGCTGCTCGACCCCACCGACCGCCGCCACCGCCACCCGTTCATCAACTGCACCAATTGTGGCCCCCGATTCACGATCATCGAGCGGCTTCCCTACGACCGCCCCAGCACGACCATGCGCTCCTTCGAGATGTGCGCGCGGTGCGCGACCGAGTACACCGATCCGTCTGACCGGCGGCACCACGCCCAGCCGATCGCGTGCCCCGACTGCGGGCCGGCACTCACATACCGTTTCGCGGACGAGCTCGTTGTGGGCACCGACTCCGTGCTCGCCCGGGTCCAGGCCGACTTGGGGGCCGGGCGCATCGTGGCCATCAAGGGCGTCGGCGGATATCACCTGGCCGTCGACGCCTCCGATGACGAAGCCATCGACCGGCTGAGGCAACGCAAGAGGCGGCCGGACAAACCCTTCGCGATCATGGTGGCCGACCTCGAGGCGGTTCGCCGGATCGCTCACCTCGGTGCCACCGAGGTGCGGGCGCTCACGTCGCCAGCCCACCCCATTGTGCTGCTGCGCCGCCGCGCCGACGCTCCCATCTCAGCGGGTGTGGCCCCGCACAACCCGTTGGTCGGCGTCATGTTGCCGTACTCGCCCCTGCATCGCCTGCTCTTCGAAGCGGTCCCGGGTTCGTCGATCCGGCCCCCGTCGGCCATCGTGCTGACGAGCGGCAACCGGTCGGGAGAACCGATCTGCATCGACCCCGACCAGGCCCACGATCGCCTCGGTTCCATCGCCGACTCATTCTGCGATCACGACCGGCCCATCCACACCCCGGTCGACGACTCGGTCGTTCGCATCGTCGGGGGCCACGAGCTGCCGATCCGACGCAGCCGGGGCTTCGCTCCCTTGTCCGTGACCCTGTCGCGTCCGGTGCCGGCGGTCTTGGCGGTCGGCGGCGAGCTCAAGAACACGGTAGGCGTGGCGACCGGCCGACATGCCTGGCTCAGCCAGCATCTCGGCGACCTCGAGACGATCGCGGCCACCGACGCTTTCGAAGCCGTAGCTGCGGCACTGCCCCGGACCCACGACATCGAGCCCGCCCTGGTCGCCGTCGACGCCCACCCCGACTACCACAGCAGCCGGTGGGGCCACCGACACGCGGGTGGGGCCAGAGTCGTCGAGGTGCAGCATCACCATGCTCATCTCGCTGCGCTGCTCGCCGAACACGGACAAGAGGACGAGCCGACAATCGGTTTCGTCTTCGATGGCACCGGTTACGGCACCGACGGCACCGCCTGGGGCGGCGAGATCCTCGTCGGGTCCGCCGTCGAGGTGGAACGCTGGGGCCATCTCCGCCCGGTCCGCTTGCCGGGCGGCGACAGCGCCGCCTACAACCCCTGCCGCGCTGCTCTCGCCTGGTTGGCCGAGGCCGGGGTCGACTGGACCGACGAGGTGGCGTCGGTGGCCGCCTGCGAAGACACGGAGATACGGACTCTCCGAACCCAGCTCAGCCGGTCGCTTCACTGCATCGAGAGCACGAGCATGGGCCGGCTCTTCGACGCCGTGGCGTCACTGCTCGACGTCCGCCACCGCATCAGCTACGAAGCCCAGGCCGCCATCGAGCTCGAGATCGTGGCCACGCAGACACCCGTCGCCCACCCCCTGGCGTTCGGTATCACCGACCGGCAGCTCGACCCCGATCCACTGTTGCGCGACATCGTCGCGGCCCGACGCGCAGGCGTTCGTACCGACCGCCTGGCCCTCGGCTTCCACGAGGCGGTGGTCGACGGCATGGTGACACTGGCCCGACGGGTCCGAGCCCAATGCGACGTCGAACGAGTGGGCCTGACCGGCGGCGTGTTCCAGAACGCTCTGCTCGTTCGACTGGCGAGCGGCGCTCTACGAGAGCAGGGTTTCGATGTGCTGACACATAGGCGAGTTCCCCCCAACGACGGCGGCCTGGCCCTCGGTCAGGCTGTCGTGGCCGCCCGGCAGCTCGCGTCTCGGGCTCCCCGTCCCGATGTTCGCAACCGACAGGGGGAGGACGAGCGGCTGTGTGTCTAGGAGTTCCCGCCCGGGTCGTTTCAACCCACGAGGACCGGGGCACGCCCATGGCCACCGTCGATTTCGGTGGGGCCACGAAGTCGGTGTGTCTGGCCTTCGCCCCTGAAGCCGGCCCGGGCGACTACGTGATCGTGCACGCCGGGTTCGCCATCACGGTCCTGGACGAGGCTGCGGCCGAGGCAAGCCTCGACCTGTTCGAGCAGATGGGCATCCTCGAGTGAAGTATCTGCGCGAGTTCTCCGACCCCGAGCTGGCCGGCCACCTCTTCGAGGAGATAGCGGCGACGGCGACCCGAGGGTGGTCGATCATGGAGGTCTGTGGCGGCCAGACCCACTCGATCATCCGCCATGGCATCGACCAGCTCCTGCCCGACGTGATCGAGCTGATCCACGGCCCGGGCTGCCCGGTCTGCGTCACACCTCTGGAGAGCATCGACCGGGCCATCGAGGTCGCCCGGCGGCCCGAGGTCACGTTCTGTTCCTTCGGCGACATGCTCAGGGTCCCCGGCAGCTCCGGTGACTTGTTCACCGTTCGGGCCGGGGGCGGCGACGTCCGAGTCGTCTACTCGCCCCTGGACGCTGTGGCCATCGCCGAGGCCGAACCGGATCGCCAAGTCGTCTTCTTCGCCGTGGGGTTCGAGACCACGGCGCCCGCCAATGCCATGGCCGTCCACCAGGCCCACTCCCGGGGCATCGACAACTTCTCGGTGCTCGTCAGCCATGTGCTCGTGCCGCCTGCGATCGAGGCGGTGATGGCGTCCGAGCAGACCCGCGTCGATGCCTTTCTCGCCGCCGGCCACGTCTGCACGGTCATGGGCACGCGTCAGTACGAGCCTCTGGCGGTCCACTACGGAGTGCCGATCGTCATCACCGGCTTCGAGCCCCTCGACGTGCTCGACGGTATCCGTCGAGCCGTCGCCCAACTCGAGACCGGTCGGGCCGAGGTCGAGAACGCTTATGCCCGCGCTGTTCGCGACGACGGCAACGAGGCGGCCCGACAGCTGCTCGACCAGGTCTTCGAGACCGTCGATCGCCAGTGGAGGGGCATCGGCACCATTCCGGCGAGCGGGTGGCGGCTGCGCGAGCCGTACCGGCGCTTCGACGCCGAGGTCCGCTTCGACGTCGGCGATCTCCACACGAGCGAGAGCAGCGCCTGTCGGTCCGGCGAGGTGTTGCAGGGGATCATCAAGCCCGATCAGTGTCCCGAGTTCGGCGTGTCGTGCACGCCCCGAAGCCCGCTCGGCGCCACGATGGTCTCCGACGAGGGCGCCTGCGCCGCCTACTTCCGCTACCGGCGGGTCGAGGCCGGCGACGGTGGTTGATTTCGGCAGCTGCCCCCTGCCGCTGCGCGACTATCCCCAGGTCACGACGGCACACGGGGGCGGCGGCAAGCTCACCCAGGAGCTGATCGAGCACCTGTTTCTACCCGCCTTCGGCGAAGCTGCCGCCGAGGCGACGCCGACCGATTCGGCTGTGGTGCCGGTCCATGCCGGTCGACTGGCCTTCACGACCGACAGCTACGTCGTGCGCCCCCTCTTCTTCCCCGGGGGTGACATCGGCAGCATGGCCGTGCACGGTACGGTCAACGACCTCGCCATGGCGGGGGCCACACCCCTCGCGTTGTCCACCGCTTTCGTGCTCGAAGAGGGCCTCGACCTCGGTGTGCTCAACACGATCGCTCACTCCATGGGCCAGGCCGCTGTTGCCGCAGGGGCCCGGTTGTTGACCGGTGACACCAAGGTCGTCGACGCCGGGTTGGCCGACGGCATGTACGTCACGACGACCGGAGTCGGGGTGGTGCGGGACGGTGTCGACCTGCGACCGGAGCGGATTGCGCCCGGGGATCAGGTGATCGTGAGCGGATCGATCGGCCGACACGGCATGGCCGTGATGAGCGTGCGGGAGGGTCTCGAGTTCGACACCGAGCTCGAGTCCGACAGCGCCCCGCTCAACGGCCTGGTGTCGGCGATGCTCGACACGGGTGCTGACGTGCACGCCCTCCGGGATCTGACCCGGGGCGGCCTGGCTGCCGGGTTGTGCGATCTGGCGGTTCAAGCCGGCGTCGGCATCCGCTACGACGAGGCGAGCGTCCCCGTGCCCGAGGCTGTCTCCGCCGCCTGCGGCTTCCTCGGTCTCGATCCGATCCATGTTGCCAACGAGGGGTGCCTGGTCGCATTTGTCGTGCCCGACGACGCCGATTCCGTTCTCGAAGCCATGCGAGCGAACGAGCATGGCAGCGATGCTGTCGTGATCGGCGAGGTCACGGCCGACCGCCCCGGCGCCGTGATCGCCCGCACCGCGTTGGGCGCCGAACGCCTGGTCGACGTGCCCCTGGGCGAACAACTCCCCCGCATCTGCTGACAAGAGCCCAAGGTGCCAGGCACCCTTTTGGGGTACCTTCGGGGCGAGGCGCCCTGCGGGCGCCGAGCCAACAGCGATTCCGCGGATGTCGACCGGAAGTGTCGACAAGTGAAGGTGCCAGGCACCTTTTCAGGTCAGAGGGACGTCGGGGACCCAGGTGTAGCCGTCCTGATCGACGAGATGAGCCTCGCGCAGGCCGTGGTCGGGCTGATCCCGGGGCCCGTCGAACACCTCGAACCCGGCCGCAACCGCCCGGTCAGCAGCCTCATCAGGATCGATTCCGTGCAGACGAATCTCCACGCCGGCTCCTCGCGGGACGACGGGAGTGGTTCGACCCAACAGCGGGTGAGCGTCGTAGGTGTGGTCGGCGTGCAGCATCCAGCTCGTCCCGAAGCCCTCGACGACCGCCATGTCCTCGTCGTCGTACCGCACGTCGACGCCAAGCACCGAGCGATGAAATTCGATCGCTCGGGCCATGTCGGTGACGAGCAGGTTGAGCGTCAACCCGCCGAGAGACCCTCCGTAATCGGGTGGGGGCATGAACGGGTCGACGCCTTCGGGCCGCTTCTTCATGGTGCAAGTTTGATCATTCTCGCGAGCGGTGCAGAATCGGGCCCCTATGGATTCGGTCCCCCCTGCGCGCGGTGCTATCGCGGCCGGCCACCGGCTGACCGCCGAAGCCGGCGCCGAGGTGCTCCGCCGCGGCGGAAATGCGGTCGACGCCGCGATTGCCGCCCTGGCCATGGCCTGCGTGTGCGAGCCCGTACTCTGCTCACCCGGTGGAGGCGGCTTCGCCGCGATCCGATCCGCCGACGGCGACGTCCGCCTCATCGACTTCTTCCCCCATACGCCATGCGAGCGTCGCTCCGTTGGCGACGATGACGGCGTCTGGCCGATCGTCGCCGACTTCGGCACTGCGACTCAGGAGTTTCACATCGGTCCGGCCACGGCGGCCACGCCCGGTTTCGTTCCCGGCCTCCACGCCATGAGCGCCCATGGAGCCTCGCCGTTGTCCGAGCTGTTGGATCCCGCCATTGCCGCCGCCCGCTCCGGAGTGACGGTCACGGCCTTCCAACACTTCCTGTCCACCGTCGTCGGTCCGATCCTCCTGGCTACTCCGGCGGCCCGTGAATTGTTCGCTCCCGACGGCGACCTCCTCGCTGCCGGCTCCATCCTCCGCAACCCGGGTCTGGCCGATGCACTGGCGTCGATCGGATCGGAGGCGGGCTACTCGCCAACCCTCGCCGAAGCGATCGTCGACCAGCAGGCCGATGGCGGCCACCTGACCGCCGAGGACCTGGCGACTTATCAGGTCGAGGAGCGGACCCCGACGCAGCTCGACATCGACGGCTCCACGGTGCACCTGAACCCTCTGCCGGCAGCAAGCGGAGTGCTCATCACCCATTCGATCCAGCGCTCGGGTGCGGCCACCCCGGGCGCTCTTGCCGCCGCCTTCGCCGAGACGAGCCGCGACCGGGCGGCGGCCAACGGCGAACTGGCAGCCCTGGCCGACCTCCCGGTTCGCCCTCGGGGAACGACCCACATCTCGGTGATCGACTCCGAGGGCACGACATGCGCCGTGACGACCTCGAACGGAGAAGGCAACGGCGTCATCGTCGACGATTTCGGCTTCATGCTCAACAACGTGCTCGGCGAAGTCGACGTCAACCCGGCCGGCACCGGCGATTGGCCCCGCAACACGAGACTGTCTTCGATGATGAGCCCGACGATCGTGGAGCGACCCGACGGATCAGTCGTCGCCATGGGCTCGGGGGGCTCGAACCGGATCCGGACGGCGATCGCTCAAGTGGTCCTGGCGCTGTGCCGGGGCGATGCCACTCTGGTAGATGCGGTCATGGCCCCTCGCCTCCACGTCGAGGGCACCCACCTCGACTTCGAGGACTTCTTCGATGATGCCGACCGGGCCGAGCTGGTAGCCGCTTTCCCGGATCACCAGCCTTGGCCGGAGCGCAACCTCTTCTACGGAGGAGTTCATGCCGTGTCCCGTGACGCCAACGGTCGCTTCGCCGGTGTCGGCGACCCCCGCCGCGACGGTACGGCGCTCATCGTCACCGACTGACCCAGTACGATCGCAGGTCCGAGGTCCCGGGGGGGCGCAATGACCGAATGTGAGCTGCTCATCGAGCGGGGAACGGTCATCGACGGCACCGGCGGACCACCGGCTCGGGCCGACGTGGCGCTGGCCGACGGCCGAATCCTCGCAGTCGGAGACCTGAGCGAATGGCGGGCGAAGCGTCGGCTGAACGCCTCGGAACGAGTCGTGGCCCCCGGATTCATCGACGTGCACACGCACGATGAGATTGACGCGGTCGACAATCCGGCCATGACGGCCAAGCTCTCCCAGGGGGTGACGACGGTGGTCGCCGGGAACTGCGGTGTCAGCGCCGCTCCCCTCGATCCCGCCGACCCTCTTCCCCCGCCATTCCCGCTGCTGGGCGATGATCGCTCCTACCGCTTTCCGACGATCGACGCATACCGGCAGGCTCTGACCGAGGCCCGGCCCGCCGTCAACGTCGCGCTCCTCGCCGGTCACACCAGCCTGCGGGTCGGAGCCATGGACGACCTGTCTCGACCCGCGACCGCCAGGGAGATCGAGGCCATGCAGACAGCACTACGAATTGCACTCGACTCCGGCTGCATAGGGCTCAGTTCCGGAGTGGAATACCCTCCGGCTGCCGCCGCCACAGCCGCTGAGATCTCGTCGGTGTTGTCGGCGATGGCGGGCCACACCGGCGCTGTCTACGCCACCCACATCCGGAACGAGCGTGACGAGGTTCTCGATGCGATCGACGAGGCGGTCGCCACTGCGGGCGCCGCCGGAGTTCCGCTCGTCATCTCGCACCACAAGTGCGCAGGGACGAGCAATCATGGGCGCAGCGTCGAGACCCTGGCCCGAATCGACGAGGCGAGAGGCTCGGGCGACGTTCACCTCGACCTCTACCCGTACACGGCCGGTTCGACCTCACTGCTCGAGACCTTCGCGCAGAACGCCGAGTCCACCATCGTGACCTGGTCGACCCCCCACCCGGAGATGGGCGGCCGTCGTCTCGAGCACATCGCCGCGGAGTGGGGGTGCGACCGATCGGCGGCGATCGACCGGCTCTCACCAGCCGGTGCCATCTACTTCCTGATGGCCGACGACGACGTGGAACGGATCATGTCGCACCCGGCGACGATGATCGGCTCCGACGGTCTACCCGGGCGGGAGCGTCCTCATCCGAGGCTCTGGGGCACGTTTCCCAGGGTTCTAGGTCGATACGTGCGAGAGCTGCGAACCCTCGAGCTCACAGAGGCCGTCCACAAGATGACCGGGCTCCCGGCATCGGTCTTCCCACTCGGCCGCCGTGGTCTGGTCGAAGAGGGTGCCATCGCGGATCTGGTGGTGTTCGATCCGGAAGAGATCGTCGACACAGCTACGTACGAAGACCCGGAGCGGGCGGCCGCGGGAATCGATGCCGTCATCGTGGGTGGCGAGATCACCAGGACCGGCGACGGACCGACCGGTGCCAGGAACGGAGCGTTTGTCCCTCGAGAGGCCAATTGAGATCGATGGCACCGACGCTCTCGACCGAACGACTCGTAATCAGACCAGCAGTGTTGGTCGATCTCGACGCCCTCGTGGCCCGGAGGAACGACCCGGCGGTTGCCGAGTATCAAGACTGGGTATTCCCGTTCCCAGAGGATCGAGCCCGGGCGATCCTGCAGGACATGGAGAAGTCTCCGGAGCCGTCTGACGGCTCGTGGTTCATGTACTCGGTGCTCGATCGGGCCGACCGAGTGCTAGGCGATCTCGTCATCAAACCCGACAATGCGGGCAAGACAGCCGAGATCGGCTACACGTTTGCCGCCAAGCACTGGGGTCGGGGCTACGCCACCGAAGCGCTGAGCGAGCTCATCCGTCATCGATTCGAGGACCACGGCTCGACCCGGTTGTCGGCGATGCTCCATCCCGACAACGTGGCGTCAGCAATGCTCCTCGAGCGCACTGGTTTCGTCTTCGAGGGACACCTGCGCGGCAGCTACTGGCTGGACGACGAGAACTCCGACGATTGGATCTACGGCCTGACGAAGGTCGATTGGGACGATTGGACGACCCGAAGGGGTCTGACCCCTTTGGATGTGCGGTTGACCGAGATCACGCCGGAGAATCAACGCGATGTCGCGGCGCTGGAGACGCATCACAGCCAGCGTCGTTTCGTGTCACCCGTCGCAGCCTCGTTCGGCGACGCCCTGTTTCCCGAGGACTACGAGGGATACCCGGTGGTGCCCTGGTACCGGGCTGTCGAAGCCGATGGCGAGCTGGTCGGCTTCGTGATGCTGACTCAGATCACCGAGAACCATCCCGTGCCCTACCTGTGGCGTCTGCTCATCGACCGCCGCCATCAGCGTCGGGGTATCGGCACCCGAACGCTCGACCTGATCGTCGAGGTATGCCGGGACTGGGGCGCCGACCGACTCGAAACCAGCTGGGGCGAGGGACGAGGATCACCGCGCCCGGTGTACGAGCGCTATGGGTTCGTGGAGACGGGCCGCATCATCGACGGCGAGACAGAGGGTGTCCTCGACCTGACCTGAGATGAGGGGATCAGGCGTTGCCGCGACCCTTGGGGTCGAGGGCGTCACGCAAGCCGTCACCTATCAGGTTCACACTCATGACCACCGCTGACAGCAGGAAGCCCGGGCCGATGGTCAACCAGATGTTGAGCGACAGCCGGTCCTTGGCCTCGTTGAGCAGACGACCCCACGTCGGGTTCTCGATCGAGAACCCGAGGCCGAGGAACGACACGGCCGACTCCGTGAGGATCGCCACAGCGATTCCGAGCGTGGCGGCCACCGTCACCGGACTGACGACGTTCGGAATGATGTGCTTCGTGATGATGCGCCGCGATCGGGTGCCCACACTGCGGCTGGCCAGGATGAACTCTTGCTGTTTGATGGCCAGCACTTCGCCCCGCACGATGCGGGCGGTCTGCATCCAGCTGGTGATTCCGATGACGGTCACCATCAGGACGAACGTACCGAGCAACATGCCGAAGCGGTCTTGGGCGGAATCCCGGAACAGCACGACCACGACGAGGAGAACAGGCAGCAGAGGCAGCGAGAGGAAGAGATCGGTGAGCCGCATGAGCGGACCGTCGAGCAGACGGAAGAAGCCGCTCAATACTCCCACGAGGACGCCGACGACGATCGACACGATCATGGCGACGAAACCAACCGATAGAGAAATCCGACCGGCCAGGAGAGCTCGGGCAAAGGCGTCGCGGCCGAGGTTGTCCGTGCCGAGGATGTGAGGCCATCCGGCGCCGCGGTTCGTCTGGTCCGGGTCGTAGTTGATCTCCAGCCATTCGGCCGGGAGGAGCATCGGGCCGAAGATGCAGGCGAGCGTGACCACCGTCAACACGACGATGCCGGCCATCGCCCCCTTGTGCTTGCGGAACTGCCTCCACACATCGGCCCGGAGCGAGCGGAACTCGCCCAGCTCGTTGGCGGCCAACATGCCCGTCTCTCCGATGTCGCCACCAGGCGATACCGGCTCGACCGGGCGATGCGGATGGTCGTCGATGTGGTCAGTCATAGCGGATCCGGGGGTCGAGGAAGCCGTACAGAAGATCGGCGAGGATGTTGAAGAGCACCGTCAGCACGGCGAAAATGAACGTGAGCGACTGAACCATCGGGATATCGCTCTGGCGAATGGACACGAGCAACAGCTGGCCGAGGCCGTTGATGCGGAAGATGTTCTCGGTGATGATGGCGCCGCCGAAGATGCCGGGTACCTGTAGGGCCAGCAGGGTCACCACCGGGATGAGGCTGTTGCGGAGAACGTGCCGCATCATGACGATCCGCTCGCCGAGTCCCTTGGCCCGCGCGGTTCGAACGTAGCCCTCGTGGAGGTTCTCGAGCACCGAGGCCCGAGCGAAGCGGCCGAACGTGGCGGCGTTGAACAGCGTCAACACGGTCACCGGCATGAGTAGCTGCTTGATCTGGAACCAGATCGTGCTCCACTCGGTCCAGACGACATCGTGAGTCGTCGTATAGAAGGTCGGTAACCATCCCAACTTGACCGAGAAGGCCCAGATCAGGAGTGGACCGATCACGAACACCGGCACGGAGAACCCGAGCATCGTGATCACGGTGCCGACGTTGTCGAACACCGAGTACTGCTTGTACGCCTGAAGCGTGCCGATCGGGACGGCGATCAGCACGCCGAACAAGAGCCCCAGGCCCAGCACCCACAGCGTCTGAGGCAGTCGTTCGTAGACCGTGTCCATGGCCGGCGACCGGGAGCTCCACGAGATGATGCGATCCCGGTTCTCGCAATCGCCGAAGCAGGTGCCGGTGACCTGCTCGAAGGCGTGGATCGGCTCGTTGATCACCATCAGCTTGTTCCAGTTCCACCACCGCTGGAGGAACGGGTCGTTGAAGCCGAGCGACTCGCGAATGGCCTCGCGCTGTTCGGCGGGCACCGTCAGCGGCAACTGGCTGGTGGGGTCACCCGGAGCCAGGTCGAGGATGGCGAACAGCGTCAGGCTGATGACTATCAGCGTCGGGATGGCGAGCAGGAGGCGCCGGATGACGTACTGGACCATGCGTCTCG
>JAAUYH010255074.1_pt1 | contig 23200 bp, 25 predicted proteins | sample 7278061 | NCBI WGS metagenome assembly JAAUYH01 (sample SAMN14350203, study PRJNA611818) | marine sediment metagenome | isolation source: surface marine sediment (0.6m) | place: French Polynesia: Moorea | collected 2018-08 | reverse complement strand
TTGCCGCCGTAAATCACGGCGGGAATCCGACCTTCGCGGCGAAGTGCTCGGGAGGCTCCCTTGCCAGCCCGTTCGCGCGCCTCGGCCGGCAGTGTCAGAGCGTCGCTCATAGTGCTACCTTTCGAATGCGTATGTTAGAGTTGTCAGCCGGTGCCCGCCTCCAGGGATGACCAAGACACCGAAGCGCGGCCCGTTACAGTGCGCGCTCGCCTATGGCAAGCGATTATCGGCCTATCCGCCTGACGCTGTAACCGCGTCGTTCGAGCAACGCTGGCAAGCTGTCATCACCAACGAGGTGCGCCGCGCCGACGGCCACCAACGGTTTCCTGTCGTCCCTCAACATGGCCGAGAGTTTCCCGGTCCATGCTTCGTTGCGTTTCACCAACAGGGCATCGCGCAATTCGGGATCGGCCATTATCCCGGTTGTGGTTGCCCTTTCGAGTTCCTCCAAATCGCCCTTGAGCCATGCGTCGCGCAGCTTACCGGGATTTTCGCGCGCGGACCGAGCCTCGATCACTACCCCGGCAAGTAGATCGCGCTGTTCGCCTTCGGGCAGCGTGTCGAAAATGGAAAGCTGCACCACGGCGCCTTCGAACTCCTGGATGTCGCGCCCTCTGAAGGCCTGGATTGCGGCCCTGTCCACGCCATTTCGCGGATCGTCCTGTGCGTCGACTTGAGCGAGTGCCAGAGCCGCAGCCCATGTTTCCGTCGTCCGGAATCGCTCCGCGTCGAGGCCCGACCGTTCGATCAGCTGTGACAGGGCAGGACGATGGCTGGGTGGGAGCCGCTGCGCCAAAGGCGGAAGATCGGGAGAGATCGCGAGTTCGGCATAGATGTCGGCTAGAGCTTGTTCGTCGTCGAGATCGGCGATTTCGACCACCAGGAAGTCAGCCTCTTCGATCACACGGTCGATCGTCTCGGTGCGCCATTCGACACGGTTGGGGAGGGCGTGAATAGTACCCAGCATCCACCCCTCGATGGCACCAGTTTCATTGGCAATCTCATAGAGGGGGGGATTCGTGCCGGGTTCAGGCTCGCTTGGCTGCTCGGCGCAACCGGCCAGTGCGAATGTCGCGAGCGCAAGGAGCGCCAAGCCTTCTTTGGCATTCGGAATACGAAGCCCAGAAGCGTTGGCGCCCCTCAACATGATTACTGGACGCGGTCAGTCGCGATGCCGCGTTCGGCGAGGTAATCCTGCACGCTCTTTTCGCCTGCGAGGTGGCCTGCGCCAACTGCGATGAAAATCGTCCCGGGAGAGTCGAGCCGGGTATCGATCCACTCCGCCCAATTCTTGTTACGCTCGTACAGAAGCTTCTCCGCCACCATCGGATCGGTCATGCCTTCGTTCATGATTGCAGCCAGGGCATCGGCGTCGCCTTCGATCCATTCGGCGACCATCTTGTCCAGTACGCCTTTGACTTCATCGATCCCTTCGGCGGCTTCCATCATGAACGTAATTTGCGATTCCTGTGGCAGGCCGTCGAAGATGCCGATCTGGAATTCGGCCGTTTCGAGCGCTTGTTGTTCCTTGTCTCCGGCCTTGCTGAGGATCACCTTGTCGACCCCGGCATCGGGAGAGTAGCCCTGCTGCATCAAGGGTAGCATCGTCAGCGAAAGCGCGGCCATCCAAGGTTCGAGCCGATCGAAAGCTTCGGCAGGGAGGCCGAGTTTCGTCATAGCCGTTTCGTAGCTTGCGGTCTGTTCCGGTGTGAGCAGCGACCGCAAAGTCGTTTCCGGGGGCAAGAGGCCCTTGCTGATCGCCAATTGCTGCATGGCGGCTTCGCTACCGGGGTCCATCTTGATTTCCGTCACGACAGCTTGCGAAGAGGTCAGCGCTTCGGCGATCTCCGCGTCGAACCACTCGATCTCCTTGGGAAGTGCGTGGATCGTGCCAAAGAGGTAGATCGTCGTGTCCTCATCGGCCACTTTCCAAAGCGCCGGCCCTTCCGATGTGGTTTGGGCGGCTTCGGTTGCGTGATCGTCGGCCAGGACGGGGTTGGTCGCGAACAAGGCGATGCTGGCCGCTGAAGTGATGGCCAGAAGTTTCGAGAATTTCATTAAGAAGGTCCTTTCGTTGGGGGTCTAGCAAGCGAATGTGTCGGTGGGTTGAACGGAGAGGGTGGAGGATTCAGGTTTTGAACTGGGCGATCACAAATCCGATCGCCATCGATACAAATGCGATTGCGAACACGCCGAACGCGTGCGGGGGCGGCGCAAACCCGCCAGCATACAGCAATGCCCAAGCGGGGAAGCCGCTGAGAACGCCAAGGCAGCCGGCAGTAAAAGCGACTAGGTTCTGCTCGCGCTGAAAGTCGTCGATCATGCGAAAGCCGATCAGTGGCAGGACGAGAAGCGAGAAGGTCAGCATAACGGCCAGGGCGATCGACAGAGTAGGGTCGAGCGACAGCGCCTCCCAATCGCCATTGAACAGGTTGCCTTCGCCCTGGTCGTAGTAACCGGTCATGAAGCCGAGGAAGCCACCGATGACGCTGGCAAATCCGACGAACAGAATCTGGTTGCGGAGACGTTTGCGATTGCGAGCTTCGCCGGGTCGGGATTGGTCGGTCATGCGAACCTCTTCCATAGATTTGCGATGGCAGTCACAATCAGGACGGCCACGAAAATGACCATCACGTCAGGCTCGGGCAGAAATCCGCCGCGTGCTCCGATCCACCAAGCGGGGGTTACCAAGGTAAAGAAGTGAGCGCCCACCGCCAGACCGAAGTCTCCAGCTTGAAGAGCATGCTCATCCGCGTTGCGACGGCCAAAAATGATGAAAAGCGGCATGGCTATGAGCCAGAGGGCCGCAATCGCGGCAGCTGTTGTCCCAGGTAGGGGGCCGTTGCCAAACAGCGTTGCAACCGTTGGACGGCCTTCGATTCCCATGTTGAGGATTACCGAAAGGGTAACGCCGAAGACCACAATCCCGCCGATGAGCAGGCGGATATTGTTCCCTCTCCTGGTGTTGGGTTCGCCCATCGTCATATCGGGCATTGTGCGCCATGAAACGTAGCCTCCGATCACAGCGGCGATCATGAGCCCTATCCCGATCAGCCAATCCATCGCTTCACCTCCTGCGGCATCGCGAAGGGCGAAGACAGAGAGAAGTCCGGTGATCAGAGTGAATGTGACGGGCAATGACCAAAGCACGCTGTGAAGAAGATGCTTCGCGAATGTTGGCGGCGAATCTGTGTCGTCCATCAGTTCATCCTTCGTCATGGAAGATTTCCTCGATCGGCATCTCGAAAAGCCGCGCGATGCGGAATGCGAGCGGTAGGGAAGGGTCGTGCTTGCCTGTCTCGATCGCGTTGACGGCCTGGCGCGACACGTCGAGCCGTCCGGCCAGCTCGGCCTGGCTCCAGTCGCGTTCCGCGCGCAGGACTTTGAGGCGGTTCTTCATCGGATCAACCGCCGAACCGGTCTTTCGCCCATTCGTAGACATAACCTACGTAGAAGGCCGCCGCGATTATCGAGGCAAGAGTTTGTGCGTCGGTGAGGAACGCGGCGCTCTCTGCCTCCGTGCTGGCCGCTTCGGAAGTCGCCAACGCATACCCGGCGGAGTGGGCAATATCGGCAACATTCAGGATCCACGCGGCGAACAAATAAAGCGTGAGGGCTCCTATCGCGAAACGCATCGATGTCTCGAGCCGACCCCTCATGTATTCGTCGGTCGTGTAGGAGAACGAGGCGAGGACGAGCCCGGTCATGGTTGCGCCCCACGCGAGCGCGAACAGGAGGAAGTCGTAGCCAAGAAACGCATTTGCCAAGTGGATCGGCGCTCCGATCACGCCGATCCAGATTGCGCGATAAGCATTTGAGCGTTCTTCCTCCGTAACGGCTTTGGGGTCGTACGGCATCAATTCCTCTCCCACAGGCGAAGGAAGGCGAAGACGGTATGAAAGGAGACGATGACGACAATCAGCTCAAAGGCTCGATCGTCGCGATAGGGTTGATCCAGACCGACCATGGTTGCGAACAGGAGCAATCCCACGACGGCGCAGGCCCATATTCCGGAGACTGCGTAGAGACGCTGTGCGTATTCGTCTTGCCGCTGGAAGAACACGAGGCCGATCATCGAGCCTGCCGTAACGCCGCCCACAATCGTTTCAACGACATGGTTGAAGCCGAACAGCTTTCCCGCCAGAAGCACCCAGGAGCCGACGAAGCCGACCCATGTCAGATTCAAGGCGAAATTGCGGTCGCCTTCGCTCATCTTGCCGGGCAGGAGTTGCATCATGCGTCTCCGAATGCGCGCTTGGCGAAAAGGCCGATATAGAAGGCCACGATTGCAAGAGCAGGGGGCACGGATGCGGGAATGTCTTGCTTTCGCTCTGCGCCTGTAGCCCCGTCGAAAACGCCTTCTGCGGCTGGCAGGCCCAAGAAGCTGAGCAGCATCGTGCCGAACGCGACACTTGAGCCGGCAGTCCACAGGGCCAGCGTGAACTCGTCCGCGTTCCGTGCCCAAAGCATGGCAAGACAACTCAAGACCGCCAGGATCATTCCGCTCAGGAATGCAGGCTCAGGGAACGCAACGAGCAATGAGATCGCTGCAATCGACAGTCCAGCCAGTCCTGCCCAGCTTGCCGTCATGAAAATGTTGGCTTTGTTCATCGGAGATTGACCCGTTTCATGGGTGTTGCGAAGTCCAGAGTGTCGCCCTCGGTGAAAGGCGGGGATGGGGAGGTCTTCCACCGAGGAGCGACTGTTTCGTCAGCCCTGAGGTGCAACTGGTTGGCCCTGGGCGAGACGAACCTTTCGGGCTTTGGCCTCAAGAACCGCAAACCGAACTTGCTTTCCCGTCGACGCAAGAGCGCTTTCGCGGCATTGCCGCTCCAGCCGACGCGATTGGGTGTCGCGCCCGCCATTTGCGCAATTCTGACGGATGATTGTCTTGAGGCGTTCGTCGAGAAGCGCGACACCTTCACGCGTCGTCAGGTCGACATCCCGGTGATCGACTTCTGCACTGAACTCCGTGGCGTTCATTCCGTTTGCCGCAGCCGGGGATGCGGCGATGGCAAGGATGGGGGTGATGAGGGCAAGGGCAAATCGCATCGGAATCCTCCTGGGGAGTGAGAAGTTTGTCGCATCAACCTTCCGAGATGTCAGGTTGTCTTTACTTTATGTCGCGATTCGCTGACTATGTCAATAAGACCTGACATTTGGTAATGCTAGGGTGACAGAAACTGAGGATTTCTGCGGGTTAGAGCTGTGAATATTGGGAGCATGTTGCGGTGCACCATTGACGCTCCGAGAGGCATCGGTCATGGCCCTCGCCATGGAATCCGCGCCGAAAACTGCGTTGAGCGAATCGCCTTCGATCCCAAGCGCCAGCGTCGAAATGTCGAAGTCCGAACCGATCCTCAGTTCCTCTTGACGACGGCAGATCGCCGTCTTTCTCAACTCCTTAGGAAGAATGATGTCGCTACAAACGGTCTACACTTTTGGCGGGAATGCGCCGCATGACGATCCTCGCCAAAAGGACAAGACCGTAACGGGCGGGAAGGGCGCAAATCTCGCCGAAATGGCGAGCATCGGATTGCCCGTGCCGCCGGGCTTCACGATCACGACCGAAGAATCCGTCCGCTATCTTACCGATCGGGCGGACTTCTCCGATGAACTGCGGGCGAGCGTTGCGGATGCCCTGATCCAGACTGAACAGGCGGTCGGAAAGAGCTTTGGCGACGCCGCCGACCCGCTGCTGGTTTCGGTGCGTTCCGGAGCGCGCGTCTCAATGCCCGGCATGATGGACACGGTTCTCAATCTCGGCCTCAACGATGCGACAGTGGAAGGGCTGGCCAGCGCGTCGGGCGACGAGCGATTTGCGTGGGACAGCTACCGCCGCTTCATCCAGATGTATTCCGACGTGGTGCTCGGAATCGATCACGGGCTGTTCGAAGAAGCTTTGGAAATCTGCAAGGAAGACAACGGCTTCTATGCCGATACCGAGCTCAGCGCCGACGATTGGCGCGCGATCGTCAAAGAGTACAAGGGGATTGCCGAAACCGAACTGGGTAAGCCCTTTCCGCAGGATGTGACGGAGCAGCTATGGGGCGCGATCCGCGCGGTGTTCGACAGTTGGGATAGCGACCGAGCCAAGGTCTATCGCCGCCTCAATGATATTCCGGCCGACTGGGGCACCGCGGTCAACGTCCAGGCGATGGTGTTCGGCAACATGGGCGACACCAGCGCCACCGGCGTCGCATTCACCCGCGATCCCGCCACGGGCGAGCGAACCTATTTCGGCGAATACCTTATCAACGCGCAGGGAGAAGACGTCGTTGCTGGGATCCGCACACCGCAATACTTGACGAAGTCCGCGCGCGAAACTGCGGGTGCCAAGCCGCTGTCGATGGAAGAGTCCATGCCGGAGGCCTACGCCGAACTGGCCCGCGTATTCGACCTGCTTGAAAGCCATTATCGCGACATGCAGGATATCGAGTTCACGGTTGAACGGGGCAAGCTCTGGATGCTCCAGACCCGCTCGGGCAAGCGGACGGCGAAGGCTGCGCTGAAGATGGCGGTCGAGATGGTCGGCGAAGGCCTGATTGATAAGACGGAAGCTGTGAACCGGGTCGATCCTATGGCGCTGGATCAATTGCTCCATCCGACACTCGACCCGGCAGCGGAGCGCGATGTGCTCACCACTGGCCTGCCCGCGTCACCCGGTGCAGCCGCGGGCCGGATCGTTCTCGATGCGGACACGGCCGAAAACTGGTCGCAGCGCGGCGAAAAGGTGATTCTGGTCAGGGTCGAAACCAGTCCCGAAGACATTCACGGCATGCATGCCGCGCAGGGGATCCTGACCGCACGCGGCGGCATGACGTCGCACGCAGCGGTGGTCGCGCGCGGTATGGGCAGGCCATGCGTATCAGGTGCTAGTGCGGTGTCGATCGACCGCGACGGGCGGACCCTTCGGATCGGGTCGCAAGAGTTGAAGGAAGGCGACGAGATTACGCTCGACGGCGCAAATGGACAGGTCATGTTGGGTATCGTGCCGACAATAGAACCGGAGCTAGTTGGTGATTTCGCGACTTTGATGGAATGGGCCGACGGGCTGCGTCGGATGAGAGTGCGCACCAACGCCGAAACGCCTGCCGATTGCAAGATGGCCCGTCAGTTCGGTGCGGAAGGCATCGGGCTTTGTCGGACGGAGCATATGTTCTTCGACGCAGCTCGGATCAGCGCGGTGCGACAGATGATCCTCGCAGAAAGCGAAGACGGGCGCCGCGGGGCTCTGGAGCAATTGCTGCCCGAACAAAGAGCGGATTTCACCGCCATCTTCGAGGTTATGACTGGGCTGCCATGCACGATCAGGCTGCTCGACCCGCCGCTCCATGAGTTCCTGCCGCATGGAGACGCCGAATTCGCCGAACTCTCCGACGCCACCGGGCTGGGAGTTGACCACCTCAAGCGTCGCGCCGGCGAACTCCACGAATTCAACCCAATGCTTGGCCATCGCGGTTGCCGCCTGGGGATCACATTCCCCGAGATATACGAAATGCAGACCCGCGCGATCTTCGAAGCGGCGTGCGCGGTTAAGTCTTCGAGCGGCGAAGCGCCGTTGCCAGAAATCATGATCCCTCTGGTTGCAACCAAACGCGAGCTTCAGATCCTGCGCGCGCTTGTGGATCGAGTGGCGGAAGAGGTGTTTTCCGAGAAGGGCCAGCGGGTCGAGTATCTCGTTGGAACGATGATCGAGCTGCCTCGTGCGGCCCTGATGGCGGGCGAGATCGCCGAGGAAGGGCAGTTTTTCAGCTTCGGCACAAACGATCTGACGCAGACCACTTTGGGCGTATCCCGGGACGATTCAGCAAAATTCCTCGCCCCCTATGTCGACAAGGGGATCTTCCCACGCGATCCGTTCGTGAGCCTCGATGTGGACGGGGTTGGGCAGCTGGTCGAAATGGCAGCCGAAAGCGGACGCACGACACGGCCCGAGATCAAGTTGGGCATTTGCGGAGAACACGGCGGCGATCCGGCGAGCATCGCGTTCTGCGAGGAAGTCGGGCTCGACTACGTCAGCGCTTCTCCCTACCGGGTACCGATTGCGCGGTTGGCGGCTGCACAGGCAGCGCTCGGCTAGTCGCGCCAACCTGTCAGAACGAGAATTTCGAACGTTTCGACGACCTTTCCGTCGCTTTCACGCTGCGCATCGAAAGCTGCGTTCGCTCGCGCCAGCCATTGCCGGTCGAGCGGCGGGACTGGCGATGTGAGCGAACGCGTGAGGCCGTGGTCGCGCAGGTCGTTTATCATCCGTAGGAAGGAAGGGTAGCGAACGCGGATCGGAAAGGAATCCACAACCTGGCGTTTGAAACCGGCGCGTTCGAGCAGGCCCGTCGCAGCGCGATTGTCGACCAACGGATGCATACGGGCGGCGGGGCGCTCGCCATCGGACTCGATCGCGATTTGGCGCAGCTTGGACATGCTGCCCGAGCCGGGAAATGCTGCGATGAAGAGACCACCCTCGCGCAACCCGTTGCGTGCGTGGATCAAGGCTCCGGGGAGGTCGTTCACCATTCCGAGGCCCAGAAGATGGACGATCAGATCATAGCTCGATAGTGGGCCTGGTTGTTCTTCGTCGAGTTCGCCGAGACGACCGACGTTGCCGGTCGTCCCATCGGCCGACAGAGCAGCTTGCATTACGTCGCTGGCCTCGCCGACGATGAGTGCGCGGTTGGGCTTGAAGCGTATGAACCCCAGTCGCTCCAAGATATCGCGTGCCATCGTGTCGGTGAGATAGGTGGCACCGCCCCGCGCCTGTCGCGATCGCGCACGCGCCCATTTTGCCGCAGCTTGCGATCGATGGAATATGCGGGGAACCTGATTCTGGGTCATGACCAAGGCCCTGCCGCGCTTGCCTGGAGACTGCAAGGCGTGCGAAAGCGCGGGACATGGGGTGGAGGTCGCATCTTGCCATGGGTCTGAAGCCGGCGGTCGACCTCGTCTATCCGCCACGCTGCCCGCTATGCGGCGATGCCATCGCGGAGCAAGGTGGCCTGTGCGTCGATTGCTGGAGCGAGCTCGAGATTCCGGGTGACACCGGATGTCGACACTGTAACCGTCCCTTGGATGCCACTGGCGCCAGAAGCGACGATGCATGCGTCGATTGCCGATCCGATCCTCCGCTGCACTCAGGCATCTACGCCGCCACATCGTACAATGATGCATCGCGCAGACTCATCCTGAATTTCAAGCATGGCGGCAAGATTGCCCTAGCGGGCTTGCTGGGTCGATTGATGGCGGCGCGTCTGCCCGATTGCGAACCGGACCGAGTGCCGTTGCTGGTTCCTGTGCCGCTCCATCGATTTCGGATCTGGGAACGTGGATACAATCAGGCGGCCTTGCTGGCTCGCGAGCTGGAAAGGCGAGGCAAGGGTGCGTTGGCCGTCGATGCCTTATCGAGGACCAAACGGACACCGAGCCTGGGAGGGCTTGGAAGAGTGGCGCGAAAGGAAACGCTGCAAGGGGCGATCAAGGTCAGTGGGAGATACTCGAGCAGGATCAAGGGTCGGGACATAGTGCTTGTGGACGATGTGCTTACGAGCGGAGCGACAAGCGATGCCTGCGTTTCGGCATTGTCGGAAGCGGGAGCCGCGTCGGTGCGCATAGCCTGTTTTGCAAGGGTAGTGGGGAGTGAGAAAGTCTAGCCGGCTTCTGTCCAACCGATCAGCGGCGGCCGGGCTCTCAAACGAAACGCCCGAGGTCATTGCGACCCCGGGCGCCACGTGACGAAATGATGCGGAACCGCTCTTAAGAGCTCAGATGACGACCCCCTAACTTCGTCATCAGGATCCTATCCCTCATCGTTCAATCGAACCTTTCAACACCCCGCTGTTGACTTGATCCGATCACCCCCTGAACCTGGCACTATGCTGCGCCGTTGTCTGGTGGACGAACTCGCGAAAGCTCGTGAGGCGGGGTTCTTCCAAACCCACTGCCGAAGGTGAAGGTGAATCCTTGTTCAGCATGGATTTTCGGATGCATCTGTGGTTATCGTGCAACAAACAGTCGCATCCGACGGTCAATTCGTCGCTAGCGACATGTTTCGTTAACCATTTTGGGAGCCGCAATTTTGACCGAGGTCAAGTTGTCACGCGAACAGCGTGAGCAGGGAACTCACTTTGCCCCGAAGTATGATTCGCAAGGTCTGCTGACTACGGTCGTGGTCGATTCGACTTCCCGTGAGGTCTTGGTGGTCGCGTTCATGAACGCCGAGGCATTGCGTCTGACGCGGCAGACGGGGAAGGTCCATTTCTGGTCGCGCTCGCGCCAGAAGCTTTGGATGAAGGGCGAGACTTCCGGCCACGTTCTCCTGATGGAGGAAATGCTCGTCGATTGCGATCAGGATGCGCTCGTCATTCGGGCCACGCCAAAGGGGCCGACCTGCCACACGGGCGTACCAAGCTGCTTTTATCGAAGTGTCGATCCCGAGATGGAAGATTCCGTTGCTCTCGTTAAGGTCAAGACTTGACGCTCACGTAAAGGTAAGGTAGTTGATGGGCATGGCTACAGCACCAGCTCACCAGAACGATTCGAAGAAGCCCGAAAGCGAAGGCCGTCGCAACGGAGCACACCTTGATCGGCCGGACAAACTGAGCCGCGAGCAATACTCGATCTCGGATTTGACGACCGAATTCGGGTGCACGGCGCGCGCCCTGCGGTTCTACGAAGACGAAGGCTTGATCAGCCCGGCTCGCGTCGGCTTGACCAGAGTGTATTCGAAGCGCGACCGCGCGCGGCTCGCGTGGATCATGCGCGCCAAGAATGTCGGTTTCAGCCTCACCGAAATTCGCGAGATGATCGACCTTTACGATCTCGATGACGGCCGTGTCGAACAGCGCCGCGTCACCGTCGAGAAGTGCAAGGCGCATATTGCCAAGCTCAAGGCTCAACGTGCCGACATCGATTCTTCGATCAAGGAATTGTCAGAATTCGTCGTCGAGATCGAGAAGCTCGATCTCGGCTGACGCCCACCTCACCGAAACAACTGCAAAAACGCTCACAAAAGGGATCCAGTGATGCCGACATATACCGCTCCCACACGCGACACGCGTTTCGTGATAAACGAATTGCTCGACCTCGCCAGCTACGGCAACCTCCCAGGTTTCGAGAATGCGACCCCCGACATGATCGACGCCGTTGTTGGTGAAGCGGGCAAGTTCTGTTCGGAAGTTCTCGCACCGCTCAACCAGATCGGCGACGAACAGGGATGCACGCGTCATGATGATGGATCGGTAACGACGCCCGATGGCTTCAAGGAAGCTTACGAGCAACTGATCGAAGGTGGCTGGACGACTCTGACGGGTCCGGAAGAATTTGGCGGGCAGGGCCTCCCGCACGTGATGGGTTTCGCCTTCGAGGAGTATATCGGCACCGCGAACCAGGCATTTGCGATGTATCCCGGCCTCACGGGAGGTGCGGCAGCTGCTCTCCAGGCGGCCGGATCGCAGGAACAGAAGGAAATGTACCTGCCCAAGATGATCTCCGGTGAGTGGTCGGGAACGATGAACCTGACGGAGCCCCATTGCGGAACCGATCTTGGCATGATCCGCACCAAGGCCGAACCGCAAGCGGACGGTTCGTACTCGATCACCGGCACCAAGATTTTCATCTCCGCCGGTGAGCACGACCTCACCAGCAACATTATCCACTTGGTCCTCGCCAAGACGCCCGGTGCCCCGGACAGCTCAAAGGGCATCTCACTGTTTGTCGTGCCCAAGTTCATCCTCGACGAGAACGGCGAACCGGGCGAGCGCAATGGCGTGACCTGTGGTTCCATTGAGAAGAAGATGGGTATCCATGGCAACGCCACTTGCGTGCTCAACTACGACCAAGCCAAAGGCTGGTTGGTCGGCGAAGAGAACAAGGGCCTCGCCGCAATGTTCGTGATGATGAACGCAGCTCGCCTTGGCGTCGGTCTCCAGGGCCTTGCGCAGGCCGAAGTCGCCTATCAGAACGCCGTCACCTACGCGCTGGATCGCCGTCAGGGCAGGGCGCTGACCGGTCCGGCCCAGCCTGACGAAAAGGCGGACCCGATCTTCGTCCATCCCGACGTTCGCCGGATGCTGATGGACGCCAAGGTCTTCAATGAAGGCATGCGTGCGCTGTGCTTGTGGGGCGCGCTTCAGGTTGACCTGTCGCACAAGGCGCAGACCGAAGAAGAACGCCAGCTCGCAGACGACCTGATTGGTCTGATGACCCCGGTCATCAAAGGCTATGGGACAGACAAGGGCTACGACATCGCCAACAACATGCAGCAGGTCTATGGCGGGCACGGCTACGTCAAGGAATGGGGCATGGAACAGTTCGTCCGCGATAGCCGTATCGCGATGATCTACGAAGGCACCAACGGCGTGCAGGCGATGGACCTGTGCGGGCGCAAGCTCGCGCAACATGGCGGTCGCGCTGTGCAGGCATTCTTTGCTGCGATCGACGAAGAAATCGCTTCGGCAAAGCAAGTCGAAGGCCTCGCCGACATGGCCGAGCGGCTCGAGAAAGCACTTGGCGAGCAAAAGGCTGCGACCATGTGGTTCATGCAAAACGCGATGGCCAATCCGAACCACCTCGGTGCCGGCGCGCATCACTATATGCACATCATGGGCATCGTGACGCTCGGCTTCATGTGGCTGAAGATGGCGAAGGTCGCCAAGGCCGCACTCGAAGGTTCGCCCGAAGACGCGGCTTTCTACGAAGCGAAGCTGACTTCCGCTGCTTACTATGCAGAGCGCTTCCTGCCCGACGCAGGCGCGCTGCGTCGCAAGCTGGAAGCAGGTAGCGAGAACATGATGAAGCTGCCGGAAGAGGCGTTCGCCACCGCCGCTTGAGCGAATGTCATTCCGTCACCGAAAGGGGTCCGGTCCGGCACGATCGGGCCCCTATTCGTATGCGCGGCGAAGGGTTTCCAGAGCTCGGTCGGTTTCGGTCGGATCGGGCGTCTCGCCGGGATCGCCGTAGCCCCAGTCTTCGTTCGGGCCGAGGTATTGCACCATCACCCCGTCGCGCCGCGACACTGCGCTCACCCCATCGTAGTAAAGCGCATAGCGCGCGCTTGGTTGGGGGAGCAGCCAGTTGATCTGGCCGCGCACCGGGGCGAGGTCTTCAGCATCCCAGATCGCGTTCGCACCGTAGCCCATGCAATTGACGATAATCGGCTGCGGCAAGCTCAAGAGTTGCGTGCGGTTCGCGAAAGTCCGCCGAACCATTTTCCCGCCTTTGGCCTCGAATTGGCGGACGAGCCGGTCGAAGTAGCGCGCGACGTTGAAGATCATGGCTGGCCCCTTGCGCCGGAGCTTTGCGGAAAAAGGATCGCGTTCCGGGTCAGGATCGCCCCACGCTGGGTTGAGACCCCTCAGCCTGCGGTCGAGATGCAGGTATTCCCTGTTCGCACGGACGCGCGGCGTGCTTCGTCCGCGCAGGTTGTACTGGGTCACGAACTCGATCGGATCATCCGCCAGCCCCAGCATTTCGAGGTGCTTTGCATGCGAGTACCGTGCCCACCGTTCCCATCGATCCGCAAACCCTTGAGGCACTCTATCAGCGAGGGCGATCCGGCTGCTGGGCGACCACACCCCGCTGGCCCGCGCCGAGCGAGTCTCGGAAGGGAATTCACTTGCGTAGACTGTGACAACTGCACCAGTTTCCACAAGGCGGATCGCCGTCGTCAGGCCAATCACGCCGGCACCGATAACTGCAATATCGGTATGACCCTGCGAGCGTGCCAGAGATGCTGTTTCGGCGGCACAGCCCCAGCTCAGCGACCAACCCGACCCACCGTGGCCGTAGTTATGCACCACGGTCTTGCTCCCGAAGCGCTCGACTTCCAGCCTTGGTCCCGCCGGGCGGAAGGGTCTTGTGCAGACCGTCACCTTCATCAGATTCCGGCGGTTTGCCTTGAACGGTTCGATCCAGGTGCCTTGGTGCTTCGGGCCAAGATCCTGCAGCCTTGGCAAAGGAGTGCATGCGCCGAGCAAGGACGCTGCGCCGCCAGCCATAAAGATGCGTCTGTCCGTGTGCATTGCGCCCCCTTGTACCGCAGCCATTTGACTAGCGAATCGGATGATTGGGAGCGAGGTGCAGCAAGATCGATTTGGCGTAGTCCACGACCGGATCGTCGCCGAATTAGAGGACTTCATTCTCCGCTTTGGAGTACGCAGTCTCCCAATCGGCGAGGTTCTTCCTTGCGTCCTGAACGAAATGGCTGCGCTTGATGTAGCTCATCGTCGCACTGGCGAGCCACGAGCCGGGCGCTCTCAGAGGGCGGGCGATTTGGCATAGCAGGACGATCCTGGTCTCATCGGTCTCGTTCTGGACTTCGTGCTCATACGTGTCGTCGAACACCATCCATTTGCCTTCGCTCCAATTGAGGCGCCGACCGCCAATGCGCATCCAGCATTTCTCGCGGTGCTGCGGTACGACGAGACCGAGATGCGCGGTGATGAACGCCTTGGTCACCCCGCGGTGAGGGATTATCACGGCTCCAGGAGCGAGGATCGAAAAGAATGCCGAATTGAGGCCGGGTATCCGGTCGAGTAGGGCCGCAGTTCTGGGTGCGCGTGCGATATTCTCTTCGATCCGATTGCCGTATCCAACAAGGAAGAAACTGCGCCAGGAATTGTCCTGCATGATGCGGCGGTGATCGGGAGAAACGTCGCGCAGGGGCGGAATCGCATCGCGATGCTCGAAGATCGAAAGAGCCTCATCTCTGATCGTCTGCCACTCGCTGGATAGCGGTTCGCTCCAGTCGAATTGCCCAGGATCGAGTACGGGATCGTTTGTGATCAGCGAGCTGTTCGCGATCACGGAATTCATCTTGTGGCGTTGCTTCTTCGCGAAACGATAGTGCAGCGGCTTGCTGCGATCGTTGGAAAGCAGCCCGAAACCGTTGGACAATCCCATCGCACCCTCCATCCTGCAGCGTACGACCCGTGGGTCACATTAGTGATGCGTGACGGATGATGCTTGTCGAAACGCGACCATTCACCCCGCGAACGACGATCGACCGGGGAGCATCGACAAATGCATTAAAGGCGAGACCGAGCGGTTTTCCTCCGCGTCGAATCGTTGTCGTCTATTCGACGGGCAGGAATTCCGGGACCGAGAGATACCGTTCGCCGGTATCGTAGTTGAAACCCAAGACGCGCGATCCTGCATCGAGATCGGGGAGCTTCTTCGCGATCGCCGCGAGCGTCGCTCCCGACGATATCCCGATTAGCATACCTTCCTCGCGCGCGGCCCGGCGAGCCATCTCCTTTGCGTCGTCGGCATCAACCTGCACGGCTCCATCGATTGAATCGGTGTGCAAGTTGCCCGGAATGAAGCCCGCGCCGATGCCCTGAATCGGGTGTGGGCCGGGCTGGCCGCCATTGATGACAGGCGAAAGCTCGGGCTCGACCCCGTAAGCCTTGAAGCCGGACCAGACTTTCTTGATCTCCTCGGCGCATCCGGTGAGGTGCCCGCCGGTTCCGACCCCGGTGATCATGACGTCGATGGGAGAATCCGCGAAGTCGGCCAGAATCTCTTTCGCCGTGGTGCGAGCATGAACCGAGACATTCGCCGGGTTGTCGAATTGGCTGGGCATCCAGGCTCCGTCCGTGGTTTCGACGATCTCTGTTGCGCGTTCGATCGCGCCCTTCATACCCTTTTCCTTGGGCGTTAGGTCGAAAGTCGCGCCGTAGGCGAGCATCAGCCGACGCCGCTCGATCGACATGCTTTCTGGCATGACGAGGACAAGCCTGTAGCCTTTGACCGCTGCCACCATGGCAAGGCCGATCCCGGTGTTGCCGCTGGTCGGTTCGACGATCGTGCCGCCGGGCGCAAGCTTGCCCGACTGTTCGGCATCCTCGACCATTGCCAGCGCGATGCGATCCTTGATCGAGCCGCCGGGGTTGGCGCGCTCGGACTTAAGCCACACTTCATGATCCGGAAACAGCCGCGAAAGGCGGATATGCGGGGTGTTGCCGATCGTTTCGAGGATATTTGCCGCTTTCATGTCAGGCCTCCTGGGGATTTGGGCTTTTTGTTGTTGCTGTGTCTTCTAGCAGGTTGTCCGGCGGATCGAAGGTCTTCGTGGTCCGTAGCACAGGGAATATTCGGCTCCACAGCACAACGGTTACAAGCGCGCCGACGCCGCCAGCGACGATCGCGGCGACCGGGCCCATTAGATAGGCGAGGCTCCCGGAGAAGGCGTCTCCGCCTTCGTTCGAAGCGCTGATCGTCATCATGCTGACCGAAGAGACGCGCCCGCGCTTGTCGTCGGGTGTGTGCAACTGGATCAGCGATTGGCGTACATAAACGCTGAACATGTCGGATGCGCCGATGATGAAAAGCATGGCGAGGCTGAGCGGGAGACTGGTCGAGAGACCGAAGACGATTGTGGCTAGTCCGAACACCGCGACGGCCCAAAGCATTTTCGGGCCGACATTGGTTCGCAGCGGTCGCACCGAAAAGAACAGGCCTGTGAGGATCGCCCCCGCAGGTGTGGCGGACGCCAGCATTGCCAGTCCGGTCTCGTCGGTTTGCAGAATGTCGCGGGCAAACACCGGGATCAATGCGTTGGCCCCTGCAAGGAACACGGCGAACAGGTCGAGCGTGATTGCCCCCAGGACCATCTTGTTGCGACCGACGTAGCGCAGTCCATCGACGATCGCGCCGATGGGCCTTTGGTCCTTGCGCATAGCGGGTTGTGGAACCTTGCCGACCACGGCTAGCGAAACCGTCGAGACCGCAAAGAGCGCAGCCGCGACGACATAGGGGAGGGCGGGTTCGAACGCGTACAGCACCGCGCCAATGGCCGGCCCGACCAATCTGCCGACCTGCCACGAGATCGAGGAGAGCGCGATCGCGGTCGGTAATATGTCTTTCGGTACAAGATTTGGCGACAAGGCGGAAAGCGCAGGGCCGGCAAAGCCGCGGGCAATCCCCAACAGTATGGCGATCCCGAACAGGATCGGCAGTGAGACGGCCTCGCTCCATGTGAAGAAGACCAGCGAGACGGCACAGATCAGTTGCAACACGATCGTCAGCAAGCCGAGCAGCCTGCGGTCGAAACGGTCGGCGGCCAGCCCCGAAAATGGCGTGAGGATGAATAGCGGCAGGAATTGCAGGAGGCCGATTATCGCCAACTGCCCGGCGCCCTCAGCGACGTTCATTCCGCTGTCGCGCGCAAGGTTGTACGCTTGCCATTGAATGACCAGCAGCATCGCATCCTGCGCGAGCGTCATCGTCAGCCGCGCGGTCCAGTAGGCTCGGAAGTTATGGACCTGGAATGGATGGGTGGGTGCGGCGTCGTTCACGCGAACGCCATGGCAGCCGCGAAGCGCACTGCCAAGACAGCGAAAATTCGCTGCCGATAAGTCTGGCTTGAATTAGCGGCTACGGCGCAGGCGCGGATTGGGCTGCAAGGTGTCGATGATCGCGACGAAATCGTCGAGGCGGATGATCCGTTCGAATTGGAAACCGGCACGATTGTCGCGAGTCCATATGACATAGGCTTCGATCCGGCCGACGATCGGAAGGCGAATGATCACGCGATCGCCGCGATTGAGGTTGGCCCCATCGTCGACCATAAAGCCATGGGCCGATAAGTTCGAGACGTGCAGGTTCATGTCGCCATGCACGAAGTGCTCGGCGATTACCGGGAAATCGACCGGATGACGCGCCGCGCGGCGCATGTCGGTTACACTCAGGTTTGCTCCGGCAGACACAGTCCCCGACCCTCCTATTATTATCGAGTACAGTCCCTAATGCAGCAGAAAGGCTGACATTTGGTAAAGCGTCCGGGACAGTTGCGTAGGCGTACGCGGCAGGAGGTGCTGCGCTCAGGTTGGATTCGATCCCGGTGGCGCGACGAGGACGACTGACGCGGGTCGAAATCAGCGTGTGATGATCGCGTGTTTCTTCTTGCCGAGGCTCAATTTGAAACTCGATCCGTCTTCGACCGTGACCACAAAGCCCGGATCGGAGACTGCATTCCCGTCCAGCTTCACGGCCCCTTCTGCCAGTTTGCGCTTGGCCTCGCCGTTCGACGCGGTGAAGCTCAGTTCGGTAAGAACCGCGCCGATTCGCATGCCCTCCGGACCCACCGAGAGCGTGGGAAGATCTTCGCCGGCTCCGCCACCCGCGAATGTATCGCGCGCAGTCGCTTCGGCCGCGTGCGCAGCATCTTCGCCACGCACCATCTCGGTGACTTCGTTGGCGAGGACGACCTTCGCGGCGTTGATTTCCGCGCCTTCGAGTTCTTCGAGACGCGCCACTTCGTCCAGCGGGAGATCGGTGAACAGGCGCAGGAACCTGCCCACATCGCGGTCGTCCGTGTTCCGCCAATATTGCCAGAAGTCGTAGGAAGGCAGCGCATCTTCGTTGAGCCAGACGGCGCCCGCTGCGGTCTTGCCCATCTTCGATCCGTCTGCGGTGGTAAGGAGCGGGGTGGTCAGGCCGTAGAGTTCTCGTCCCTCCATCCTTCGTCCCAGTTCCATGCCGTTGACGATATTACCCCATTGGTCGCTTCCGCCCATCTGCAGACGGCATTCATATCGGCGCGCAAGCTCGAGAAAGTCGTATGCCTGCAGGATCATGTAGTTGAATTCGAGAAAGGTAAGCGGCTGTTCGCGATCGAGCCGCAACCGGACCGAATCGAAGGTCAGCATCCGATTGATGGTGAAGTGCGGGCCGACATCGCGCAGCAGGTCGATATATCCGAGCTCCGACAGCCACTCGTCGTTGTTGACCATGACCGCATCCGTCGGGCCGTCGCCGAACTTGAGCAGGCGCGAGAAGACCCGGAAGATCGAAGCGATATTGTCGTCGATCACTTCAGGGGTGAGCAGTTTGCGACTCTCATCCTTGCCCGACGGATCGCCGATCTTGGTCGTGCCGCCGCCCATCACCACGATTGGCTTGTGGCCCGTCTGCTGCAAGCGACGCAGCATCATGATCTGGACGAGGCTGCCGACATGCAGGCTTGGTGCGGTTGCGTCGAAACCGATATATCCGGGCACCACTTGCTTTGCGGCAAGCTGATCGAGCGCTCCGGGATCGGTCACCTGGTGGATGTAGCCGCGTTCGTCGAGCAGGCGCAGCAAGTCGGATTCGTAAGCGTTAGGCATGGTGCGCGGCGCTTAACAGCGCGGACGAAGCGGGGGAAGTGGCTTGCTCGCGGCATCCCCCTCGGCAATAGGAGCGGCATGCAACCGCTTATGCTTCACCAGACATGCGATCTGGGCCCGATCAAGGCCGTGACAGCGTCCATTTCCGCAACATCTTCGGGTTGCGATGCCGAATTCCGCTTCTTGGGCGAGATCGGAGCAATAAGACTACCCGAACCGGGCCCCTCGGAGCGCACCGACGATTTGTGGAAGACCAGCTGCTTCGAGATCTTCTGGCAGCCGATCGGCGGGACATACTACAGGGAATTCAACCTCTCCCCGTCCGGACGCTGGGCCGCCTACGATTTCGACGCGTTTCGCGAAGGAATGCGTGACGCGCCGGTCGATGCAATCGCGCTGTCTTGTTCGCACAGCGACCGCGAGCTTGTGCTGAAGGCGAACATTGCAGCCGACTTGCCCGCCCCTGCGCAGGTTGCGCTCAATGGCATTGTCGAGCATGCCGATGGCGGAATGCAGTTCTGGGCGCTGGCCTTCCCGCCGGGGAAGCCGGAATTCCATAGCGAAGCTTGCCGTCAGATGATCGTCGAGCGCTAGGCCCTTGTGGCTTCGTCGAATGGTCGATTGAGCTGAACGATCTTCCAGTTGAGCATGAAGGCGAAGCTCACCCAGGCGAGATAGGGCGCATTGAGCCAACCGGCGAGCGACGAATATCTCGGAAGAACAAGGCAGAGCGCCAACACCGAAAGCCACAAAAAGACGTTCTCGACCAATGCCCAATCCGGCCTCTTAGCTTTGAAGAACAGGGGCGACCAGGCGAGATGCAGAACGAAGTTCACTGCAAACAGCGCAAGGATCAGCGTGCGGTCGAAAGTGTAGGGCGCGGCGGCAAAGCCTAAATATAGGCTCCATGCCGAAAGGCCCAGGATCACCGTCCATGCCGGTCCAAACAACCAGTCGGGCGGTTGCCAACTCGGCTTCCGAAGATTGTAATACCATGGCCCAATGTCGGTCAGGTATCCGCCCGCGCCGCCGAGAATGACGGCCCATCCGACGGCTAGCCAAACGATCGTCCAATCCATGTGCGGCATTATAGTCGGCAACTCTGTGAACACCATTGCCTTTGCGTCGAGGCTGCTTCAACCCGTTCGCCATGAAGTTCGGAATTGATCGCCTGCTTGCGGACCCTGAATTGCTCGGAGCGCTGAAGGGCAAACGCGTTGCGCTCGTCGCACACCCTGCAAGCGTAACCGAAAGCCTGACCCACAGCCTGGATGCGTTGGTCGCGGCGGGGGTAAACGTCACCAGCGCATTCGGCCCGCAGCACGGCCTAAAAGGCGATAAGCAGGACAATATGGTCGAAACTCAGGACGAGCTCGATCCTCGCTACAACATTCCGATTTTCTCTCTGTACGGAAGAGTGCGGCGTCCCACAGGGCAGATGATGTCGAGCGCGGACGTGTTCCTGTTCGACCTTCAGGATCTCGGCTGCCGCATCTACACCTTTGTGACCACGCTGCTTTACCTGCTCGAGGAAGCGGCAAAGCACGGGAAGGAAGTGTGGGTTCTCGACCGCCCAAATCCTGCCGGTCGCCCGGTGGAGGGGACAATGCTGGTCCCGGGCCAGGAGAGCTTTGTCGGCGCGGCACCGATGCCGATGCGTCATGGCCTGACGCTGGGTGAGATGGGACATTGGTTCATCGCGCATTTCGGTCTCGATGTGGCTTATCGGGTGGTGGCGATGGATGGCTGGAAGCCTGATGGAGAAGGGCATGGTTGGCCGACCTCGCGGATCTGGATCAACCCGAGCCCCAATGCCGCCAGCATCAATATGGCGCGGTGCTACGCTGGAACGGTGATGATCGAAGGTGCGACCGTATCTGAGGGACGCGGCACGACGCGACCGCTCGAAGTCCTGTTCGGGGCTCCGGACATCGATGCAGATGCGGTTTTGGCGGAGATGCGAAGGCTTGCGCCCGAATGGCTGGCGGGAACCAGATTGCGCGAATGCTGGTTCGAACCGACTTTCCACAAACATTCAGGAAAGCTCTGCAACGCGTTGATGATTCACGCAGAAGGATCTCATTACGATCATCATGCGTTCAAGCCATGGCGATTGCAGGCACTGGCGTTCAAGGCCATTCGGCGGCTCTATCCCACTTACGATTTATGGCGCGACTTTCCCTATGAATACGAGCTCGATCGCCTGGCTATCGACGTGATCAACGGCGGTCCGGGTTTGCGCGAATGGGTCGATGATTCCGAAGCCTCGCCGCACGATCTCGATACCGCAGCGGCGCACGACGAGGCGGCGTGGATCGCCGACGTACGACAATACTTGCTCTACTGAGCTAATTCAGTGAGAAACCGCCAAAGGTGACAGCCGCAAAGAGGCCCAAGGCGATGATGGCCGCTGCGAGGATGACGAGCAGGATCACGTTGCCAACCGTCTGATTGGGTGGTTCGATCTCGTAATCTGCTTCATCCCAATCCTCGGCTTCGTCATCGACCAATTCGGGTTCTGGGTCATCGAACACCGGCAGCGGTTCGGGATCGGGTTCCGGCGCCTTGTCGGGTTCGGGCACGGGGCGATAAAGTGCGTTCATTTCCGCCGCCGGGACGACAACAGTCTTGTCCGCTCCGGCGGGCCAGGGATCTGCTTCCGGCTCGCCGCGCTGAATCTGCTCGACCCTTTGCATGACTTCGTCGGTCGAACGCAGCCGGTGGTCGGGATGGGTGGCAAGCATGTCCGATAACAGAGACCGCAATTCGGGCTCGACCGGCGACAAATCGATCGGTTCATGCCGCTTGCGGATCGCTGCACCCGGCGTGTGGCCCATGTCGATTTCCTTGCCATTTGCTAGGCCGAGGATCACCAGGGCAAGACTGTAGATGTCGGTCCAAGGGCCGATTTCATACTCGGGTTCGCCCAATTGCTCGGGGGCAACGAAGTTGAGTTTGCCGGCGAAGCCCGTCCCGATGATGGTTTCGCCAGCCTTGGTATCCTTGACGATCCCGAAATCGATGATCTTGGGACGGTCGATATCTCCCTCTTCGAGCAGGACGTTGTCGGGCGCGAGATCGCGGTGAACGACGCCTGCCTTGTGTGCAGCACGCAGACCGATGCAGACTTCGCCGAGGAGGGTCAACAATTCGGGAGTGGAGAAGCGCTGACCGTCGAGGATGAGCTTCTCGAGGCTCGGCCCGTCGATGAACTCGGTGACGACGAAGCTGATATCGAGCTGCGGATCGTGCGCGAAAGTGCGGTAGGAAACGATGCGCGGATTGGTGATCCGCACCATCGCCCGCACCTCCTTGCCAAACATTTCGCGCACGAGTTCGTCGTGCACCTGTTCGGATCGGATGACCTTGATCGCCACACGGTCCTCTTCGATGAAGGTGTTCGAGGCTAGGAAGACCTTGCCCATGCCGCCTTCGCCGATGGCGCGTTCGATCCGGTAATTGTTGTTGAGGATGGTTCCGGGTTCGAGCAGGCCGGGCGTTGCACGCGGTCCTCCGGCGCTTTCTCCCATTGTTGCATCTCCCCCAAAATGAAAAATCGAACCGCCTACGACGCACGATACCTTTCAAGCGGCGGGTTGGCCATCGCCGGTTCAGCAAGGATGCATAAGTCTCCGGCGCAGGCATTTCACGGAAGGGAGCATCCGTATGGCGTTGATGGCAGCAACAGCTTTGGTGATTGGCCTTTCCAATGCGGGGACTCAGTGCCTGCCCGCGGATCAGACGCCCCATTACGACCAAATCCTTGAGACCAATCGGGAAGTGCGCGCAGCATTCAAGGCAGGCGATATCGAGCGGATTGCCCTATTTCACCATGACGATGTCATCAAATCGCTGGGACCAGGCCGCTTTTTCGAAGGCAAGGAAGCGCTCAAGGCCGATCTTGCCAACACTATGGCGAATGTCGACCTGGAGTTCGGCGATGGTGCAGAGAATGTTCGCGAATCCCTGACTATCTGCGGTGAAACCGCGATTTCAATCACGCGGTTCTCGATCGGATGGAAGCCCAAGGATGGGAGCGAGGGTGGGATCGCGCGTGGCCGAGCGATGATTGTCCTCGTCCGTTCAGACGAAGCCCC
>JAAUYH010071926.1_pt1 | contig 23212 bp, 23 predicted proteins | sample 7278061 | NCBI WGS metagenome assembly JAAUYH01 (sample SAMN14350203, study PRJNA611818) | marine sediment metagenome | isolation source: surface marine sediment (0.6m) | place: French Polynesia: Moorea | collected 2018-08 | reverse complement strand
AATTCCGATATCGGTAATTCCTGCTGCCACAATAGATTCGATCCCGTACCAAAGAATCGGTTTATTCGCAACAGGAACTAGTTGTTTTGCTCCAGTATAAGTTAACGGTCGCAAACGAGTTCCTTTGCCACCAGAGAGAATTAATGCTTTCATTATGAGGTTAGAAGTAAGAGGTTTCCATTTCAATCTCTAAAAATAACTGCCCCTACTTTCCCTCAGTCCTCACGCGGCCTTGCCTGTAGGATACTGATAACTTTTTTAGCTTTTTTTTGGGGAATCTCGTCAATCAGGGGGATAAATTCCTAGAGTTTGAGTATATTTTACTTTAGATTAACCCCACTATTACAATGGTTCGGAAAATTTTAGTTATATGACGGTCAGATTTTTTTCTAATTCCAATTTTCTCGCATCAGTTAAGGATATCTTCTCGATAGTTACTATAATGCTTACCATCCAAGATATAATCAGTAGAAATTTGCACAAAAGTTGCAGAGATTCTGTTGCTATTTCTCCCATAATTTCTAGAACTATGTCATTAATTGCCATTGCTAATTCTGATTCAGTTTCTGCTTGATCTACTGTGGTATTAGCCAATGCATTAAGGAAAATCTGAAGAAGATAAAATAATAGGTGGTCAGATAAAAAATAAGCATGTTATAACGAGGAGAAAATAACCTATCTTAGCAGGTATTGATTGTAAAAAGCTGCTAACAGAAATCAATATATTTAATGTAAACACAATGCCAAGTAAAAGAGCCTTAATTACGGGTATCACAGGTCAAGACGGTTCTTATTTGAGTGAATTTTTATTAGAAAAAGACTATGAAGTTCATGGTATTATCCGCCGAACCTCTACCTTTAATACAGATCGCATAGATCACTTGTATGAAGATGCCCATAATCCAAATGCTAAATTGTTTCTGCATTACGGAGATCTCACCGACGGGACAACTCTACGCCGTATTCTGGAAGAAGTGCAACCCCAAGAAATTTATAATTTGGGCGCTCAATCCCATGTTCGAGTCAGTTTCGATTCCCCAGAATATACGGTGGATGCAGTCGGTATGGGCACTTTGCGTCTTTTAGAAGCCATCCGTGATTATCAAAAGCGCACTTCTATAGAAGTGAAATTCTACCAAGCCGGTTCGTCGGAGATGTTTGGTAAAGTACAAGCAGTACCGCAACAAGAAACGACTCCTTTTTATCCTCGCAGTCCCTATGCCTGTGCCAAAGTCTATGCCCACTGGCAGACTGTTAATTATCGAGAATCTTATGACCTCTTTGCCTGTAATGGTATTTTATTTAACCATGAATCCCCGCGCCGTGGGGAAACCTTCGTGACTCGCAAAATTACCAGAGCAATTGCCAGAATTCTTGCCGGACAACAACAGAAGCTATATCTGGGGAATCTCGATGCCCAAAGAGACTGGGGTTATGCTAAAGACTATGTCAGAGCGATGTGGCTGATGCTGCAACAGGATACTCCTGACGATTATGTCGTAGCGACCGGCGAAACTCATTCAATCCGCGAATTTTTAGACATTGCTTTTGGTCATGTCAACCTCGATTGGCAAGACTATGTGGTTTTCGACCCTCGCTATTTACGTCCCGCAGAAGTCGATTTACTGATGGGAGATCCGACCAAAGCCCAAACCAAATTGGGTTGGCAACCTTCGGTGGATTTTCCAGGGTTAGTTAAATTGATGGTAAATGCTGATTTATCAGCTTTAGGTTTATCTTCCGAGCACAGTGAAGAGGCGATGATTGTGGAGCAAGCCTCTGTCCGTCAAGCTTTTACTGTAGCAGTTGATTGATATGTTTATCGGTCTAACTCAGGGTCTGGGTTTAAATTGTAGTTTAGCTGTGATCGCTTGCAAAAAATTTTCGCATTAAAGGTCAAAGATAATGATTAGTTTAAGCAATAAACGAATACTGGTGACTGGTGGGGCTGGATTTCTCGGGAAACAAGTTGTCGAACAACTTACTCTGGCTGGAGCTGACTCCAATAACATTACCATACCGCGATCGCAAGATTGTGATTTGCGCTATCTCGATAACTGTTACCAGGCAGTCGACCAACAGGATATTGTGATTCATTTGGCAGCCCATGTGGGGGGTATTGGCCTAAATCGAGCTAAACCCGCCGAGCTATTCTACGATAACTTGATGATGGGAGCGCAGTTGATCCATGCGGCCTATGAAACAGGAGTCGAAAAATTTGTTTGCCTGGGGACAATTTGTGCCTATCCTAAATTTACCCCGGTTCCTTTCCAAGAGGAGCATCTGTGGGATGGTTATCCTGAAGAAACTAATGCTCCCTATGGCATTGCCAAGAAAGCCTTGTTGGTCCAACTTCAGTCCTATCGTCAGCAATATGGTTTTAATGGCATTTATCTGTTACCAGTCAATTTATATGGTCCAGAGGATAATTTTGATCCGGGAAGTTCCCATGTGATTCCGGCGTTAATCCGTAAAATTCACGAAGCTCAACAAGCAGGAGCGACAACTTTGCCTGTTTGGGGTGATGGCAGTCCGACGCGCGAGTTTCTCTATGGGACGGATGCGGCGCGAGGAATTGTTATGGCTACTCAGATGTATGATGAGGCCGAACCCATTAATTTGGGAACCCATCAGGAAATTACGATTCGGGATTTGGTGTCTTTAATTTGTGATTTGATGGGATTTGAAGGCGAAATCATCTGGGAAACTGATAAGCCCAATGGTCAACCTCGTCGTTGTTTAGATACGACCAAAGCTAGAACCAAATTTGGCTTTAGCGCCCAAACGGATTTGCGTCAGGGATTGAAGGCAACTATTGATTGGTATCGCCAGCAGAGCTTGATCTTAGCCTGACAAATCAAAGATTAAGGATCAAAGATGAACGATTAGGGAAATACCTAACATTTAATTTGTTATGATGTTTATCTTTCCCTATCGATTTTCCAGATCAATGCCAGAGCCCTTAGAAACTAGAGAAGAACAAATTGAAGCTATTGAAGCCAATGCTGACAGAATAATTGCGAGCGCCAAAAGAGGCTATCAAGATTTCGCAGAAAAAGGAACAGTGGTAATTTTAAAACAATTAGAGAATAATTCCGCTAATTTGGAAGATTGGCAAATTGTCTATAAACCGATGACCTTGTTGCCTAACGTAGTAAGTGATTGGAAAGAAGCGGGTCTGCAAGATTTGATTATTAAATATAATCCTGAGGTTTCCGTAATTTGTACTTTTTTATATCCCAATGGCGCTCATACTAGTTATCATTTTTCCGCGGATTAGTTGACCATAAAAGAGCAGACCAAGTAGCTGTTTAAAAGAATAAATATCTTGATATCTCTAGGAGACAATTTTGACTGAACTCGCTGCCAGGTTTGCTTTTTCCCTGGCCTCAGTGACGTTGTTTCCTCTTGCTAAAGCTACTCCCATACGACGATAAGGACGAGCATTAGGTTTGCCAAATAAGCGAATATCAACATCGGTTGTTGCCAAGGCTTCAGCCACCTGGGTAAAACTTATGTGCTCAGAATATTTCCTAGCTAAAATCACCGCACTAGCAGAGGGAGCAAAGACTTCAATTTTAGGAATCGGCAAGCCCAGAATTGCCCGTAAATGTAACTCAAACTCATTAAGATTTTGGGAGATCAAAGTGACCATTCCTGTATCATGGGGACGGGGTGAAAGTTCCGAAAAAATGACCTCATCTTGAGTAATAAAAAACTCTACTCCAAAGATGCCAGCACCACCTAAAGCATCGGTAACTTTGGTCGCTATATCTTGAGCTTGTTTGATTTGATCTGTTGTGAGACCAGCAGGTTGCCATGATTCTTGATAATCGCCTCTTTCTTGTCTATGGGCGATCGCGGGACAAAAAATTGTGGCGGCATCCCATTGTTTAATTGTTAGTAAAGTAATCTCGATTTCAAAGTCAATGAATTCTTCAATAATTATTTTTTGCGTATCTCCCCTCGCACCAGCAATAGCATAATCCCAAGCTGGTTCGAGTTCGGCTGCTGATTTAACGATCGATTGACCTTTACCTGAAGAAGACATTACTGGTTTTATGACATTGGGAAAGCCAATTTTTGCTGCTACTTTTTGTAATTCTTCAAGACTAGTAGCATAGGCATATTTAGCAGTTCTTACTCCTAATTCTCCTGCAGCTAATTCCCTAATGCGATCGCGATTCATTGTATAGTTAGTTGCTGCTGCGGTGGGGATTACAGTATAACCTCTGGCTTCAAATTCTAATAAGTTTTCGGTGCGAATCGCTTCAATTTCAGGCACAATAAAATCAGGTTGATATTGTTGAACAATTCTTTCTAAATCATCACCATTTAACATCGAAATTACTTCGGAAACATCAGCAACTTGCATTGCTGGAGCATTAGCATAACTATCCACGGCAATGATAAAGTTTCCCAATCTTTGAGCTGCAATCACAAATTCTTTACCCAATTCCCCTGAACCAAGTAACATAATTTTTTGGGGAAGCTTAATATTTTGTTTCATAATCGTACCTCTAGAACTAGACAGTAAACAGTTATCAGTAAAAATGTTAGGGAAAGCACTTTTTTTCTAATTGATGACAGGCCCTAGGAACTAAGATCAACATAAGCAATTCACCCCCAAGCGTACAATAATTATGATGCCTCAGCAATTGGCGATCGCTGTTACTTTCATTGCTTTTCTGCTACTGTTTATTGGAGTAGGAGTTTATTCTGCATCCGGTAAAAAAAGCACTACTGCTGATTATTTGCTAGCTAGTCGGAATGTTAATCCCTGGCTAACGGGTCTATCGGCATTTGCTACTGCTCACAGTGGGGGTATGTTCATCAGCATGATTGGTTGGACATATCAGGTAGGAATTTCTGCAATCTGGTTGTTAGCAGGCTGGTTTATTGGTGATTATTTATCCTGGTTTGTCGTCCACAAACCATTGCGAATTGTATCAGAAGAAACCTCATCAGAAACTATTGGGGCATTGCTCGCTCAAAATCCTGAAGAAAATCGTTTGATTGCCATTGTCTCGGCACTGATCACGATCACTTTTTTAGGAGCTTATGCTGCTGCTCAACTGTTGGCTGGCAGCAAGGCACTTCATGTTATTTTTGATTGGAATTACAATTTCGGTATTATTTTAGGCGCAATCATCGTAGTGATCTATTGTTTTGCTGGGGGGATTCGGGCTTCTATTTGGACTGATGCCCTCCAGTCGGTCTTGATGATTGTCGCTATGCTCATATTACTAATTGTTGCCGTAATCAATTGTGGGGGACTAGGGGGACTTTGGCAACAACTAGCAGTAATCGATCCCCATTTGATCGATCCCATTCCTCAAAATCTGCAATATGGTTTTGGTCTGTTTATGCTTAGTTGGTTAGTCGCTGGCTTGGGAGTAGTTGGTCAGCCTCATATTATGGTGCGGGCGATGGTTGTTGATGATGCCGAACATATTGGCATAACCCGCAATATTTACGCTATTTCTTACCTTACTTTCTCGACAGCTGCCGTTTTTGTGGGATTAACGGCCAGGGTATTAGTTCCTGGATTATTAAATGGGAGTGATCCAGAGTTAGCCTTACCCCAAATAGCATTAGAGTTACTGCCTACCATTTTAATAGGAGTGATTCTTGCTGGTCTATTCTCTGCTGTTGTCTCTACCGCCGACTCGCAGATTCTCTCTTGTTCGGCGGCTTTAACTCAAGATTTGTTTCCCAGAATGGCTCATTCTTATAAGCTAGCCAAGATGGGGACTCTGATCGTAACCATAATCATCCTAGCGATCGCTTTATTTAGTAACAAGAATGTCTTTGCTTTAGGGGTATTCGCTTGGTCAGCGCTAGCTTCTGGTTTGGGACCAATTTTAATGCTGCGGGTTTGGCGATTTCCCATTCATAACATGGTGGGAGTAACAATGATGTTAGTAGGGATTGCTACTGCTGCGATCTGGGATGGAGTCCTTCAATTCTCAAGTTCGGTTTATGAAGTTTTACCAGGAATGCTAGCAGGTTTTTTAGTTTACGCTATCGCTCAACTATTCAATTATCGATTGATTACTAGTGACAGCGATTAATTATCTTAATTTTACCAAGCCATATCATTAATGCTTCATTACCACCACATCGTTCCAGGTTCCCCTTTAAATGGTCCGACAATTTAGCTTTTGTATTTCTTGTATAGCCATCTTTTCTCCAAATATGCTGCGGGAAACATGATTCCCGATTTCTTAATAGGAGTATTTAACGTATTAAATACTCTGTCCCAAAATCCTTGAATACCATAGTTTCCTTTAAAGCAAGTATGATGAAGATCGTGAAAATTTGACGGAATAAAAAATATTGATAAGGAACTATGTCCTTCTAAGTTATAAGCGTTACCAATAAGACTCCAGGCACAAAGTTGATTAATATCATATCCAAATATGAAGATAGGTAAAAGATCTGTCAAAGTAACAATAACATATTCTGGAAGACTCTTATAACCAGCAACGAAACTTGATGTATCACGAAATTCATGATGTTTAAAATGTATTTTCTGCAAAAATTTTCTGTGTAAGAGCCAATGAGAAATATAAAAACAGAAATCCGCAAGAAATATCCTCATCAAAAACCAACTAATATTTAGGGGCAAGCTATTACCTCTATGGGTCTCTGATGCTAAAGAAATAATAATTAATGCTGCGATAAATGCCTTGATTTCTCCAAAAATAAAACCTTTAATCTTAAAAGAAGGAAATACTTGTTTTTTTACTTTTTTAGTTCTTATATTAAATTTTTGTTTTAATTTATCATTTTTTTTGATTACCTTTTCGATAAAAAGACCAATTCCATAAAAAGAGGTAGAACCAACAAGCCAATATAATATGACCTGAGAGACAAAGTTTAGTTCTGTATCGTGCAATATCCAATAGAATAACTGTTGAAACAAAGTACAAAAAAATGCAACTTTTAGATAAAATTCTATCTCAAAACATAAATTAAGAATTTTTTTCATACCTCTCTCCCAATTTCAGTCACTAATAAATCACAATATCCTGTTTTGTGAGAGATTCCTGTAGCATATTGTTCTAAGATACTAGCTTTAGTGCGAGTAGGATAATATTCAGGTAATTCACAAATTTGCTCGAATATTTGAGAGCCTTTCTTCCCGTAAAAATAACGAGCAGGCAAGATTTTTGGTTTTTTAGTTAATCCTTGAATAACCTCTTGACCATCATCATAATTAGTAGCTAGATTGGAATTATTTAAATAATTCATTTCCAAGCGTTGTTTAAAATTATTAGATTTTTGGGGTTTTATATTGATTGACAATTCAGAAATCATTTTGATTTATTGTTTCAAATTATTAACTTTTTACTCATTACTTATGTGCGGAAATAGCATGCTAAGTCCCTACCCTATTACTTATTACTTGTTATCTCGCGCTATTCTAAAACCGACATGTTGATAAAAATAGGGACGAAACCAGTTACGACAAAAAGCTGAAGCATAAGCACCCATGCTTGACCAAGAACCACCCACTATTAGATAATGTTTATTATCAAAAAATGGTTCTGAATAATCTGCATAGAGATAGTGGGGTTTAAAGCCCGGTAAACAATTAAAATTATCTCCCAACCATTGCCAAACATTGCCCCGCAAATCACAAAGTCCAAAATTATTATTACTTTGATCTGCTATGCCTACGGGAGAAGGTGAACTATATTTCAAATTGAGATTATAGTTTTTCGTGTCAAAAGGATCGTCAGTATGGTCTTGTGGTTTAGTTTCTGAGGTTCCCGTCACCAATCTCCATTCTGCTTCTGTTAGTAGACGAGTTCCTTCACCACGCCAACGACAATATGCCATAGCTTCATAGTGATTAACTTCTACGGGGAAATCTAAGGGTAAATCAATTTCCTCAAATACAGTCCGATACCTATAGCCATTATCAGTAGGTATCCAAAATTTAGGATGTTGGACATTATTTTCTTGTTTCCAGTGCCAAGATGATGGTTCCCAAAATTCAGGATTACGGTAGCCATCATCTTGGACAAACTCTAAAAATTCTTGATTGCTAACTAAATACTTGCTAGCGAAGAAGGGTTTGACTTGAACAGCAAGATTCCCATAATCACTATCCCAACCATAGGTAGCAGAGTTGGTTGATTTCCCAAGGTTGACCATTCCTGCTGCTATCTCTCTAAATTCATTTCTTGGTGGATTCCCATTACTGGTAGCATAATCCCATCCTGAAGGAGATTGTAGTTTATCTGAGGGCAACTGACGGATTAACATTGAAGAGGTTTCAAAATGAATTAAGCTATGTTCGATCGCCATTAATAAAGCCCAAAGAGGATGATCCTGGTTAATGGGAAAGGAGATCTTAACTCGATTAATAACTTTCGTAATTTCTGCTTGTGCCTGATCTCGATATTGCCACACCTTGTCCACATCTGGCCAATTAATTCTTTTAACCGCCTCTTCCAGCTCTGCGGGAGTTTCGGGATCGACTCCAATTTCAAACAGAGTTTCGTAATAGGGGTTAATTCTTTGTTGCAATAAACCAACATTAATTAATTTGTTTATGTAGAATACTGCAGAATGACCGAGATAAAAAATTAGACAATTTCTTAAAGGGTCTGGGTTCACATAGAATGTTTCTGAGTTAATTATGCTGCGTAAAAGAGTGTCCTCTAATTCCCAGGAACTGTGAAAATATGCCATCAGATGAGCTTTACTACAGTGATCTAGTCTTGGAGCAGCAGCGAGTTTGTTCATAATTAATATTTATTGAGGGATAAGTATCATTAAATTTTTGCTCTGGTCTTACTTTTAAAATAAACTCAAACAATCCCTAAAACTTCGTTAATTTTCTCGATTTTATTTGTACAATAGCAGTCGTCCTGTTCTGTGGAACGATTTTTAATCATGAGATTTTGGCGATCTCCAATAAGAATTTGTCTGAATATCCGGCGCTGGTGAATGCGTAATGCTAGAGATTTTAAAATTAGGGGGTAAAATTCTCTTGTAAGCCAATGCAATGTCCCAAATGTCAATCTTCTCATAAGAAGAAAAATGGTTTCCGTCGCGGGAAACAATCTTATAAATGCAAAGATTGCGGTTATCAATTTGTAGAAAATCCTATTTCTCGGAAATATCCACCAGAAGTCAAGCAAATTTGCTTAAAAATGTATCTTAATGGTCTAGGATTCAGAGCGATCTCGAAGAGATCCGCTTCGCGGCGCGCTCTCATCAGACTTTTGAACCGATTTGGCAGATTATTAAGTGCTGGCAGAGTTTTTGGTATGTGACCGATGGTTATCCAGTCTATCCTAGTTATATTGAGCCTGAAGCTCATCTAGTCTGTAAAACCTATCTTTTTAGTATAAATACGAAGCTCTATCTCTGCAAAAGAACAACTAAAAAGATCATATGCTCCTCTTTACTTTGGTGGTAGGACAATTAGGTTATGATCATACTCATTTTTTCCTTTCAGCAACAAGCAAGGTGGAGATGAAGATTTCCAGAGTATGGGAGGATCATTGGTAATTGGAATCTGAATTTTTTCACTAGGTGGAGAATACTGGAAAATTATGGCAGTTCGTTCTACTGATGAAGAGTTTTTTGCCGAATGCCATAAACTTCCAGCAAAAATGAAAAACTCGCCTGGTTTTATATCTACCGAAATTAGTTCACATTTAGAATTTAGTTTTTGAGCTTCCTCTAGAACAGCATAGTCATCAGTAATATTTAATCCAGAATTACTTCTTAATTCTTGTGGATAACTTAAAAATTCATGAGAACCAGTAATAATTGCAATGGAGCTCTGTTTTGTTACATTTGTAAGCGCAAGCCAAACGGTTACTCCTTTTATTTCTAGTAGCTCAACATCACGATGCCAGCAATAATCATTACTGGGTTTTTTGTTTAAAATGTGAGCAGACCATTGCAGAATATTATCTCCAAGAATTGAGGAAACTTTATCTAAAATGACTGGATTGGTAGATAGCTTGTAGAATTCCGGTAAAGCTACATGTAAGCCTTTGTTCCATCTAGCTTTACCCCAAAAAAAGCTAGGTAATTTACGATCCTGAATCTCAGTTATCCTAGCTATCTTTAGCACTATCTTTTCCCAAAGAGATCTCTTTATGAAAGATTTAGATGCAGTTAAAGAGTCAACATCCTGCGGCTCAAGAAAATTAAAAGGTCCAACAAAACCTAGTTCTTGGAATTGTTGAAGCTCTTTGTCATTGAGTGAGAGATCGATAAACATGTTACTTAAGCTATAAAAATCAACATGAAAATTGCTATTATAATAGTAGATTAAATGATAACGCCGTGTTCAACTTTTAAGAAAAAAGAAAGAGAACAACCCATCAAGAAGAATGAGAAAGTAGAAAATAATCTCAATCATCAAGGATGGGTAAACTGTTCAATACGGAAGAGTTTATCATTGCGGTGTTTTGCTATGTCGAACGAATCTTTTAAATTTCCGGAACTGTTAGTGCTGAGGCCGTAAATGCCTCGACATTTTCCTGCACATGTTTTACCTTGGACATACCTGCCAAGACCACAGACACTCCTTCTGTTTGCAAAACAAATTGTAGTGCTGCCTGGGTTATGGTGTGAGCACCATCTTGAGTCAAAAAATCAAAGCGCTCATCTGCTTTACAAGGAGTGACATACCTTAAACCTTCGGTATCCAAATAGCTATTCTTGGAAATTAGTTTGCCATGAGCAAAAGGCTCGCGAGCCACAATTGCAATTCCTCTTTTTTTGGCTAGTGGTATGACTTCATCAATTGCCTCCTGCTCTAATAAATTAAGAGTTATCTGTAAAGCAGATATTTGTAAATCAGGATTTTTCAGGAGGAGCAAAGCATTATCTACATCAGTTGAAACGCCGTAGTAACGTATTTTTCCTTGCTGTTGAAGACATTGGAGCTGTTCAAAGACATCGCCTCTTACAATTATTTCTCTAGAAGGAGAGTGCAGTAATAAAAGATCGATGTAATTACTGCGCAGACGCCGTAAACTATCTTCAACCGACTTAATCATAGAGCTGGGCTCAAAATCTTTTTTAGTTTGGGAATTGACAAATTCTCGAACTCTACTTTTAATGCCCGGAACTTGCCACATAAGTTTTCTGAATAAAGGCTTAAACTTAGATGCTGCTTTCAGGGCAGCTGTTGGAGAATCACCAAATTTGGTGGTGATAATCACTTGCTCTCTTTTTTTTTGAAAAATTTTACCAATAATTTCTTCGCTGCTGCCTTGACCGTAGCTGGGAGCAGTATCGTAGAAATTAATTCCCAGCTCAAAAGCTTTGTTTAAGGTTAATTTTGATTCCTCAGGACCAGTATAACGAGAATTTATGAGTGCAGCACCCAATCCCAAAGCCGATACCTTTAACTCTGTATTGCCGAATTGTTGATATTTCATAAGTCAATTTAAGATACTTCTGGCTTCATAGGTAATGATTTACCTGAAGTCTGTTATTTTACACAAAAATATGTAATTATTTCGTTAGCTATCCAACATTGAGAGTTAAGTAATTAGCCTGTGCACCAATCGTATAAGATTCACGGCTACCAACTTAAGGCGGGACAAAAAGGGAGTTAGTTCGCGATTTCTCTGACTTTGTTGGCGAAAGCAATCTATTTATTGACAAATGCAATACAAACTGGGAAGGAGAGCGAATTCTGACATCCAAGTAAACTAAAAGTGGGGTCAAACAGAAGCGAGCGCTTCGACTTCCTTGTCTGACAAGTCAAAAGAGATTCACCAAGCTGGGTCTAATTCACCTTCAAGTCAATTGCCTGGTCAATTCTCAAGGGAAAAAATCTGTCGGTTTGAGGGAAGATGAGCCTTTCGGTTCAGCCCGTTGGGCAACGCGCCGGCCCCATCATCCTATTATTACTAGAGATAACTGTTGCGGTATGTCACTTCATCCCCAATCCCCAACCCAGATTCCCCCCGATACTTTCCGTGTCGCTGTTGCTGTTTGGAAATATCTACATTCGGATGCGCGACGAGTTGGGCACAATTTATACAGACGAAGCTTTTGCGCCTTTATTTCCCGTGCAAGGAAAGCCTGCTTTAGCTCCAGCTTGTTTAGTGTTCATAACTAATAAAATCTTATTTTAGGATATAAAATTTGAACAAATATCTATGTATCAAATAGAGTTTACCTTGAGTTTGACCATTTTTAGAAATATTTAAATTGTTGCCTTTTGGGGATTCTATAGTTAGATATTAGGCTTACAGCAATCCTATGTTAGTTAGGAAAATCGTTTAGGGAACAAGAATTTGGTTTAACATGTTTGAATGATATCAATTCGAACTACATTCATTTAGTCAGATATATTCTTGAATAAGATTTTATTATAATATTAAAATATTAAGCAGCTTACGCAATCCCTTGGTTTTTAGCTAGCGGTATGACTTGATCGATGGTCTTCTGCTCAAATAAATAAGAGTTATCTGTAGAGCGGAGATTTCTAACTCAGGATTGTTCAGGAGCAACCAAGCATTTTCTAACTCAGTAGTTACTCATTACCTTCCAGCATTTTCCTAAACAACTTTCCTAACCAGTGATAAAAGCCATCAACATAGGTAAATAAGACAGGAACCACCACCAGAGTTAAGAGATTAGAAGTAGTAAACCCTCCAATAACAGCGATCACCACTACGAATTTGTCTGAATATCCGGTTAGGCTTTTTTCTGGTTACTGTAATTCATGGCTGCCAGCCTTCGCAGTCGCAGTCGCAGTCGCAGGTTTCTTCTCAGGTCATCATGCCCCCTCAAGTTGAATTTTTCCAGGCTACTACTCCTGCGACTCTTGAAGCAACTACTCCTCTACCCCCACCAACCGAGGAGGCGATCATTGCCAATGTAGGAGCAGATGGACTGTACAACCCACCAAGGGGTGATGTGCGCTTGGTAGTGATTAGTGACTTAAATGGAGCATATGGCTCAACAGATTATAATCCCGAAGTAGATAAAGCGATCTCATTATTGCCCTTTTGGCAACCAGATATGGTGGTGTGCAGTGGAGATATGGTAGCTGGCCAAAAACCGAGCCTTTCGGATAATTAGTTACAAGCTGTGAGTTGTTCAGAAAATAATCTTTTACTTATACAAATACTTATTTTGACTGTCGAAAAGATACTGAGAAGTTCAATTTTGTAAACTTAGATTTCATATAAGATAACAATCCATAAATAAACACTACAATCCCAAACATCTCTAACAATTCTTCAATCAATGAAGCGAGCCAATAAGCTTTATTGTCAAAACCTCGAAAATCGGCAATATATCCCCCAATTAATTCCATGCCAATTGCTCCACCAACATAGACTGCGCCAGCGACAAGAAACAAATTGCGAATTCTTGGTGGCAAATTAGCAATAAAACCACGAAATACTATTAAAAACACTACCAATAAAATTGCAGCAGGGATTACCCAAGGAAAAAATAACAACCCTCTAGTATTAAAAGCAGTTCTAAGAATAGGAATTAGTTCTTCATGAATACTGCAAGCTTCATCTATGGCTAAATAGAGAAAAATGAATGATAATGCTCGCCAAAATTTGTTGTATCGAGAATTCATGTATTTCTCGGTACTAGCGATTATAGCTAGTAATAAACTACAAAAACCCAAGCCTATAGTTGAGTATAAAGTAGTTATATTACCCTCTAGATCGAAAACAAAAAAACGAGGTGAAAATTGAATTTCGGATACTGTATTGAGCCAATTAATTGTTAGCTTCTCACCAAAATGACCTGCAATTAGGAAGATGATTGCCAATATAAAAAAGCTCGTTATCTTAAGTGGAGATATATGCCATGTCGATAAGCTAACCTCTTCTAATCTGTTTTTTTTTTAAGTGTTTGATTAAACATTGAATATTTATGATTAAGCTATAATTAAGGTATGATTAAGCTATGATTAAGCTATAAAAAAATATTGTACTACATCAGTGAACTAATATGTGATTTATTACCGATCAACCATTAATTATTATCTTTTAAATCGCTATATACGTTGTGATTAGAGGTTTATAGAAATACTCTCGATTAATTAGGTAAGAGGTCTAATAAAGACTTATTATGATATTAAACTTAAAATATAGTAAAGATCTAATTTACTCATTACCTTTTAACATTTTCTTGAACAAGTTTCCTAACCAGTGATAAAAGCCATCAACATAGGTAAATAAGACAGGAACCACCACCAGAGTTAAGAGAGTAGAAGTGGTAAACCCACCAATAACAGCGATCGCCATAGGACTACGGACCTCTCCATCGGCACCTAACTCTAGGGCAATGGGCATCATTCCGGCAATCGTGGAAATAGAAGTCATGAGAATTGGACGTAAACGAGAAACTCCTGCTTCGACAACAGCCTTAAATTGGGGTTTGCCTCGTTGAATACCCGCTAGGGCAAAATCAACCAATAGAATCGCGTTTTTCGTAACTAATCCCATCAACAGAACAACACCGATCAGGGCAAATAATCCTAATTCTTTTTGCATTACCAATAAGCCCATTAATGCCCCACCAACGGATAAGGGCAAGGCAACCAAAATAGCCATCGGATAGAGGAAATTATTGTAGAGCAAGACTAAAATTGCATAGATACAAAGAATTGCTAAGGATAAGGCTCCCAGGAAACGACTAAAAATATCTCGCATAATCTTGGCATCTCCTGCTGGTTCTTCCCGGACTTCAGGCGGTAGGGGGTTCATAGCAGGTAACTGACGAACTTTCGCTACCGCATCACCCAGAGAAATACCCTGTAAATTTGCTTCTACCGTAACCCGACGACTGCGATCAAATCTTTGAATTTCATTAGGACCACTACCGAGACGGATTGTCGCTACTGCATCTAGGGGAACTAGTGTACCGCGATCGCTAGGAACGCGCAAGTTTTTCAGATTACTAATATCTTGACGTTTAGCCGGATCTATCTGAACCCGAATCGGAATTTGGCGATCGCTTAAATTGAATTTTGCTAAATTAAAGTCATTATCACCAATAGTAGTCAAAGAAGCTGTACGGGCAATTGCCTGTACCGAAACACCCAGGTCAGAAGCCCGTTGGGGATTTGGTTCGATAATAATTTCGGGTCGCACTAAACTGATACTAGAACTGATTGCCACTAAACCTGGGATTGTTCCCATCTGGGTTTCCACTTCTTTAGCCGTAGCCGAGAGAATTTCTGGATTATCACTACGCAGAATCAGCGATAGATCTTTGGTACCACCACCAGCACCTTGACTGCGAAAACTAATTCTCGCCCCTGGTATTTTAGCCAATTGATCGCGCATCTTTTGTTGCCATTGTTTTTGATCCAGCTCCCGTTCATTTTTAGGTACTAAGTTAACGTATATTTGAGCAGAGTTTATTTTATCATCATTTCCTGAATGGTTGAGGACGCTACTAACCGCCGAATCATTAAGAAAAATATTTTCTAATTGCTGGGTCACTTCTTCCGTATCCTGAAGTCGTGAACCTGGGGGAAGCTCCACAACTACTGTACTTAGACCACGATCCCCATCACTAAATAAACCTTTGGGTATAAAAGGAACCAGTTGTAAACTACCGATAAAGAAGGCAACGGCAAATAAAAGAGTGGTAATCCGATGACGTAGTGACCATCTCAGCAGAGAAGCATAGGGACGACGTTGGGAATTCTGACTATTTAAATCTGAAGCAGTAGGAATAGGTTTAGAGCGCAACAGATAGGCGCTCAGCATTGGGGTTACGGTACAAGCGACCAAAGTAGAAAACATCGTGGAAACCGCAACTGTTACCCCAAAAGGTTGGAAAAATTGTCCTGGTACACCGCCCATAAATGCCACAGGAATAAATACCGCCACAATAGTAGAAGTAGTTGCCACCACAGCTAAACCAATTTCTCTCGAACCATCTAAAGCTGCTTTGAGCGGAGTCTTGCCCATTTGTAAATGGCGATCGATATTCTCTAACATACAAATGGCATCATCTACCAAATTACCAATCGCTAGAGCTAAAGCCAGCAGAGTCATGCCGTTGAGAGTATAGTCCAGCCATTGCATCACCCAAAAAGTTGGAATAATTGATAAAGGTAACGCTGTTCCTGTAATCAAAGTACTGCGCCAGTCACGTAAAAAGATCCCCACAGTAATGACTGTCAGCACACAACCAAAGATCAAAGTCATGATTGTGCCATTATAGGAACTACGAATCCTATCGGCACGGGTAAAAATTAACTGTAATCTAATATCTTCTGGTAAAGTAGGTTCTAATTCTGCCGCTCTTTGACGAATTCCCTCTTCAACCGAAACCAAAGTACTACCAGTACTGCGTTTAACCGCAAAGGCAACCACTGGTTCGCCATTAAGATAAGCTGCTTGAGTTGGTTCGGCAAAAGCATCTTCCACCGTACCCAAATTATTGAGAGTTACCGTATCTCCATTTCTGAGACGAATCGGATATTGTCGTAACTCCTGAATTGTTTTGGCACTTCCTAGAGTACGAATATTTTGTTCACTGCCTCCAATTTGGATTTTTCCTCCAGGAAGATTAATATTAAAATCGCGAATTTGCTGATTTACTTCTGTAGCGGAAATATCATAGGCCAGTAAACGATCAGGATCTAAATCTACTCTGACTTCGCGATCTACTCCTCCCCAACGATCTATTTGTCCCACTCCTTCAACATTAAGCAAGAGCGGAATCAAGGTTTTATCCACATAATTACTCAAGTTTGCGACGGATCTCACATCAGACTTTACCGCATAGGCAATAACTGGTGAACCAGAAAAGGCTAATTTCTTAACTATCGGTTCATTAATATCTTGAGGTAATTCGGGACGAATTTGGGCAATCTCGTTTCTTACTTCATTAACTGCTTGATCGCTATCTGTCCCCAGCTCAAAGTTAATTATGGTACTAGAATTACCTTCGGTAACAGTAGAAATCAGTTCATCGATATTATCTAGATTCGCTACTGCATCCTCAATTTTTTTGGTTACTTGATTCTCTAATTCTGTAGGGCTAGCACCTCTTTGAGTGACGTTGATACTAACTACGGGAACATCGATATTCGGAGTGTCATCAATTCCCAAACCGAGAAAAGACACAATACCCACAATTCCCAGAATTAAGAAGGTAACAATCGTTGGAACAGGTTTTTTGATCGACCACGCAGAAAGATGGAAAGACATTAAAATTGGGGTTAGAGCTAAATTAAGAAATAAATTGTGTAGGTTAGAAAGTTAAACCAGGGAAAGCTTGTAAATTACCCTAATAAAAGTTAGAAATAACAATTTCATTATTAAAAAATAAATCAAACATTAAGGTATTCATTAACTAATGTAACAAAATATTAACCAAAATATCTATGACTGACCAACAAACTCTCGATGCTATTTCTGTAATGCCCAGTAATGGGGAAAAACCATCATATCTATTAGTAATGCTTCATGGTTGGGGTGCTAACTATCAAGATTTAGCTCCCCTGGCTCAAATATTAAACCTCCCTGGCTTTGGTTATTTGTTTCCTAACGCACCATTTTCTCATACCCAAGTACCGGGAGGAAGAGCTTGGTACGATTTGGAAAATATGCCCAATTGTCAGCAATTAACTAAAAGTCGAGAATTGTTAATCAACTGGTTATCTTCTCTAGAAACTACTACAGGAGTACCTTTGGAACGTACTATTATGGCGGGCTTTTCTCAGGGTGGAGCGATGACTTTGGATGTGGGCTTAACTGTTCCTATGCTGAGCTTGTGTAGTATGAGTGGCTATTTGCATTACGAACCAAAAGCTAATTCCATAACCGACACTGTAGCAAGAAGTTTGATTATTAATACAAACAATATTAACCGTTCTTATCCTAGTAAACTATCTCCAGCTTTGATCATTCACGGAAAACAAGATCTTGTAGTACCGATTCAAGCAGGAAGACAAGCTAAGGAGAAATTAACTGCTATGGGTGTTGATGTTCAATATTATGAGTTTAATATGGGGCATGAAATTCCTTTACCTGCTTTGGAAGTTTTGCAACAGTTTATTGATTCTGTTTCTGGGTTGTAGATCAGTACTTTTAGAAATTTTTTGTTGAATTCTTTTTAATAGTGTAGATCATTTAATATAGAATTAAAAGTGGTGAAGTAAGAGGAAAGGTTAGCAACATTAGAGATTGAAGTATGAAACATATCTCGACCCAGTGACTACTAATAAAATTACCCCACAAACTCTTAATGAAGGTTTTATGGAAGAAAATAACATTCAGATAATTATTTCTCTTGTAGATCCTCAACTCAAAGATGAGGATCTACAAGAGACTGTCCAAAGTTTACAGTTGGAACTCAAAGAATTTGAGGGAGTTAAAGAAGCTGAGTTAATTCCTATCACAGAAGCAACAATCAACTCCAAAGGTATGGGTGGTTTTTTACTGGGACAACTCAAGGCACTAGTAACTCTAGAACATTTCAAACCCTTGGTAAGTTTCTTGGGTAATAACCTGTTTGGGCGCAGCGTAGAAATTAAAGCTGAAGGTAATTGTAGAAAGCTGCATATTAAACTCAATCGCCCAGAAGATATCGATAAAATCTTGCCCCAGATAGAAAAATTTATTAATGGCTAGGAGAAGCAGTGGTTAAGGTCGCACTACTGATAGGAATTAGTGAATATAAGCTAGGATTGCCGATCTTATCTAGTACTGTCCAAGATGCCCAAGCGATGAAGGAAGTTTTGCAACATCCCGAAATAGGTGGATTTAATGATGTTAAGGTTTTGCTTAACCCCAATACTCAGAAATTGAGAATAGCTATTTATGATTTATTTGCTGAACGTAGCCCAGAGGATTTAGTGCTGTTTTACTTTTCTGGTCATGGGGTCAAAGACCAAAATCGTAATTTATATTTAGCTACCCCTGAAACATGCAAGAGTGCAAAAGGCTTGGTAGTACAACCCACAGCAGTTGCAGCTAGCTATCTACAAAAGCAAATGACAGATAGCAATTCAGATTATGAAGTGATTATTCTTGACTGTTGTTACAGTGGAGCGATAGCAAAAGGATTAACTGCCAAAGACGAAGGAACGGTAGATATTGAGGCAGAATTAGGCGGTAAAGGACGAGCAATTTTCACTTCTTCTACCTCGGTGCAATCTTCCTTTGAACAGCAAGGAGGACTATCTATTTACACTCAGTATTTAGTAGAAGGAATTAAAACTGGGGCAGCAGATTTAGATAGTGATGGTCGCATTAGTGCTGATGAGTTGCATCGATATGCCCGTGACAAGGTTCAAGAAGCCTATCCTGCTATGAATCCCCAGTTTTATCCTGTCCAGGAAGGTTATCGGATTCATCTAGCCCGTTCCCCTCAAGATGACCCAGCACTTAAGTATCTCAAGGCAGTAGAAGAAATTGCCCGGGAAGACGAGGGGGAAATCGGATTTATTAATCGTCGTAGCCTTAATATCTTATGTTCGAAGTTGGTTTTAGACAGCAAACAAGCTAAACAAATTGAAGATGAGGTTTTAGCCCCTTATCGTCAACATCACGAAAAGCTAACCGAATATGAAAAGGTGTTGAATCAGGCATATGAGCAGTACAATCCTTTGAGAAATAGGGACAGAAAAGCAATCAAACGCTTGCAAAAATATCTGGGTTTGAGGGATAAGGATGTAGAAGCAATCCAACAACGAATAAAAAATCAGCATTCATCACTGGAGGAACTAGATACAAAGAAGCTCGACAAAATACCACATGATAATCTGACTCTAAACTCTATTCAATGTCCTAAGTGCCTAACACAGAATCCTAAAGATAACCTCAACTGTCTTGCTTGTGGCTCTCCCCTAATTATCGAGCAGATTAAATCTTATCACCTACCTGTAGGTACTGTGCTGACAAGTCAAAAAACTCAATATAGAATTGATAAGACTATAGGTGAAGGAGGATTCGGTATTACCTACAGAGGAACTGAACTAGAATATGCTTCTCCAGTAGCTATTTATGAGCACTGGCCCGAAAAAGCTACTAGACAAGGTACACAAATTCTGTGGCCATCCTCTATTTCTACTCGAAGTAGAAACGAGCAAGTCAAGCGGGTTTTTCAGGAGGCAAAATATACTTACCAATGTTCACATCCCTCTATCGTCAAAGTTTACGAGTGGTTTCAAGCAAATAATACTGTTTACATAGTTATGGAATTCTTGCCTGGCAAGTCTCTCTATGATTTGTTGAGGGAAGAAGGTCCTTTACCAGAATCCCGTGTCAAAAAATATTTCTTGGAAATCGCCCAAGCTTTAAAAGTCATCCATAGCAATAATTTATTACATCGAGATATCAAACCAGACAACATTATTATCACTCCAAAAGATAGAGCTGTATTAATCGATTTTGGTAATGCGAGGAAATTTACTCCTAACAAAACCCAAAGAATGACTCAAATTTTGACTCCTGGTTATGCTCCCATAGAACAATATGGCCGCACAGGGAGAAAAGGACCCACTCTAGATATTTATGCTTTATGTGCCTCTATGTACGAGTTATTAACAGGTCAATTACCTATTTCTGCTCCAGATAGACTCCATAACGATCCTCTAGTATCCCCCAGGCAAATAGTTCCTTCAATTAGCGTAGAAATGGAGCGCACAATATTAACCGGAATGAAAATGACGATGGATGAACGTTTTCAGTCCGTAAATGAGCTAATTAAAAGCTTGTCATGTAAGGGATTGTGTCCAACCTGTGGCTTTGATGAAAATCCAGCTGATAGTGAATTTTGCGAGGCTTGTGGTAGTGAACTGGGAACAACTGCTATGGCATCTGCACCAGTTCAATCACCTATCCCTAATTCAAAGATTACTTGTCCGACCTGTGGCTTTGATGAAAATCCAGCTGATAGTGAATTTTGTGATGCTTGTGGGGGTGAACTGGGAACAGCATAGTAAATTGTCTTAACCTTGAGTTGAAATACCGTACTACTGCACAATGTATTTCAAGTATATTTCTAAAACGCGATCGCATTTTCTCAAGAAATAACTATAGCGCTATAGAAAATTGTCTTAATCTGGAGTTGGAATACTATACTACTCCGCGATGTATTTCGACTGTGTTTCTAGAATGCGATCGCTTTTTGACCGAATAACTAGGTTGCTATAGCTAATTGTCTTAATCTGAAGTTGGGATACCATACTACTCTGCAATGTATTTCAAGCATATTTCTTTGTGACGATCGCTTTTTTCGAGAATTAACTATTGCGCTATAGAAAATTGTCTTAATCTAGAGTTGGAATACCATACTACTCCGCGATGTATTTCGACTGTGTTTCTAGAATGCGATCGCAATATAAATTTGCTACACTTTGTTGCTCTGTAAGTCTTTTATTCTTCTTCTATATCTTTAATTTGCTGAGAACCATGAAGCACAGCAATAATATCAATTTATGCAGGTTTAATGTAATAAATAAGACGATAAGAACCTTCAATAACTTCGCGAATTTGCTTGGTTTCAAATTCTGGAACAATACGACCTAATAGAGGAAATTTGGCAATTTGTTCAGAGCGATGAGTCAATCTTTCCACAATTCGTTGTGCGTACTGGGGAGAATTCTGAGAAATGTAATTATAAATCGAGGATAAATGATTAACGGCTGTTTCCGTCCAAAAAACTTTCACTTTTGCAATCCAAACTTAGCTCTAACTTCTTCTACAGAAAAAACTCTCCCCGCTTCACTATCACTTAACCCTGACTCAACAGCCTGTCTGACATATATCTCATACATTAAATCATCCCAAGTAGAATCTTCAGGCAAGTTGTCTATTAATCGTCGTGCTTCTTCCTTAATATTTTTGATTTCCATGACATTGGTTGTTATCAAGTCCATTTGATTATTGTAAGTGTTTCAAAATTATATTAATAGTTGGATACTATAGTAATTGAGATCAGAGATACTGTGTCCTGCAAGAAGAGAATATTAAAAACGGTAATTTAGCTTCACCCATTTCCTCCTTGATGAATATTATTGATGATTAAAAATACCGTTATTATTTAAAAATAAAGAACGAGTAATCAGAAAAATTCTTCCTCTTCATTCTGCTCCTCTGATAACTCAAATTCTGTGACTAAAGAGGCAATTTTGGTAATTGCCAGCCAATTTTCTACTACTTTTGGTAAATATTTGGGATTGATCGTTAAATCAAGTAATTTTGCTGTTTCTAACACATAGTCCCTAGCATTCTCTTCTCTGTTAATCATTGCTGCTGTTGCCTCTTGCCTATTGCCTGTTTTCTGTTTCCTGTTCACTAAATAAAGCTCTTGACTAATGGAGGTTAATAACATCTAATATTTAGTAGTACTTATGTTCTGAGATCCCTCCTCCTAGAGAATTAAAGTTATGGAAAGTTTAACCCCAGCCCAGAAAGAATTATACGATTGGTTAGTTGAATATATTCAGGATACTCAACATGCTCCTTCTATTCGACAAATGATGGTAGCAATGAATCTACGTTCTCCCGCACCGATACAAAGTCGGCTTGAGCGCTTACGTAACAAGGGGTATATTGACTGGACAGATGGGAAAGCTCGCACTATGAGAATTTTACATCAACCAAAAAAAGGGTTCCCTATTTTAGGCGCGATCGCTGATGGAGGGTCAGTCGAACCATTTATTGACGTAAAAGAAAGATTAGATTTAAGTGAGCTCATGGCAAAATCAAATTACTATGTGCTAAGGGTAGCAGGAGATAGCATGATCGACGACTCGATCATTGAGGGAGATTTAGTAGTCATGCGAGAAGTTTCTTCAGTAGACGAAGTTCGAAGTAGTGATATTGTAGCGGCAAAAGTTCCAGGACAAGGTACAATTCTCAAACGCTTTTATAGATCGGAAAATAAAGTAACTCTTCAGCCGGCTAATGCTAAATACAAGGCGATTGAAGTAGATGTTAATTCTCTAGAGCTACAAGGCATTTTAGTCGGTATTTGGCGTGGGCGGGCAACAGAAGTACATAAGTAGTTTAAACAAGTGCTTGTCGATAGTTTTCCCTCAAGCTCACCTAGGTTTCAATCTAGATGAGGTTTACTTTGCTAGGTAGTGATTTTACTTATTAATATTGATATCTTCATCTAAACTTTATCGAGTTTTGAGTCACTATAATATTTGCTTGAAGATTCTATAGATAAATTTACATAACAAAATCTTCGTACTATACTTTGCGTAAACATT
>JAAUYH010156147.1_pt1 | contig 23220 bp, 17 predicted proteins | sample 7278061 | NCBI WGS metagenome assembly JAAUYH01 (sample SAMN14350203, study PRJNA611818) | marine sediment metagenome | isolation source: surface marine sediment (0.6m) | place: French Polynesia: Moorea | collected 2018-08 | reverse complement strand
TCTCAAGGTCATCGACTTCGGCATCGCCAAAGCCCAATCATCGCAGCTCCGGACCAAGACGGGACGCATCAAGGGCAAATTGGCCTATATGGCGCCAGAATCGATTCGCGGCCGTGAACTCGATGCCCGCTCGGACATTTTCTCTGCCGGCGTCATCGCCCACGAGCTCCTCACCGCCGAGCCACTCTTCGCCACCAAGAACGATTACCAGACCCTGCTCAGGGTTCAGCGGGCCGAAATTCCACTGCCCTCTAGCATCAACGAAACCTGCCCGCCGGAGATCGACGCCATCGTGCTCAAAGCCCTGGCGCGCGATCCCGCTCAGCGCTGGCAAGCTGCCGCAGACATGCGCGATGCGCTCGAATGCGTTCGCATGGATCTCCATCTAAGCGCCTCACACCAAGAGGTCGAATCTTGGGTCGATTGGTCATTTTCTTTAGATAGTCCACAGACCAAAGGCCATCGCCGCCGGCAGACGATCACGGCGGTTTCAGATGTAGTGAGCGATGTCGTCAGCGATGTCTTGACGCCCCATTCGCGTTCTCAGAGCATCCCCAACGATGTCTCGGGAAGCAAGTCGTATAGTCGCTCCTACGAAGAGCTCAAGTTCGGCGCCCAGGGTAGCAAATCGCAGAGCGGTCCGGTTGCAAGCGGCAGTTTGCCTGATCCTGTCCAGGCGGTCTCGCTGCCCAGACCGGGTTCAGAAGCCATTGAAGACACCTGCGAGGGAATGTCGCAAACCCCGACTGCAGCCAATTCCGCCGCGATGACGGGCTCCACTGCCAACGTCGAGGGATACAGCGGCGCCAACGAAATTATCGAGTACGAAGTCGCCGCGTGGGAGGACGAGGGCGAAGGCGACGGCGACGAAGCGGACGAGCACAGCTCTGCTGACGTATTGGCGGCAATTCCCGATGTAAGCGGCAAAGCGGCGCGCCCGGCCCCCACTGCCCCCAACCAAGTCGTCGCCACTCAATCGCATCAGCGATATCGCCGTATCGCCTTCGCCGCCATCGCCATGGTCGCCCTACTCGCGGTAGGTGGCGCCATTGCCATGGTCGGCAGCAATGATCGCTCGGCTGCGGAATCAACCCCAGAGCCCGCGATACAGATGGCGGTACTCAAGTTTGACGTCCAGCCAGTCGATTCCATGATCATGGTACAAGGCTATGATCGCCATCAGGGCTCGCCATTTAAGCTCGATGTCGACGCCCCTAGCAGCTACCATATCGCGGTTCATCGCGATGGCTATAAATCTTACGTCTCGAAAATTGAAGTCGAGCCCAATGAAATTCGCACCATTCAGGTCGCCTTGACCAAGGGTGGGGATAACAAGGCGAGCCTCGTGGTGCGCTCGACTCCATCCAACCAACGGGTGGCCATCGACGGTGCCCCGATATCACAACGCACCCCCGCTCAGCTCGAAGTCCTTCCCGGTGCCCACACAATCACGCTGATGAACGATCAAGACGAAGTGGTGTGGACCTACGATTTCGATGCTAAATCAAACACTGAGTACGCGTTCCATCCGACGATTACGATCCGACGCAATGACACCGATCCAGAGGTCGGCGACGCCAACGACAATGGCACTTCGCGTCGAGATCGCAGTCGCGCTCGCCGCGATGACCATCGAGATCGCGACGAGAGAGAAAATATCGCCAGCGCGGACTACGAAGTTCCCGCGCCCGCGGGATCGTCGGCCACTAAGACCACGATCAATAGGACCAAAACTTCGATCACGGCTCCAGGCGTCTCGTCGGTATTAGACACCATGGGGACCATGCCGGAGCCCGAGATGCCCAAGCCCACAGGCCCGGTTACGATCTCGGCACGCGAAGTCAAGAAGCTGTCTGGTCGTCTCCCAATCATCCGGACCGACACGAGCACACTGCCGCCGCGCATCAACATGCGCCTGTGTATCGACGAGCGCGGCAAGGTCAAGTCGGTTGAGCTTGTGACTGAGGTGCCCGACAATTTTGCTACAGAGCTTCGCCAAGCAGTCAAAAATTGGCGCTATAAGCCTCATAAGCTCCACGGAACCCCCGTCACCGCTTGCTTTAACACCGCCCTGCGAATCAGCGTAGAACGTTAGCCATCATGCGTCCAGCCGCATTGAGTATTGCGGGTTCCGACTCGGGCGGAGGTGCGGGCATTCAAGCCGACTTACGCACCTTTCACCGGCTTGAAGTCTTTGGCACAACCGCCATCACTGCGGTCACGGCACAGAACCTAGATGGTGTTAACGCCGTACACGGCATTCCCGCAGAGATCGTTAGCGAACAAATACGCGCTGTCGTTGATGGCTTTGCCATTCATGCGGCCAAGACTGGCATGATGTGGTCGGCCGACATCATTGCGGCCACTGCCAACATCATCGCCGAGCGCCACATTACCACCGTGGTTGACCCTGTCATGGTGGCGACCAGTGGCGCGTTATTACTCGAGCGCGACGCCATTGCCGCATATTGCGATGTCCTAATTCCCACGTGCACGCTCTTGACCCCCAACCTAGACGAAGCGGCCGTTTTTCTCGAACAAGATCGCATTGAACGCAGCCACATCGATGATGCGGCGCGACAGCTCGGACAACGTTTTGATTGTGCCGTGCTGCTCAAGGGAGGCCACTTGCAAGGTGATCCTGTCGACGTACTTTGGCACAAGGGCACGTGGACGCGATGGCATCATCGGCGCATCGAAGAGGTCAACACCCATGGCAGTGGCTGCATGCTCTCGGCCGCTATCACCGCGTTTCTCGCTCGTGGGTTCAATCTAATCGAAGCCTGTGAGCAAGCATTGGCCTTTGTTCACAGCGCGCTGGTTAATAGCCACGAACTCACGCCCGACACACGGCTCGCTGGGATTGAACGCGGACAGGCCCATACCAAAGCCCTCAGGCGCCAGTAAGCCAGTAACTACGACGTCACACGCGAGGTCTCAGGCACAGCCATACTCTGGGCGTGTTGTGCAACCAGCCCCACCACCGCGTCCACCCACTTGGAAGAGCTATTGAGCGATGGCACCAGCTCAAGCGCCTCGCCGCCGGCGGCGAGGAATTGCTCTTTAGCCCGGAGGCCAATCTCTTCGAGGGTCTCCAGACAATCGGCGACAAACGCGGGACAGTACACGGCCAAGCGCTTTTTGCCCGCTTTGGCCAACTCGTCGAGGACCTCATCGGTATACGGGCGGATCCACGGAGTCCGCCCCAAACGCGACTGGAAGCATATCGTATAATCTTCCGGGTCGAGCTTGAGCTGTTGTGCGAGACGCCGTGCGGTCACAAAGCATTGCGCACGATAGCAATTGCGGTTGGCAGTGACGATCTGGTCGCAGCAGCTATCGCTCGCTAAACAGTGTCGCCCCGTATCATCGCTCTTCTTCACCTGCCGCTCAGGCAGTCCGTGAAACGAAAACAACACGTGGTCGGCCTTCATCGAGTCAATCGTGCTTCGGCCCAGTGCTGCGAACGCATCGATAAACCCGTCGTCATTGTAGAACGGCTCCACCACGCTGATACTCGGCACATTCCATAGCTTGCCGGCCTCGCGGAAGACCGCCTCAATCGCGCTGCCCGAGCTCGATGAGGCATATTGTGGAAACAGCGGCATGACCACAATGCGATCAATACCAGCGTCGCGGAAGCGTCCCAGCGCCGCAGCAATCGACGGATTGCCGTAGCGCATGGCCAACTCCACCTTCCAATCTGTTCCCATATGCTCGGCCACTCGCTCAGCCAGATCTACACCATGATGGAGCAGAGGTGACCCGCGCTCAGACCAAACCTGTTGATATGCCTCCGCACTCTTTGCCGGACGAAACGGCAATATAATCAGATTGAGCAGTAAAAATCTGCCTACGGGGTTGATGTCGATGACCCGTGGATCCGAGAGAAACTCACGCAAGTAGCGGCGCACAGCCCCGGTTTTCGGTTCATCCGGTGTGCCCAGGTTGATGAGCAGTAAGCCGGTCATGGCGGCTTTATAGCAGGCATCGAGCTAAGCGCGATAGCGCACGCCCTTCTAATGCAACCCGGGTCGCGGATGACTTAGCAAACGCTATCTACCCGTCGGTTACAGTGAGCAAGGGCTCAAGAATGTCTGCGAGATAGATCGGCCGCAACGGTGCGGTGAGTTTATAGAGCTGACTGAGAAAACTATCCATCTGCTCGTTGCGTCCAGTAAAGGCAACCCGGAATCGACCATCCCGATGCCACGACACTTGCCCATACGCTTCGCAGCTGCGCTTGCCGATAAAACGAAACTGCAGCTTCACCTCGGCCCCGATCGGCAAAGCTACCGGCGCCTGACATACCGCGCCATCGCTGGCAACACTGATGACAATCCCGTCCACGAGCTGCGAATCACTGCCTGACGCAACCCTAATGCGCAGTTGGATCTCGATGGTCGGGATGCTGGGACCTTCGTAGATCGTCTGCAGGGCCGGTAGTGCTTGTGCCATGAGGTCTCTCCTGTATCTGTTAGCTCACGCCAAATTTATCGAACCAATAACGAACCGGAGTGGAAGGAGATCCTTTCCTGCTGAAATTTTCTCCTCTCCCCTTATTGGTAATCCAAAATACTGGCGTATTTCAATCTATTAATGACCCAACCTCATGACAAATGCACAAAAAAATGCGCCATTCAGCGCACATTACCTACTTTTGCTTCCATTTAAGCAGTTTGCAATCCCTCTCACTCAACCGGCAACCCGCATTTTTAGACAGACATCTCCTGAAAATACAGCCATGCGGCCGGAAGTGCAGCACAACATCCCTATCTTACAGGCAGGGCAAAGCCTCCAACGGGCTACTGCGGAGAAGGCACAGTCAACACACCCGCAGAAACCGTGAAAATATCGATGCCATTATCGAGCTCAAAGACGATCTCATACGCACCCCCGACGTAATCATCCAGCTCCCATACAACCTCACCGCTGCCACTTGCCAGTCCTTCAGCAAGTACGAAACTGGCGCCAGTGTCCTCGTCGATCACGTGTACGCTGCCGTAAACCTCACCGCCATCAGGACGCGCAAGCTCGTATCCCACAATGACCGCATCGCGATAAGAGCTGCCGTCCACCGAGGCAATCACTTTAGGCTTAGAGGTGCCGACCAGACTGCGCGGCCCTGCCTGAGACCCCGTCGCTCGCCAATTTTCTATGATCTCGATCTGCCGATCACTGAGCACCAGCTCGGTGTTGGGCGGCATAAACCTCGGATCGTCGCGGTCGAGTTTCACGCGAGTGACAATGCCGCCGCTGTTATCGCGAGCCGCCTCAAACGTATCGAGCCGTATTGGCGCACCGTTTTGCGGCGGGTCCCGATGACAGCGCACACAATTGGCAAACAATATCGGCTCGACGTCGTCTTCGAACGTCGGGGTATCGGGCACCGAGGGATTACACCCGGGGATGGCCAATAACGCCCATAGCATCGATGTGGACAAACACAGTATCTTCGTACGCATAGTGGTCACAGGTAGTAGTGGAGCATGAATAAGGCGAGAGGATCGGGCTCGGCATAGTCTTCGCCTTGGAATTCCATCTTGCCGACCAACATCAACTCAATGTGAGCCATGGGAAAGTACTGCACAGATAAACTCGCTCCATCGCGGCCAGACTCGCTCAGCAGCACATCTTCGTCGTAGCGTTCGAGCGCCAACCCAAGCATCCAACCGGTGGAAAGTATGTAGTTAGCCCCGAGGTAGACTTGCAACTGCATCCGCGCATCGGCGTCGGTACTTGAGAATGTCTGTAGGCCCAGATCGAGCTGGCTCAAAAACAACAATCCCGGCTCCTCCAACCAGTACTTATAAACCCCGCCTAGCCAAAATTTTGCCGTATCGCCATTGGCGGATACTTTGGTCTGCACCCCGTACGAGCCATCTTGATCCTCATTGCGGCGCTCGTAATATAGGGCGCCGCCGAAAGACTCATCCCCCACCGGAGCAAACTCGCTATCGTCCTCGGTAAATGCGCCAATGGAGACCAGCGGCGCCGGGGCAAAGAGCGTGGCATGGAACTCCCATTCATCGTTTACGAAGCCCCCCGATAGATTGTACGTCTCTTCCAGCGTGTGCTGGCCGAGATAACGGCGCAGATACGCAGTATGATCCTGAAGGCGCAAACCGTATGGCGCGTGAAATCGGCCACCGCGGGCATAGATTTCCCCTTGCTGCCACATGAGAAAGTGTTCCCGCGATACTACTCGATCGGCAAAACTCACATCGTTCCCGGTAGAGCGTGCGGTTCCGCGCATCCCGGCGGTTAAGTTGAGAGAAAAATCGCTGTAGGAAAAGCGGGTGTAGAGATCCGCCTGCATGGGGAAGTAGAGCAACTGGCGCTCGTCGGCATTTTTCTTGAGCACAGTGGCGCCGCGGAGATCGAGGCCAAAGGCAAACCAATCCGGCAACTCGGCCAAGCCGTAGAGCGGACTGCCATCGCCGCCAAAACTCGAGATCGTATCGCCGGATTCATCGCGGCCAAAGCCGTTGATGAGCCCGCCACCCGCAGGTGCATAATGGCAGACATTACATTGGGCATTGTACGTCGAGAACTGAAATTGCGGATATGCTGCTGCGCTGCCCGCACTGATCGCAATCCATACAAACACCGCACTGGCCATCAACAGCGTGCGGCCCAGAGCGCCAGCGCTCCGATCATAAAGACGATTTAGTTGCATTGAGCTCCCTCCAATATCCACTGCTCGACCAGATCGATGTCAGCCTGTGGCAAAGGCACATCTGGGGGCATGACCAGCACCTCTTCGCCGCGTAGCAGGTACATGAGTTTAGAAAACTCAGGCTCGCCTGCGACCACGAAATCCACAGCCTCTCCAGTGCTGCCACACGGGACGCCCGACAATTCCTCGTAGGCATCTTCACGATCGTCGAACGAGATATTTGCCACTCGGGTCACATCGGTGTGACAGTTGGACGTGGTGCAATTGGGTTTGATGATGGCCGCGTGAATATAGGCCCATTCGGCCGGGCGATCTTCAATATCGGCACATCCGATGTAGAGTGCAGCCAGTGCGCCGATGGCGACGCAGCTCCAGAGCGATGCCAAAGCGTTGCCGCATCTGATGCGCGAACCGAAACCTGTCATAGCCAATGTCTCCTGAAGCGGCAGTCAATCGAGCCCCGGTGCGGACTGTTGCCCACCGCAGTTATCACGAGACGCCACCATATACGCAATCCGCCTGTAATTTCATCTCTCCCCCGGCTCATTCGCATGGCAATGTGAAAACCGGCAACATCCCCCCATTGCTATTCCAGATGCGATGACTGGAATGGCTGAGAGTCAAGCGGGCACGATCACACCGGCATAGCCGACCACGCTGTCGCGTTCGCCAAATGCGTCCCCACTGGTGGCATAACTCGTCATGTGCGGAGCCTGCGCGCCGCATCCCGCAGCATAGGCCAACATCGCGCTAGCAGGGATGAAACCGCACATAGAGATGTCGCCCTCAACTACGGTGCGGTAGAGGGCGGAGGGGTTCATGTCGAGTAGCGGCTTTAACGCCTGGCGATCGATGCGCCGAGCCACATCATCGGGCACGTAGTGACTCATATCGCTTGAGGCCACCACCAACACCTCGTCGGCGTCGGCACCGATTGCTTGCACAGCGGCCGCTATGCTCCGGCCCAGAGCCAAGGCCTCCTTTTCCGACATCGCCCCGATCACGATGGGGACAATGCGCAGAGCGGGCTGACGGGCGCGCAAAAACGGCAGTTCGACCTCGATGGCGTGCTCAAAGCGGTGGGCCTCAAAGGAATGGCGAGCATCGCGGGAAATGAGATCGGGCGCGTTTGCGGCAATGGCGTGCGCCAACTCGACATCAATGGGGATATCCCCGCCAGGCAGTCGATATTGCCCGTGCCCCATGATCGATACCCGGGCCCCACGCCCAGTGTGATTGGGGGCCAAAATGATGACGCGCGTCGGCACCTCAATCGACCCAAACACCCGCCCGGCGACTGCGCCAGAATACACATAGCCGGCATGAGGCACCATCACCGCACGGGCTCGCGCGACGATTCCGGACTCACCACGCCTGCCGCGTGTCCCGCCGGGTGCCGCGGCCTCTAAGTCCGTCCCCGTCCCCGTCCGACGATGGGTTTCATCATCCTGATCGTCGGTCTCTACCGCCGCCCCCTCGGCCGCTGAGATCGCCAGGAACTGCTCGATTTGCCGATTGAGCTGTGCAGCATCTGCCGGGTAAAACCGCCCCGCAACTGCGGGCATGCGAATTTTGCCCTTATCACGGTCCGACGCTCGCAGTCCGGTATCTCCCTGGTCCAAAGCCATCGCATTGCCTCCGCGCCTACCATACCCCACGCACCTCATGGGATTGCAAGCAATTGACCCAGAGGCCTCGGGTTCGTGCTATTGCGATGGGCAAGATGCGCGTCGCTCACTTTTCCGACTTGCACTTGCTGGCTCTCGACGGAGTCCGCTTTCGTGATTTTCTCAATAAACGCTGGATTGGCGGACTCAACTTGCTGGCGAATCGCACCCGACACCACGACAGCAAGATCTTTGAGGCCCTGGTCCAGGACCTCAATCAAGTCGGCGTCGATCACGCCATATGTACCGGAGACCTAACCAACCTCGCCCTCGAATCTGAGTTTCGCTTGGCGAGGAGCTACTTTGACGGAATCGCACTGGGCACCGACAATGTCACCGTGATCCCTGGCAATCACGATGCTTACGTGCGTTCCGGTCTCGCCCATTTTCACACTCTTTTTGCCGATTACTGCTGCAGCGATACCGACGGCGCATGGACATGGCCCAGCAAGCGCGGCGATGATCCTACACGCATTTGGCCCATCGTGCGGGTTCGGGGCCCCATCGCCATTATCGGTTTGCGCTCTAGCAAGCAGACGCCGTGGTTTACCGCTTATGGGCGTCTCGAAAAGATACAGCTTGAGCGACTATACAACATTCTCACATCGGAACAAATGGCCGATAAGTTGCGCATAATCGCCATTCACCACCCTCCGGCCGGTCCCGAATCAAAAAGGCGTGGCCGAGGCCTGCGCGACCACGCAGCCCTGGCTGCGGTCCTCGCCGAGACCGGAGCTGAACTCGTTATCCACGGCCACGAACACCGTGACCTGCGCTATCAATTGTACGGACACAACGGCATGCCGATTCCGGTCATGGGTATCCAATCGGGCACCTACTATTCCCATCACCAAACCGACGGCGACCGTCAAGATCTTGTCGACCAGCGCTGTGCGCGATACCGCATCTTCGACATTGAACCCGAGCCACAAGATGGAGCTCGTCCCATCCTGCGCGCTCATACCACCCGGGTATACGATCGTCATGATCATACATTTGTTGCCGAAGGCGACTGAGGCCCTCAGTGCTCACCGCCCCGCCGCGCAATCGTCACCGCTGCTTGACAAGGTAGTCGTGCATTGGGTAACGGTCTGAGCGACGCGCCAATATCATCAAAACTCAGCACCGTAGTGCGGTCGCCAAATCTCGCTTTGCGTTCTATTACTAGGTTAAGGCCGTAGTTATCCCGAGCATCTCCTTCTGAAACCATTGTCTGCCACTGATATGTCCACAACCGCTCGTCGGCCCGCAGGTTTCACTGTCGCGCAACGTATCCCATACCGAGAGTTCACGGCGACTCTCTCGGTTCGACGAGACATATGCACTGGATCAGTGAGCCCCCGCATCGACATCGAATGGCGGCATTCCCTATAGAGGACAGAAGTAGGTGTTGATGTTCTTTTTCATGGGCCTGGCCGCAGGCGTGATCACCTGCGTCCCTATAGGCCCAGTCAACATCGCCGTCATCGACGCTGCATTTCGCACAACATTTCGCCGCGCCGCCGTCATCGGTATTGGTGGCGCCATTGGTGACGGTGCTTACGCCTTAGCCGGAGCACTTGGCATTGAGCGCGTCCTCGATAGCCATCCGGCCGTGCCACCCGTCCTCTACACAGTGAGCGGTATCGTCCTGTTTTGGTTCGGTATTCGCACCCTGCGCAGCGCACCGCTCTTGCCCTTGGGCAGTCCCCGTCCCGATGCCGAGGACAAGCGCTCAACATGGTCGGCCATTTTCTTGGGCTTTACCCTCGTGATGCTCAATCCGGCCGCCATCGTCACCTGGATTTTCATCGTCGGCTCATTCATGCAAGGCGCCGATACTGCCACAGGCGGCGTCGCCGCATTCGGAGTATTCATTGGCTCACTGTCGTGGTTTCTCTTCGTCGGCTACATGACCAGCCGAGGCAAGAGTGTGCACGGTAACAAGATCGAGCTCATCACCCGCGTCGTCGGATACTTGCTGCTTGTCTTCGCGGTCTACTCATTTGGCCGTGCGGTCACCTACCTGATATAAGTGCCGCGTCCCCCAGGTATTGGGGAACAGCACCTCAGCAAGTCGCTCATGACAACGGAGAACCGATGACATTCGCACCTATGCGCCGTCGCTCACGGTTTCGCGCCATGCTCCCGGCTCCCCTATGGGTATTGGCCGCTTGTGGAGCCCCGACACCACCGCCGTCCCCCCCGGCCCAAGCGACAGCGCCGGATGATTCTCAAAAAGACTCCAACGCCCCCGTCGCCCCTTCCGCACCCGCGCGCGCCCTGCCCATCAAGGCCGAAGCGCCGAGCTTGCGCTTGGACCATAGCGTGTCCCCTTTGTCCTATCGCGCCGAACTCGATCTCGACCCTGACGCCGACTCGTTTTCCGCCGCGATACACATCGAACTCGACATCCATCAACCCATCTCTGTCCTCTGGCTCAACGGCACTGATCTCGATATCGCAAAGGCCAGTTTTTCCAGCCAGGGCCAGAGTTGGAATGTGGCTCAGGTCGACGCCGATAGCGCCGACTTTATCGGCTTTGATTTGGGACATACGGTTCAGCCCGGACCAGCGACGATCGCCATCGACTATCGCGGTCTCATTTCCAGCAAAGACGTCAGCGGCGCGTTCAAGACCCAAGACCGCGATACCTGGTATATCTTCACCCAATTCGAAGCGCTTTCGGCGCGACGCGTATTGCCATCGTTCGACGAACCCCGCTTTAAGGTTCCCTGGCAACTCACGATCCACGCCCCTGAGGGACAGCGCGCGCTCAGCAATACCCCGCTCGTACAACAAAGCAGCGACACACGCCCGGGGCGACAGACATTCACCTTTGCCCCCAGTAAACCGATGCCCAGCTACCTAGTCGCCTTTGCGGTAGGTCCATTCGAATTCGTCGATCTGGGCAAGGTCGGTCGTGCGAAGGTCCCGGCCCGCATCGTGGTGCCGCGCGGACGAACAGGCGAGACCGGCTACGCTGCGCGCACCACTGTCGCCATTTTGGATCTCCTCGAAGACTACTTCGACCAGCCTTACCCCTATGCCAAGCTCGACAGCATCGCGGTGCCAAAAATAGGCTTTGCCATGGAGCATCCAGGGCTCATCACCTACAACTTCAGCCGCCTATTGTCGGCGCCGGAATCGGAAACCCCCGCATTTCACCGCGCCTCTGCCGGCGTCATCGCTCACGAGCTAGCGCATCAGTGGTTTGGCAATCTCGTCACCTTGGCCTGGTGGGACGATCTGTGGCTCAACGAGTCTTTTGCTACTTGGGTCGGACGCAAACTCGTGAGCGAGTGGCAACCGACCTGGCAAGGCGCCGCTTTTTCCGCCAAGGCCGCCGACGGCACCATGGGCGTCGACAGCCTGATCTCGGCGCGCAAGATACGCCAGGAGATTGCCGATAAGAACGATATCTACAGTGCCTTTGACGGCATCTCCTACGGCAAAGGCGCCGCCATCCTGTCCATGTTCGAGCAGTGGATCGGCGCCGATACCTTCCGCGAAGGCGTGCGCGCCTACATCAAGAAACACGCGTGGGGCGTCACCACCTCCGATGACTTCCTCGCCGCCATCGCCGAGGTGAGCCAACCCCAGCTGGCCGACAGTTTTCGCACGTTTCTCAATCAAACCGGCGTTCCTGTCATCTCCATGGACCTCATTTGCGAACGAGGGGCGCCGCCGACATTGGAGTTATCGCAAGAACGCTCACTGCCGGTTGGCTCCGCAGGCTCCACGACCGATCGCACCTGGCAAATCCCCGTGTGTATCAAATACCGGGCCGGCGGTCGCGTCCACCGGCAATGCACCCTGCTCAGCGAGGAAGTCGACGAAATGCCGCTGAGCCAAGCCAGACAATGCCCCACTTGGATCCTCGGCAATACCGAGGGTGCTGGCTATTATCGCACCGCCTATGCCGCTGAGATGCAGCGCAGGCTCATCCGCGTCGGACCGCGCTTGACCGTGCCCGAACGAATCCGCTTTGTCGGAGATATGCGTGCGCTAGTACTGTCGGGCAAGCTCGAATTAGGCGAAATGTTGGCGATGATTCCATCTCTCGTCCGCGATGGCAATCCTCACCTGCTTGGCGAAATCGCCGACATGGTCGCCGACATGAAACAGCACTTGGTTCCCGACGAACAGGACAGACGCTATGCGCGCTTTGTACGGCAGACATTCGCCAGGCGAGTCCGCACACTCGGCCTTCGGCCCAAAGCCGGCGAGAGTATGGCGCGACGCGCACTCCGGGCCCAATTGGCCACCCTCGTCGGCACCTTCGGCCGTGACGCTCGTATCCAGCGGCAAGCCCAAGCCCTCGCCGACACCTGGCTCAACGACGGCACCGGCATCGCGGCGGAAATGCTTGAGCCAGTTCTTACAGTCGCGGCCTATCGCGGACCGGCGGAGCTCCACAGCCGCATCGAAGCCGCCATCATGGCCACCGACAATCCCGTTCATCGACGAGCCCTGGTCGCCGCCCTCGCCAAGGTACCCGACCCCGCGCGGGTGCGGGCCAATATCGCCCTGGTGATGACGGGCAAGATCGATATCCGTGACGCCGCGGCATTTTTCACAGTCCCCTTGGCACACCCCCAAACCCGCTCGCTCATCTATCAGACGGTCAAGGTCAACTTTGACAATTTTAAGACCATCCTGCCCCGCAACGCGGTCGCTCAACTGATCGGCGCCGGTAGCAATTTCTGCGATCGCGCGCATCGCGACGACATCGAGGGCTTTTTTGGCCCCAAGTACCGCGATATCCCCGGCGGACCGCGCGCCTACAGCCGAACCATGGAGAGCATCGACTTATGCATCGCCTTTACCAGGCTGCATCAGCCCAGCGTCGAGGCATTCCTCAAACGGCAGTAATATACCGCTATTGAAACTCGAGAGGCTCGGGCCGATTGTCGAGAATCTTCTCGATCGCGCTCACGACTGAATCGTCGATTTTGCCCAGCACTTCGAGAGCGCCCATATTTTCTCGCACCTGCTCCACACGCGAAGCCCCGGTGATCACCGTGCTGACGTTGGGATTGTGCAAACACCAGGCAATGGCCAGACGGGCCATGCTGGTGCCGAGTTCGTCGGCAACCTTACCCAGCTCGCGCACCTGTTCGATGCGCTGACGCCACTCTTCGCTCTCGAAACGCTGTCGCAACCATTCATAGCCCGGCAGGTTCATGCGTGCATCGTCGGGGATGACATCATTGTACTTCCCAGTTAGGATCCCCGAGGCCAAGGGCGACCAAATCGTAGTCCCCAAACCGATCCCGCTATACAGGCGCGCATACTCGACCTCGACCCGATAGCGGTGAAACATGTGGTATTGAGGCTGCTCCATCGTCGGCGGAATCAACTGATATTGGCGGGCGCAGCTATGGGCTTCCATGATTTGCTGCGCCGACCATTCCGAGGTTCCCCAGTAGAGCACTTTACCGCGCCAAATCAATTCACTCATGGCGCGCACAGTCTCTTCGATAGGCACATAAGGATCGGGGCGATGGCAGAAGTATAAGTCGAGGTACTCGACTCCCAAGCGCTGCATTGCCTGATCGCAAGCCTCGACGATATGTTTGCGACTCAGGCCCCGCTGGGTCGGCTTGGCATCGGGCACCGACCCCCACCGCACCTTGCTGGAGACGACATAACTGTCGCGCCGCCATCCGGCTTTCTTAAATGCCTGACCCATGATTTCCTCGGCCTTGCCATGGGCGTAGATCTCGGCATTGTCAAAAAAGTTCACGCCAGCATCGTAGGCCGCCTGCATGCATTCTAGCGCGCTATCGACATCGTACTGATTGCCAAAAGTTACCCACGACCCAAAAGAGAGGGCACTTACTTGCAAGCCAGACATTCCCAAGCGTCGGTATTCCATGGTGCCTCCTGTCATATTGCGTACGTCCAAGTACGCGCCAAATCACGAGAAGCTACAAACGGGCTGTGCAATTCGCCATCAATCCCCGAGTAGCCGCACTAACGCTGCCACATGCGGGTCATAAGTGCCAATATCGACCAGCGCTTGATGCAGGCGCAGCACGTATTCGCGATTGGCTCCGCTCAGTCCCTGAGCCCGCCGCACCACAAACGCAATTTCTTCGTCAGACATCGGCCCCAGATAATTGGCGTTATCAGCTTCGGCGATGTAGATCAAACCTTCGACCGTGACTGCGGGCATCGCGTTAGAAGCAACGGCCGAAGCAGCCGCCGACGCGGCCCCAGACGTGACTCCGGACACACCCCCAGACCCAGCATTGGCAGCACCGGCGGGCATGAGGGAAATATCGACCGAAAGTCGCCGGTAGCCCCCGGTTTCTCGATTGTCTAGGATTTCTAAAACTTCGGCGGTACGCGCCGCATCAACTCGGTAGGCCATGCCCCAGCACACCGCACCAGGCTCCTCAATGAGCGTCGCGACTCGCCCGGGATACGCGGGTGTGCCGCGATGATCCGCCGATGCCTGCCAAAACTTGCGGCTGTAGCCGCGCACAAAACCTGGTTGGCACTGCGTGTACGGAAACGCAGGACGCCAAACCAAAGAACCATAACCAAAAATCCACATGTTGTCGCTCGTCGCGTTGCGCATTGCATGAGTGCCCACGGCCTCGCACAACGCCCATTAGTGTTAGCACTCTTGCATCTTGAGAGACTGCGTCAGGGCCGTAATTTCACAACGAGACTTGACGCCACTTGGCCCTGTGGGCAAAATGAATGAGTATTCATTCAGAAGCCTGACAGGAGACGAGATGTCGCAGCCAGTGAACCGATACAAAACCGACCTTCGAGACTATAAGTTCTTGCTGTTCGAGCAATTCCGTCTGCAAGAGCTGTTGGGTCAAGCGCCATTTAGCGATTGGGACCAAGAGTCCGTCGAAATGGTGATGAGCGAAGTCTACAAATGGACCTGTGAAGTCCTGGGACCGCTCAACCAAGTTTCCGACAGCCACGGATGCAAATTGGAAGACGGCAAGGTCACGACGCCACCCGGTTTTCAAAAGGCATGGAAATCGTACTACGACTCCGGCTGGGGCAGCTTGCGCGCACCGGAAGAGTTCGGCGGACAATCGGGACCAGCGACCTTGGCGCTGGCGACAGAAGAGCTCATCAGCGGCGGATGCACCGCGTTTGGCATGTATCCCGGGCTGAGCCTCGGGGTTGCGGAAGTCATCGAAGCCAACGGCACGGAAGCGCAGAGAAAAACTTACTGTGATCCACTCTACAACGGCAGGGTCGGCGGCACGATGTGCCTGACCGAACCCCATGCAGGCTCCGATGTTGGCGCCAACACCACGAAAGCGACCCATATCGGTGACGGCAAGTACAAGATCGAGGGCACCAAGATCTTCATCTCCGGCGGCGATCACGACCTAGCGGAAAACATCATCCACCTGGTCTTGGCCCGCACAGCAGATGCGCCTTCGGGCACGCGAGGACTGAGCCTATTTATCGTCCCCCGCGACCGCTTGGACGGCAGCGGTCCCAACGATGTCCAAGTGGGCGGTATCGAGCATAAGATGGGCATCAACGGCTCGGCCACCTGCGTGCTCAACTTTGGCGAGAATGGCGAGTGCATTGGCGAACTCGTCGGCGAGGAGGAGCAGAAGGGTATTCGCCAGATGTTCCAACTCATGAATATGGCCCGCATCGGCGTCGGCATTCAGGGCCTCAGCGTGGCCTCGGCCGCCTATCTCAACGCCCTCGAATACGCCAAAGAGCGCAAGCAGGGCACCGACATTAAGCACCGCAAAGACCCCAAAGCCGAGCGCGTAGCCATCATTCAGCATGCCGATGTTCGTCGCATGCTCTTAGACATGAAGGCCCGCGTAGAAGGTATCCGGGCATTGGCCATGAAGCTCACCTTGCATACCGACCGCGTCACTGTGGCAGAACTGCAAGGTGACGAGGCCTCGGCCGAATACCATCAAGGCCAAGTCGATCTCCTGGTGCCGCTCCTCAAAGCCTATGGTTCCGACCAGTCCTTCGAAATCTGCGCCACGGCGATTCAGGTCTTTGGTGGCGCCGGCTATCTCCAGGACCATCCGGTGGAGCAATACTGCCGCGATGCCAAGATCTTCTCCATCTATGAGGGCACCAATCACATTCAAGCCCTTGACTTGGTCGGGCGCAAACTCGGCCATAAAGGCGGCGCTAACTACCAAAAGTTCGCCAAAGACATCACCGATTTCATCTCGGCCAATCGCGAAAATCCGCGCTTCTCCAACGAACTGGCAACACTGGCCAAAGCCATCGAGTCTCTCAGCGGTACAGCCATGCGCTTTTTGAGCTGGCTCCATCCCAATAAGGTGGAACTCGTGCCCCTGGCGGCCAATCGCTTCCTGGAGATGATGTCTGAAACCACAGTGGCGTGGCTGCTGCTGGAGGGTGCCGTCATCGCCGAACAAAAACTGGCCAAACTCGACGACAACAACGACGACCGCACGTATTACGAGGGCCGCATCCAGGCCGCCCTGTACTTCGCCCGCAACGTCTTGCCGCTGGTGCCGGCCAAAGCGCTGATTCTGGCCCAAGAGGATAAGTCTGCGGTCGACATTCCCGACGAGGGATTTGCTACGCTATAATCGTCATAATCGTCACCCCGGTCGCATCATGCTAGGCGCTCCGTTGGCCACGGGGCGCCTTTTTTGTCATGATGCCATGACGGGCCGCAATGCCCGCTGCCAAGACCGGGGATAGTGCCGTGCCTCAAACTCAGAATTCGACCATAACGCCGCCAATCTACAAAGAACGCTGCCTCAAAGGGCTAAAGCGGGCCCAAAAGCTGCTCGCCGATATTCTTGCAGTATCGGGCTCCAGGACGTTGGAAAACACCCTGCTGCCGTACAACGAACTGCTGATGTATACCGAACAATCGGCCGGCGATGCTGGTTTGACCTCGGCAGTTCATCCCGATGAGGCCATCCGCGAAGCGGCCCGGGTATGCGAGCGCGACATCGACGCCTTTAGCTCGGCACTCGGCCGCAACCGGGAGCTATTCGATGCCTTTCACGCCATCGATACCTCGAACTTTGACGCGGAGACTCAGCGGTTCGTAGAACGCACCCTGCGCGCATTCCGCCGCGCTGGTGTCGATCGCGACGATGACACGCGCGATCGCCTCAAAGCCATTGACGAGGAGTTGACCAAGCTGGGGCAGCTCTTTCAAAAAAACATCGTCGACGATGTCCGTTCGGTCGACGTCCCAAACCGCGAGGCGCTGGCCGGGTTGCCCGAAGACTTCATCAGCGCCCACGCGCCGGCGCCCCAAACGTCCACGGTCAACCCCGCCGGCCAGCCTAACGAGCAAACGGCCGAAGCTACCGACCGCGACCGCGCTCCGCAGAAGCCAGGCAGCATTCGGCTGACCACTGACACGCCGGACTACATGCCAGTCATGTCCTATGCGGAGTCAAATGATCTCCGCAGAGAACTCTACATCGCCTTCAAGTCCCGCGGCGGCACCCATAACGAAGATGTCTTGCGGCAAATTCTCGCGCTCCGCATGGAAAAAGCCCAGCTGCTAGGCTACGCCAATTGGGCCGAGTACGCCATTGAGGACAAGATGATGAAGCGCGCAGATGCCGCCGACGCCTTCATCAAACGAGTCGCCAATATTGCCTCGACGCGCGCCGAGCGTGAATACAACCAGCTGCTTGAGCGCAAACGCCGTGACGAGCCCCAGGCGACTGCCGTGGAGGACTACGAAAAGTCCTTCTTCGAAAATAAAGTCAAGGCCGAGCTATACGCGTTCGATCCCCAGTCTGTGCGTCCTTACTTTCCCTATCGGCAAGTAGAACAAGGCCTGCTCGACATCACTGCCGGCATCTACGGCATTGAGTACCGCACGGTCAGTGGCGCCGACGCCGATGTCTGGCATAGCGACGTCAACGTCTACGATGTAATCCGCGATGGCGCCAGTGTTGGCCGCATCTATCTCGACATGCACCCCCGCGAGGGCAAGTACAAGCATGCGGCGCAATTTCCCTATCGCTCGGGCGTTCATGGAAAGCAGCAGCCCCAAGGGGTCCTCGTGTGCAACTTTCCCAACCCCAACGATGGACCGGCGCTATTAGAACACGGCGAAGTCGTGACCATGTTTCACGAATTCGGCCATCTCATGCACCACATTCTCGGCGGGCAAAAGCGCTGGATCGTGCAGAGTGGCGTGGCCACGGAATGGGACTTCGTCGAGGCGCCATCGCAAATGTTTGAAGAATGGGCATGGAGCCACGAGACCCTGCGCACCTTTGCCAAGCACTATCAAACCGGTGAGGAGATTCCCGAATCGTTGGTTGCCGACATGCGCCACGCCGATAAATTCGGCATCGGTCTAGCGACAGTGCAGCAGATGTTCTACGCCTCGGTATCGCTCAGCTTCCACACCACCGCGCCCAAAGAGCTCGACATGCAAGGGATGGTCAAGGAGCTGCAGAGTACCTTTACGCCCTTCCGCTTTGTCGATGGCACCTGTTTTCACGCCAACTTCGGCCACCTGAACGGCTACTCGGCCCTCTATTATACGTATATGTGGTCTCTGGTCATCGCCAAAGACTTACTCACGCCGTTTCATGAGCATGGTCTCATGAATACTGACTGGACACAGCGCTACTGCGATAGCATTCTCGCCCCTGGCGGCAGCAAAGACGCTGCCGACTTGGTGCAGGATTTTCTCGGTCGGCCCTACAATTTCGACGCGTTCGAAGCCTACTTGAGCGAGTAGCCCCCGTTCAATCCCTGTGCTGAGGCTAAGCTACCCTCTTGAGGCTTTGACGAGATCGCGGACAATATTTTTCTGATGGGCCTCGACCGTGCCACCACCGATTTCGATCAGCTTGGCATCGCGCAAAAATTGCTCCACCCGGTACTCGCTGCAGTAGCCATAGCCGCCCAATACCTGCACCGCGGCATCTGCAACTTCTTTCGCCGCAGTGGCGGCAAATAACTTGACCGCATCGGTGCCCAGCCGATTGCGCTGCCCCGGCGACACCGAGCCGGCGACGTTGTACACCAGCGCACGCATGGCTTCGGTCTTGGCGTAACTCTCGCCGACATGTCGCTGAATCTGGCCAAAGTCGGCCAACGACTGACCAAAGGCCTCACGCTCTGAGGCATAGCGAGTCATAACGTCCATGCAGCGGTTGGCGATCCCCAGACTCATTGCCGCTAAGCCGAGACGCTCGATTTCCAAATTGCGCATCATGTTGGTCACCCCGCCGCCTTCTGTGCCCAGCAAATTGTCGGCGGGCACCTTGACATCCTCCATGATCAGTTCACTCATGGTCGAAGCCCGCATACCCATTTTGTCAATCTTGGGCCCCGCACTGAAGCCGGGAAAACTGCGCTCAATCACAAATGTCGTCAACCGACCGTCTAACTTGGCGTAAACCACATAGACGTTGGCCTCGGGGCCGTTGGTGATAAACGTTTTACGCCCGTTCAACACATAATAATCCCCGCGACGCTCCGCCGTCGTTGTCATGCCGAGCACGTCGGTCCCCACTGCGGGCTCGGTCATGCCCATCGCGCCGATCCACTCGCCGTGTAAGGTCTTGGCCAAATAGCGCTGATGCTGGTCGGGCGCCCCCGCATAGTAGAAGTTGTTCACAAACAGCAGTGCATGGGCCAAATAGGCCAGGGCAAAACCGGGATCGGCATACGCCAATTCCTCATGGACGATGACCGAAGCCAGCGCATCCATGCCCGCACCGCCATGGTCTTCGGGAATCGTGACACCGAGCAGTCCCAATTGGCCCAGTTTGCGCAATAGTTCTTTATTCAAGGTGCCAGAGCGATCGTGTTCCTCTGCCTGTGGCTCCACCTCCTTGCGTACAAAGTCGCGCATTGTTTGACGCAACATTGCATGCTCGTCACTGGGATTGCACAAATGACTGTCGAAGCTCTGAGGAAGGGGCATGAATACGTTTTAGCGTGCCTGTTCCGCCAAGGGTAGTCATCAGGCGCCATTGCCGGGACTTCTCACGCAACGCACGTCGCTTTGCGCCGCAGCGCGGCATGTAGTCGCCTCGTCCCACCATCTTGGCCGCCAAGATCCAAGACGGACGCCATCCTGTCTCTTGGAGGGAAGCCAACGAGTCGCGCCGCGTCATGGCCGACGTCATACGTCGTAGCTGTGGTTGCCGCATAGCTGTGGTTGCCGCTGTCTCGAGTTGAGCGCATCCCGGGTATTACCCACCTCCATCGCCACTTTCTGTCCCCTCGTCTCATCGACACCTATTCGCGAACCGTGTAAATGCCCGCCTAATGCTGCTACAGTGTTTTCTTCTTGCCTATGTCCATCCGTACAATCGTCGACGCGAGCCCCGAGGAGGTGGGCGCCGACATCGACGCATTTCTCGATCGTTTCTCGGGACCGGTCGAATTTCGTCAATCAGGTCGCGACCGTAGTCGCTATCGCGTAGCCGTCGGGCTGCTCCATGGCAACGAGCCATCGGGACTGCACGCCATTCATCGCTGGCTGCGCTCGGGCCGGATTCCCGCCGTCGACGTCAGCCTATTTGTCCCCGCCATTGAGGCCGCACGCAGCCATCCACGGCTGCAACAGCGGATGTTGCCCGGTCGCGAGGATCTCAACCGCAGTTTCCGCATTCCCACGTCCGTACCCGCGCCCGTTCCCACGCCCGTGCCCGCAACCGAATCCCCACCGCCGCGGCACCCAATGCACAGTCCTCTCAGCCCCTCTGGCGCCCGCCCGCTTCATCCCGAAGACGCTGCGATAGCGACAGAGATCCTGACCCGCATCCGCCGCCGCCCCTGCGAGGCCCTCGTCGATTTGCACAACAACACCGGACACAATCCTCCCTATGGCGTACTCACAGCGCTAGATGCGCCACGCGGCCGTTTGGTCTCCATGTTTTCTGACATCGCCTGCCTGCTCACCGACCTCAACCTCGGAACCCTGCTCGAGGCAACGCACGACGACGTGCCCGGCGTGTCCATCGAATGCGGCCAGGGCCACACCTCCGAGGCCGACGATTTGGCCAGCGATAGCCTGGCGCGATTTCTCGACAGTGACGATCTGTACTTGCACGAGCCGCCCACCCACTTATGCGTGCTTGAGCATCCCGTCCGGGTACGCCTTCGCCCGGGGCTCAGTCTCGCCTTCGCCGATACGCCAGTTGCAGGCGTAGACCTGACCTTGGTCGCGCACCTCGACCGTCACAACTTCCGCCCATTGGCCCCTGGAACGGTGCTCGGCTGGATAAACGAACGTACCCCTTGGCCCTTTGTCGCCACCGACATCGATGGCGGCGACCTTTCGCGCACTTGCTTTGTGGTCAAAGATGAGCAGCTTCTCTGGCAGGGCGACCTCATTCCCATCATGATGACGACCAACGCACAGATCGCGATGCTCGATTGCTTCTGCTATCTCATGCGCCAATCTCAGGGCATCATCGCCGCAGCGCAGGCGCTCAACTCGGCCGCAATGCTGCGTGGCAGATAGGCTTCAGGGCTGACAGAATCTCGGGCGCGCATACTAGGCGCACCCGCGATTGCGGCTGTCCAAGCGGCATGTCTTCCAACAGCCGCCCCAGGGTGACCGTACCGTGACGAGGATGGTCGACGACGTAGAGTTCATCATCGCCATCCGCGCTATAGCCGATTTGTCGGGTGGTATCGAGATGATAATACCAAGCGGCATCAGGGCCAAAGCGTTCCTCCGCCACAGCGCGGACCGGATCGCGCACCCGCTGCACCACCTCGGGGTCATCGCCCAAATCGATGGTCTTGAATAAACGCCGCCGCACCAAGCGTTGCGAGAGGTCGGCGAGCACCGGGTCCGATGCTGCCGCGTTGCTGCCCTCTGCCCCCAACCCGGCCCAGCGATCGATGGCCGATAGCACTGCGATATCGTCGAGGCATATATATGCGTCGGTACCCACTGGCTCGCCGCGCGCCAACTGCGCCGCCACGATGAGGCCAGATGGCTCTTCATGCTTGCGCGCTAATTGACAAAAGCGCTGCATGAGTTTGATAAACATCCACTCGGCCGCGCGCACGGTCTTGTGATGATAGACCTGAGCGTACATATACGAGCGCGCGAATAGATACTGCTCGACCGCATACATCCCGCGCCGATAATCGACGACCACATCTGTGCGCTCGCCCTCCTCGCTGCTCGTGCCGGCTGCCGGGATACGTTCAAGACGCAGCGCATGCAGGATCCAATCGAGATCGTAGGTGGCGTAACCGACGCCGGAATAATGGCCGTCACGCAGCAGATAGTCGAGGCGATCGACGTCCAGTTGCGAAGAGACCAGCTTGCGAGCAAAGCCGGGTCGATAACGTCGATGCCAAAAGTCGCTCAACCTCTGTGGCAATCCATCGGCGAGATCGGTTAACACCCCACTCAATTCGCAGTCTTCCACAACCAGCCGGGCCCCCCACATTTCGTGATCCGATGCCGGGAACACCTGCTCCCACGCATGGGAAAACGGGCCATGGCCGATATCGTGAACCAACGCAGCCACCTTGATGTCACGGGCGACATCGCCGCTCAAGCCCAGCTGCGTAACCGCGCGCCGCGCCACATGAAACGCCCCCAGGGCGTGGCCAAATCGCGAATGCTCGGCCCCGGGATAGACTTCCCAAGCAAAGCCCATCTGCTTGATGCGACGCAGTCGCTGCAATGCGCGCGTCTCAAGCACTGTGGCAAAGCGGCGTTCATGGCCCTCGAATTCGATAATACCGTGGACCTGATCTCGGAAGACGCGGTCCTTCATGGCCCGCAACTATAGCACTTGCCCCTGATAACCGTCGACCGGGTACCAGAGCAGGGGCGACCGTAACCATTGGTACACGACGGTAAATCAATCGACGAGGACCTCCAATCGACGTGATTTCCGAAGCAGATTCGCGGTAAGAAGTGCGAGGACC
>JAAUYH010201863.1_pt1 | contig 23222 bp, 13 predicted proteins | sample 7278061 | NCBI WGS metagenome assembly JAAUYH01 (sample SAMN14350203, study PRJNA611818) | marine sediment metagenome | isolation source: surface marine sediment (0.6m) | place: French Polynesia: Moorea | collected 2018-08 | reverse complement strand
CGAAAAAATTGCGTCTCGGGAAGAATTGTGCAAAAGGAAAAAGCGCCTGCCTATACATATCGTTAATTCTGGAGGCGATAGGAAAGCGATGTCATGATTGATAAATCGACAATTGATTGGGAACAGAGGGATTAATCCAACAGAAATAGAATTCTAAGTTTCAATAACCGATATTAAACTCTCTTAAGTTTTTGCAGCATTTTTTCTCTGTATTTGAGAACGTAGATCAATTTGAACTCTATTGCAGTCATGTCATAAACTCAGTGGTCGCCGTAAAGGGATTCCGGAATTAAAACGGGATGGTATGTAGATTCATATCTCAACATGAAATAAATCCTGCAAGCTTGGTTTCTGGATTCACTATTCTTCTTTTCTACGCAATTGAATTGATTTTGCACCAGTGTTCATCTGATGTTTCAACATTCCTAGGTGCAATTTTCCTACCTCCTTGGCATACTGTTTTACACTGTTTAACCATAATTGTATGTAATGTACTACCATGAATGTCTGAACTGGCTCAATTCAACCTGGACACAGTCTCACAATGATTTTCACGGGATCTGTTTAGGGTGGCTTTTTCGATTTGACAATGTTGACTTCGTGAATCTTGTGCACTCTGTGAATTATTGTTTTATTGCTGTTATAGATAATAGAGGATGAGAAAGCACTAAAGTTATACCGCGGTCTTCTCATTCATGAGACTTGATGCACGGATTTTGTTATGTTGTTCGAAATTCGAGTGCTAATCTCCCTAATTTTAATTTCAGGCCCGTGTAAATTGAGTGCGAGTTCCTTGAGATACTTGATCAGCTTTGCTTGCGTTCACGGAATATATGTACTTACTAAATTAAGTGGCGCATCTTGACTGTGGAATCGAGATCGAGAGGAAGACCTACTAATGTTGTGAAGTTACATTGGGACTATTTGTTTGCACAGGCCCTAACATTTTTCCTATTTAAAGTATTATGCACAACCGTTCAGAATCAGTAGAACAGATCAGGAGATCTTTGCGTACCGAGGACTAAGATATAGTGAAACAAAAATTGAAATCGAGCAAGTGACGCTGGTAGTGAGCTTGAATTTCAGGATTCCACTGAGCTTTGAGATAAAGATTTCGATTTGGTTCCACAATGCAAAAATGGGGGGTTCCATTTCCTGAGAGAATATTGTACACGTATGCCTAGTGTCAGTTACAGAAAGATACGGAGGCGTCGAATTCATTTACCATTCTATCGAGATTATAATTCCATTCTCCTGCATGCTGTAGCGCCCACCGCACAACCACAAGCGACAATGAGTGAGAAAGAACGCCGACCATTTACCGCGCTGTACCTTGCAGCGGGGCTATCATCGCGTTTCGGGGGGAAGATCAAATGTCTACAAGCAGTTGGGCGGCACGGTGAAACGCTGCTCGAACTATCGGTGCGGCAGGTGCGCGCGTACGGCGTTTCGGACGTGGTGATGGTAGTATCGGAAGCGACGGAGGCATCGATACGCGCGGTCGCCGGCGATGCGATTCAAGGCCTGCCGGTGTCGTATGCACGCCAGACGAAGCCGGAATGGCGCGCGAAGCCAATGGGCACCGTGCACGCGCTACTCGCGGCGCGCCCGTTCATCACGCAATCGTTCGTGGTGCTGAACGGCGACACGCTGTACGGCGCCACCGCGCTGTCGCTGGTGTGCGAGCACGTCTCGACGCGCGCGGGCCACTGCCTGCCGGGCTACGCGCTGCGTGCGGTTCTGCCAGAGCGCGGACGTGTCAATCGCGCTGTGATTGGTGTGAATTCCTCCGGTCATCTTACAGAAATAGTGGAGCAATACGACATCGGCCGCGAGGATATTCCTTCTAAGTACACCGGGTCGGAGCTCACCTCGATGAACATCTTTGGCTTCCAACCCTCGATTTTCGACTTCGCCGCGAGGAAGTTCGACGCCTGGTTCGTCGAGAACAGCACCAACGAAAAAAGCGAGTACATCCTCAGCACAATGCTGAACGACCTGTTCCCCGAAGACGGCGTCGTCACCCACGTGTACCCACTCGACACCAGCACGCCTCTAGAACTTACAAATCCCGAAGACTTCGCGTACGTCAGGAATAACCTCAGCCTAGTCGGCTTGTAAATCGTTTAGTTATCGTCGCTTCTTACTCCTCTTTCGACCCGTTCTTGATATCTTCTCAGCTACCACCACAACGTCGTCTGTCATCGCGTCTTTGCCAACTTCCATCGGCTCTGCTTTTGATTCCTTCTTCCCATTTGTTTCTGTTCTGTTCACCGCCGGCGGTGCAACATCTTCCGCCGGTAACGCACCATCGACTGCGGGAGTTTCGTTCCATGCGCCAGACCCACTTAGCATCTCCACATCCTCCTCTTCACGCTTGTACGCAACTGGCTCCGGCGCACTCATCAGCGGTCGGGCGGTGGCCAGCGGATGTTGTTTCGCCGCATCTTTAAGCGTATCTGCGAGCAATTTAGTTAATTCCCTCGCTCTTCCTTCCGCAATCTCCGCACACCGAACAACCACTTCCGGATGTACCGGCAGTCCACCCGCCTTGTACACAGCACACACCTCACCCTGTGCGTTGCACGCGATAGTAATAGTACCTGCAGCGGCAAATTCCTCACGCCGAGTGGGGTCCAGCACCGCAACGTCGGGGTCGCCAAGTTCCTTCGCTCGGAACAAGCCAAAAGATACAGCAACCGGAATATGATGCACTGGCAGCGGCAACGGCTCGCGCTCATCTTCCGTATGCACCGTGACATCACGGCCGACCACGGTGACGTCGGGCCTCCTCGCGTGCAACAGCGAGGCCAACGCCGCCAGGACCGCGACATCCGCCGCGTTGCCCGCGTCGTCGAGCACGGCCACGTGCAGCGCGACCTTCCACACACACTTACCCGCCACGACGCACAGCGCTTCCGTGTCAAGCGCCCCCCGCACGCAGCGCTCCGCGATGCCGCGCAGTTCCGCGTCTTGCTCGCGGCACTGGTCCAACGCGGCGTCTTCCGCCGCCGCCGGCGACAATTCCACCGTGATGGCCATCGAGCCCTCCCCCGGGCGTTCTACCGGTGGGGTCACCGCGGAGACCGTGCATCGCGCGTGCGCCCTCGTTTTCCCAATGAACGCATGCACATCGCCCCACTGCTCGCCCAGCACCACGCGTGCCGTACGCGCACTTTCGATTGCACGGCTGTCTGCCCGGATACCTTCAGCTATACATTGCGCCGCAAAGTTGTTTTCAAGAATCGAATCACTTTCTTCCTTCATTGTCGACGGACGTCGAGCTAGGGATTGGTCACCGGTGGCATGGGTGCTACTTTTCGAAACGATAGATACCTGACGGAAATGAGTAAACAAGAAAAGCGCCAGGAGAAAAAATAGAAATTTCCCGTTCATTTTTATACGTAATACTCGCACGACTGCTAGGTGCCTGGCCACGGCCGTTACAAGGCAATTCGGACCCTGGAACTACCGAACTCAAATGCAGCCTACCCGTTTAGTGGCCAAGTTGAATGTTGATATACATTTTACAAGCCTTGTCACTTTCGGCTATACCGTACGTATGTTAATCATCGTCTTCATCTTCGGTTTCATTACCACCCACCATCACCTTATTCACTTGCGTAATATTTTCGTCTTGTCGCAATCTGAAGTCCATCTTATTACTTGGGTCACCTTCCGCACCGTCGTCACTCACATCCATCGCATCCACTCCATCACCACTGACATCCATCTTTTTTCCATTCAAGTTGTTTGTCAAAGCCGCATCAACGGGACCGCCCCCAGCCCCTTGTAATCCATCACTTTTCTTAATAGGGCTCACCTCAGTTTTCTCATCCTCAGTCGCATGCCCATCTTCGTCGTCATCTTCTTCCACAATCTTTCTTGTCGTCTTTTTCTTCCCCTCACCCTCTCTCGGCGGTCGAATACGAAGTCGCAGCGGCAGTGGTTTCGGTGGTCGGATCGGCAATCTAAGTTTGACCGAGATCGCATTCCTTGCACTCCGCAGTGATGTCCGTGTAGTGCGTCCTTTCTTGACACGTCCTCCAGCAGTATCTTCTTTCTGCCGCACACGCAATTTAAGTGTGGTATCCGATTTAACATTCGATCTTGACCTTCTCTCTCTCGTAGGCCGACTTCGCTTAAGCTCAGATAGCGGAACTTTATCATCTTCAGTATCTCCTTCAGCAGCAATCGGTTCACTTCTTCTCTTCGTCTTCGGACGAGCAGGCACAATTCGGTCTTCATCATCTTCACTTGCCACTGGCTCAGCTCGCTTCCTTGATTTCGACCTCGATTTCTCCGCAGACGACTTACTTCGTTTTCTTGATTTTGTCCTTGCTGCTTTGGTAGGAAGAACTGGAGTTTTCGGTCCTGTCGATTCATCATCCTTCGACACACTGCTCGCGGGAGCAGCAGGTTCCACAATTTCAGTCGGTTGCGGAGGAACCGGTGGTGGCTGCTGCTCCCGCGTCACTGCGGCCGATGGTACTCTAGAATGTGGTGAGTAATGCGATGCTTGCACGGGGACATTCTGCGGTGTAGGAATACGAGAATGCTGCAATCCGTTGGCTTGTGCAGAGAATTGAACTGGCGTAACACCATTTGGAATATGTGCGTTGACAATTCCGTTCACATAAGGTGCGACTGCTGCTTGTTGAGCACGCTGTCGAGCAGCTTGCTGAGCCTGTTGGACCAGTTGAGCTTGTTGCAGCTGCTGGGCGCGGGCACGAGCCGCTGCATTCGCTTCCGCCGTAGCTCTTGCCAACCTCTCCGCCAACTGTCTCGCCTGCTCCTGTCGCGCTTGTTCCTGACGTAGATGCTCTTTTCTCTTCTCTTCCTGTCGAGCCTCTTCTGCTTTCCTTCTCGCTTCCTCAGCCTCCTTCAATTGCATTGCAAAGTACTCAGATGGTGTAATATGTGCCATAGATTCCGGTTTCGATACTGTTCGAATCGATGTCGGCTTGACAAGGGTAGTCTGCTCAGACGGCTCCACCACCCCCGGCTTCTTCCGCGCTGCTTTTGAAGGACTATCACTTGCCAAATCACAGCCAATGGGGCCGTTCAACGCCGGAATTGCCGCAGGATCTCGGATACTGAGTCGATGGTGTGCTCTCATTTCCCTTGCAAATCGAGTGTGACTTTCATCTGCGACAAGTTTCTTCAGTCTGATTTCGTGAGCCTCCAAAGATTCGAAATGAGCCAACTTAATGCGAAGCAGCTCGAGCTTAATCTCAACCAACATGGTCAGAAGCCGATCAAGCTCAGCTCTCTCCAGTCGCTCCATCTGTGCTGCTCGACCCGCTGCAGCAGCCAATGCCACGGACGCCGCAACTCGCTGCGAGGGTAACTCTTTGTCACCCTCATTGTCAAGGCTAGCCAGCATCTCTGGCTCCTTTTCAAGAAGTTCAATCAGGACCTCAGAAGCGAGCTGTCCGAGTTCACTCTTGGCTATCTCAGACGCGGGTGGAACGGATTCCCTCTTTGAATTGTAAGGTTCTTGTGTAGTCATGGAGAACTCTACAGATGTTCCATTTGCGTTCTTTTCTTCCGGCGACTTCGAGGATTCATCTGGAGTATCAGTCATAGCTACATCGCCATCATCATCTTCAGCTTCCGGAAATGCAGGAGTAAGATCATTGAAGTTACCTCGAAAACCGTCTTCACGGACCCCGCTCACCATTATCGCATGCGGTCTCGCAACAAGCTTCGTTGTAGTTAATGTAGACAAATTAAGCGCATGCGACGCAACCGCGTTATTCCGCGCATCCGCACCATAAATACTAGCTCGTCCAGAGTAGGGCACAGGCAACGCAGTCTTCGACGAGACACGAGCCAGAGCATCTTTCTTCGCTCCAGCCTTCTTCAACATTTCTACCGGCGCCATATCCTTCTCACTCGCCGGATCCGAACAATTTCCTGGAGGATTGTCTAGGAACCGGTCTTCAATAGGCAAACGCACGAATTGCATTACACACTGATCCTTACTTTTCGACCCAACATGCTCAGCCACCAGCTCCCAGTTATCTTCGTACATTTCCAGTGCTTCCAACAATAACAGCGTCTCACTCTCTGTCCAAATGTTCTCGTCCACTTCTTGCGACCCGATTCCACCACCTGCCGATTTCATTTGAATGAAATCTCTTGGTTGCATCTTCGTTGTGTTGTACTTCTTTTCCGTATAACAAGTCTCGCACAAATCCATGTCCGACTGCGTGGCGCAATGAAATCGAAGTGTCGAACAATCCTGACTACAAATGTCGCAATGGTAATCGACAGTATTCTTCCTCGGTGATCCATCACTGTCATCATCGGATTCGGACGCCGAATCATCCGGTTTATCAAACAAGAGCCGGCGTGTGTTTCGTGGTCTCTTCTTCGGCGAACCGCTAACCGTGGACCCAATAACTCTCGAACTGTTAACACAAGCCACCGAACCATCATCGAAAACGAAAGGCACCTTATTCGAACCTCTTGTCGTGTTGAATGCTGGAACCGCTGCCGGAGGAGATGACAAAATTGGAAGCGGTAACGTATCTGCCGCGACATTGTGGTTAATGAGACCCCAATGTTCAAGAAATGAGTGCACTCTTAAGATAGCAGGCCAGTCGCCGATGAGCTTACCCCGACTCGAGGTGACCGTGATGTATCGCTTAGGCTTCGCTCTCCAAGACTCCACGAAGTAATTTCGTATCTCCTTGTAAATCTCGGGTGTCTTCGATTCGAACTTACCTGAGAAAAATTCCGGGCACGCCTTCCGCTCAATGTCATTAATCTTCGACACATCGAACCAACTGGAGAACGAAGGAACAGAGTAACTCGGCTTCACCGGACTCTCCCCATCCTCGTTCGACTTCGAAACTCCATTCGCAATATTCCCGTCCCCAGCATTTCCTTCACTTAAAACTTCTTCCTCTTCTTCATCTACTCGTTTCTGATCCTCACTTTCTTCATCATCTCGTTCAGCGGATCGGGATCGAAGTTTCAGTCTCTTTGCAATCGGTTCCGATACCGGGCTATCCGGTTGCGCCCGTGTTTTCGAGGGCTCCTCAGCTTTTTCGGTGCTGACAACTCCATTGGCTTCTTTCGAAGGGGAGCTTAATAACCGAGGCACATCGGCGTAAAGTTCATAATCAACCTCGTTCATCCACTCGTTGAACAAGGCAAGATCACGAACCCACCGTGCGGTGACATGCCACGGACCCCCCTCGTTCGCACGTTCGGTCTCATCAATCATGCCAATGACTTGGCCCACAGGAACCCAGTCATCGTAGGAGTCGGGATGATACCACCAATGCACCCGCGCACGAGTATCATCCGTGCGCAAATAGCGTACCAATACTTGGGCATCGGTCTGGTTCTCCTTGGTTCCTTCGGTGTCGGCATAAATGATGTGGCTTGCTACTTCGGGCGACGAGACAACAACGGCGCCATGAGTTTGAAGGATCCTTTGCAACTCATCGGATTGTTCAGGAATGATCGAGGGAGCGAAAAATGCTTTGATGGACGGCAGAAGTCCTCTTCGCTTCAGGGCCTTGGACACTTTCACAAGCATCTCCATGTTCGCGGCTCTTAACCCATCATCCTTAAAATCGATACCGTCCCATTTCTTCTCCTCCGCAAATTCGTAGCATGCGTGCAGGATATGAAAAAGCGCGCCTCTCGGCTCAATGTCGGAAAAGACGTTCACGGGGAACTTGGTCAGCAAACGACGGAGCTTGGGGTCGGCATCTCTTCCAAGGTTGGCCTCCATGAACTGCATGAGCCTCGTGATAAAGCGCGCAAGCTCACGTTCGGAGAGATTATCATCAATGGTGACTTTTGACTCGCGCAACGCTTCGATAATTTGCGCATACTTGGGGTACAAAGTCGAGTCGGTAAAAGCACGCAATGAGGGTAGTCCCGCCTTGGGCCGCAACGCACGCACGGACGCGCCCAGCGCCTCGGTCTCGGCCATCACTCGGCACAAGCGACGGAATCGGGGATGGCGCCGGGCACCGACAACAAGAGGGGAGTGTGCGAATCAAACGGTAACGAAGAGCCGTGAACGACCGCAGATTGGCATTGACGGCCGCTGTTCATCAACGACCGTGACGCGCGAGGGAGGGGCGAATGGTCCGGGTCGCGAGCAAGTGCGAAACAAGGCGAAAGGCGGCGACGATGGTGGTGATGGCAAGCGAGAGCACACGGCACCGCTTGTTCGGAAGTGAAGCAAAAGGTAGCGGCAACACAAAGTTTGGCGCGGTGAAGTTTTCACAGCGGATTCTTTCCTGTACATTATTTAATTTAAAAAACGTTGCCTATCACTGTAATAATTCGTCACTTTTTCCCTGATTGGTGCTGCACTTTGACTTGGCTTGATTCACGTCGTCAGCTAACATTTTTTCACTCAACCCGTCGACGGTCGCATGCCCATACCAAATTCCCAGACTTGAGCCATGTTTTTAGGACGACAAGTTGTTGCGAATACTGAACAAGCAGCAGTAATTTAGAATACAGCACACCACCTCGAGGTTTAGATCCTGACTAGGACTATTTCTTACTCGTTTTGCGAGCTGCATATTTCATTGGTTTTGCTTCAAAAACTTTGAACCAATTTCCACCCCATAGCAAACTACAGTACATAGTTCAGAAATACCTCTTACAAGTTGAATTTCAAACGCAGACTCCTACAAGTTATTTTGTAGTAAGAACTTACTGATACACTGCTAATCGTCTTTCAACAATTTTTTACATCCAGAATCCCAAGATCATTCCCACAAACACAATCCCATTCGCAATTTCTGTTCTCCTTCACACTCTCTGAGAGAAGAAAACGAATAGGTTACGTAAGGAGCGGGCGAGTGTGCGAAAAAAATTTGTTATTGGGATGCTGGTCCGTTCAAAAATGATAACGTTATAAATTGTTTTGTATGATGCCAAAATTACGAACAATTAGTGTTCCCCTCCCGACGTTGATCCGCACCCTACCAACCCATCCTGCATGCAGTGTTGCAATTCCCACGATTTTCTACCTGAATCCGACCTCTTCAACTATCAATCCTCGCAAAGGTCAATTAACTGTTCATTTCCTCGCCCATCTCATCCGCTGCACTGCCTATTGTATAGGAACGTCAACATTGTTTGGGCCGAAGCAAGTCCCACATGTAATGGAAGCAGACCTGTTGAAACTTCAACAACTCAGTCTCATCTCCAAGGTATGTCTCGAGCTCGAGAACCATCTCGGTGTGAACGAGAAAGATGCCCCAGAACTGAGAGACCTCGCGGAGATGCTGATACATCTAGCGAAAGAGAATAGCAATTTTGATTCCTTCGTCAAAGCCGTTATCGAAGAGAACGATGGTGACGACTCGCTCTCAAACCCACTGCTCGCCTCTGTGCACAGGTCTGTGCTCGCGTTACAGCCGAGACCACCGTTAAGTACGAAGAGTGCGTCTGCAGTTCCGAAGCGACCTCGATTCGGCGATGCCTCGCGTCCACGCCACGAGGGTACAGCTGTCACACTTTCCGGGTTGTTACCCGACGACCCATCGATGGGTAACTTTCTTGGGTCGGGAATAGACTCTGCGAAACTTGTGCGTGAAACCGAAATCGAAAACGAGGAATGGCTTGCTAGTCGTGGCCAAGTTGGGAACGCGAGAATGGCTCAATCTATTGACGAGAAGCAATCCGGCCGACCCATGCCCATTTTGAATCCACGACAAGCCGATATCCAGCCTGGCGCCATTGTGCGAGGTCGTGTAACGAACATTAAAGATTTTGGCGCATTCGTCAGCCTTGTACCCGGTGGTGGTAGATCTACTGAAGGATTAGTACATGTATCTCGACTGTCCTCACCTCGGGGCGAGAAGGTCCGACATCCCTCGGATGCGCTTTCTCGTGGCTCGTTCGTGTGGGTCAAAGTTCTGACCACCACGGGTGGTAAAATCAGTTTGTGTATGAGGGATATCGACCAGAAAACCGGGGAGGACCGGTCCCCTGTGGAAGTTCGTCGAACGACATTGGGGTCGACGACGCGTGTGAACGACGAGAGGGAACGATTCCGTGCAGACCGACAACGTCGCCGTCATCCCAACGCTGCACTCGAATCGGTGAGCGGAATTCCTCGCTCGTTCGTGCATGAAGATGGAACGAATCGACGGAGAGAAGCTGGTCGAATGAAGCGTGCCCTCGGTGCGAACGAACAGTGGGAACTCACGCAACTGTCGAAAATTTTGCCGCAGAAAGAACTACGCAAGCAAATCAGGGTTGATGGGGCGGATTCCGGAAATAATGGCCGGGACGAGACCGACGCTGGCATTTTATTAATGGGCGACGATGATGGTCTTGTTGAGGAGACGGAGATTGAACTCAATGAAGATGAGCCGGAATTTTTGAAACAAATCGAAGATGGACCTAACGTTCGTATACAACCATCGTCAATGACGGCGCGGATTTTCAAAGACCCGGAAGGCCACATGCAACGTGCTGCGATGACGCAGTCTGCGCTAGCGAAAGAGCGGCGTGAACTTCGAGACCAACAACGGTTGGCGGCGGAGAACGAACTTCCCGGCGATTTGAATCGAGCGTGGGAAGACCCGCTATCGAAGGAACGTCATGTTGCAGCGGAACTTCGAGGCATTAGTGCGGGACCCACTGAAGTGCCTGACTGGAAAAAGAAAGCGATGGGCGTGGCACCCAGTTTCGGATTCCAAAAACCCGTGGACAAAACCATCGCGGAACAACGCGCATCACTACCCATTTATCATTTACGGGAGAAGTTGTTGGAAGCAATCGAATCAAGTCAGATTCTTGTGGTGGTTGGAGAAACAGGGTCCGGTAAGTCTACGCAAATGACGCAGTACTTATGCGAAGCGGGATATACAAAAAACCGGAAGAAAATCGGTTGTACCCAACCTCGTCGTGTGGCTGCAATGTCGGTGGCGAAACGTGTTGCGGAAGAAAAAGGGTGCCGACTTGGAGAAGAAGTTGGGTACTCAATTCGATTCGAAGATTGTACGTCTCCAGAGACCGAGATCAAATACATGACTGATGGTATGCTTCTGCGAGAGGTACTGCTAGACCCAGATTTGCTGCAATACTCGGTAATTATGTTGGATGAGGCGCATGAGCGTACGATTGCAACGGATGTGCTGTTCGGTCTTCTCAAGGCGTGCGTGAAACGCCGAAAGGATCTCAAGCTAATCGTCACGTCTGCAACGCTGGATGCAGAGAAGTTCTCGTCCTATTTCTACAATTGTGACATCTTCCTCATCCCTGGGCGTCTCTTTCCGGTTCAAGTTCTGTATCGAAAAGAACCAGTTAGCGATTATCTGGAAGAGTCGATGAACACAGTAATGCGTATCCACCTGACAGAGAAACCGGGTGATATTTTACTGTTCTTGACCGGGCAAGAAGAAATCGACACCACTGCAGAAATACTGTATAATAGGATGAGAGCGCTGGGGCCTAATGTGCCTGAACTAATTATTCTGCCTGTATACTCGGCGTTGCCCAGCGAAATGCAAACACGAATATTCGACCCCGCTCCCCCGGGATGTCGGAAGTGCGTGATTGCAACGAATATCGCAGAGGCAAGTTTGACGATTGACGGCATCTATTTCGTAGTAGATCCTGGATTTGCGAAGCAGAAAGTGTTCAACCCAAAGTTGGGAATGGATTCACTTGTTGTCGCTCCAATATCCCAGGCATCGGCTCGTCAACGTCGTGGACGTGCCGGACGAACAGGCCCCGGGAAGTGTTTCTGTCTGTACACGGAAGCCTCGTACTCGAATGAAATGCTACCGAGTTCAGTCCCAGAACTTCAAAGAAGCAATCTTGCTCACACCGTCCTTACGTTGAAGGCAATGGGAATTAATGACTTGCTCCACTTCGACTTCATGGATCCCCCTCCCAAGCACTATTTAACAACAGCGATGGAGAGATTGTACTCGTTGGGTGCGCTAGACGAGGAGGGGCTACTGACGAAACTCGGACGAGTTATGTCACAGTTTCCATTGGATCCCATGCTGAGCAAGATGCTTCTGGCTAGCGTCGACCTGGGCTGTAGTGAGGAGGTTCTTACAATCGTCGCAATGTTGGGTGTTCAAAGCGTGTTCTATAGACCGAAAGAAAAGCAAGCGCAAGCAGACCAAAAGAAAGCGAAATTCCATCAACCCGAAGGTGACCACCTCACGTTACTGACGGTGTACAACACATGGAAGAATAATCGGTTCTCGAGTCCCTGGTGTTACGAGAATTTCATTCAGGGCAGGTCGCTGAAGCGTGCGCAAGACATTCGGAAACAGATTACAACAATCATGGATCGATTCAAGTTGGACATTGTGAGCGCAGGGCGCAACTACATGAAGATTCGAAAAGCGATTGTGTCTGGGTTCTATTCGCACGCGGCGAAGAAAGATCCGCAAGAGGGTTATCGGACACTGATTGATGGTGCGCAAGTGTTTATTCATCCATCATCAGCACTTTTTCACGCACAACCGGAATGGGTAATCTACCATGAAGTGGTGCAGACGACGAAGGAGTATATGCGAGAAGTGCTGGCGGTGGAATCGAAATGGCTAGTCGAGCTAGCACCTCGTTTCTTCCGGAAAGCGGACCCGAACCAACTCTCGCGGCGGAAGAAACGCGAAAAGATTGAACCGTTGTTCAACAAATACGCACAAAACCAGAACGAGTGGCGGCTGAGTAAACGACGCCGAGTGTTGAGCTGCAGGACTGCAAGCCGAAGTAAAGCGTCTGTTATTTGGAATGTTGTAAGCGTTTGGAACGAAAAAGAAAACAGTGTACTGTAGAAAAGCAAGGCTAACAAGGAGGGTGCTGGAATGATGGAACGGGACCGACTGATGTACCTGACTGGAAAAAGAGTGCGATGGGCGTAGCGCCCGGTTTCGGATTCCAGAAACCTGTCGACAAAACAATCGCGGAACAACATGTATCCCCACCTATTTATCATTTAGTGGAGATGTCAGTAGCGATCGAGTCGAACCGGATGTTTGGCGTCGTTTAATGAGCACAAAAATGCGTATTCACCTGACGAAGAAACCAGGTGATATTTTGCTGTTGTCCACCGGACAACAAAATATCGATACCACTGCAGAAATACTGTATAGTACGATGAGAGCGCTGGGGCTTAACGTGCCTGAACTAATTATTCTGCCTGTCTATTCGGCGTTGCCAAGCGAAATGCAAACACGAATCTTTGATCCCGCTCCCCCGGGATGTCGGAAGTGCGTGATTGCAACGAACGTCGCGGAGGCAAGTTTGACGATTGACGGTATCTATTTCGCAGTGGACCTGCATTTGCGAAACAGAAAGTGTTCAACCCAAAGTTGGGAATGGATTCACTTGTTGTCGCACCAATATCGCAAGCATCGGCTCGTCAACGTCGTGGACGTGCCGGACGAACAGGCTCCGGGAAGTGTTTCTGTCTGTACACGGAAGCCTCGTACTCCTATGAAATACTGCCGAGTTCGTAGCCGGAACTGCAGAGAAGCAACCTTGCTCACACTGTTCTCACGTTGAAAGTGATGGGCATAAATGACTTGTTCTTCTTCGACTTCAAGGAACCCCCTCCCAAACACTATCTGACAACGGCGATGGAGAGATTGTACTCGTTGGGTGCGCTAGACGAGGAGGGGTTACTGACGAAACTCGGGCGAGTTATGTCACAGTTCCCGTTGGTCCCAATGTTAGGCAAGATGCTTTCTGGTCAGCGTCAACCTGGGCTGCAGTGAGAAAGTTCTTACTATCGTCGCCATGTGGAGGTTCAAAGCGTGTTTTATGCCCCGGCAGACCAAAAGAAAGCGAAATTCCATCAACCCGAATAGGATCACCTCAGATTATTGACGGTGTACAACACATGGAAGAATAATCGGTTCTCCAGTCCCTGGTGTTACGAGAGCTTTATTCATGGCAGGTCGCTGAAGCGTGCGCAAGACATTCGGAAACAGATTACAACAATCATGGACCGAATCAAGCTGGACATTGTGAGTACAGGGCGCAACTACATGAAGGTTCGAAACGCGATTGTGTCTGGGCTCTATTCGCACGCGGCGAAGAAAGATCCGCAAGGGGTTTATCGAACATTGATTGATAGCCTGCAAGTGTTTATCCATCCTTCATCAGGCACTGTTTCACACACAACTGGAATGGGTAATCTACCATGAAGTGGTGCAGACGACGACGGAGTACATGCGAAAAGTGTTGGCGGCGGAATCGAAATGGCTAGTCGAGCTAGCACCTCGTTTCTTCCGGAAAGCGGACCCGAACCAACTCTCGCGGCGGAAGAAACGCGAAAAGATTGAACTATTGGTCAATACGTGAGCGCAGAATCAAAGCGAGTGGCGGTTTAGTGAACGACGCCTAGTGTTGAGTTGTACAACTTGAAGAAGTAAAGCTACGGTTTTTTGGAATGTTGGAAGTGTTTGGAACGAAAGAGAAAACAGTTTACTGTAGAAAAGAAAGGTTAATCGAGGAGGGTGCTTGAGTGAGGGAACGGACATCTTAATGTTGTTTGTAAAAACAATGCATGATGTTGCGTGCACGCTTAGAACCTGAAGATTAGCAGTTCTCAGCGTACCTTCGGCTTCCTGAAGAACGTAATGGTCACAAATTGTAGAAAGTATAGCTGTTTTATGATATATATTTCGTAAGAACCAACTTTTCAAATTAAAATCCTACATCAATGCGAAATATTTATTCCGCTTCAAACAAAGGGGTAAGTTCTGCCGCTTAACGATGTACGGTACCCACCACTCGGCGATGCAGTCTTCTGGCTTTTTGGAGTGTTTGCTATGTATGTGCACCAGAATTTGTCACTGATTGGCCGTTAAAACACTAGAGGTAGTATTCTAAGTTAAATGCTCATTATAAAAATTCAAAAAACATAGCATTGATGAATTGCTGACTTGGAAATGAATTCTGCCTTATTTTGTTAACAGAAGTATATTGATAAAACCTGATGAATACAATCAATGATGCAGATCTAATTTTGTTCACCAGAAGTAGAAATACGGAATGGTACAAAATAATTGAAGATCCAAAAGTATCGCTATACCTGGTCGTTATCTCCTATGGGATTCCATATTTTATGCAGTTACCCTGAAATGTTAACCAGATTAAAAAATAAAAACCGTTTCATGAGAAGTATCTTATATAATAAAAGACACAAGCTAGAACCTGACGAACCGAATGAACAAGAAACACGACAAAACAACAACGCATACCATCTTCTCATCGTGGATAGGATAATCGTTCAATCAAGCGCTCTGCGTTACCGCTCTAAACTCGTCAACCTGCTAGTAATGGGAATATTTATAGTGCATCACACTTTGTCGACAGAAACGGCATTCATCAGTTGCAAATTGCGGATAATGGTTTAGCTAACAATGTCTATTAAACTTGCGACGACACTGTCAATGCTGTATTCATGGCGGGTAACTGTCTGAACTCCAATAATGAGCGAGAAGTCGAATCTATGCTTTAAGAATCGGTTTCACGCCTGCGTCTGTAGTCATACATGCAAAATAACTTATTTAAGCTCATACTCGAAGCTAAACTGGAATAAATATACTATCAAATGTTTCACAGTTAGTCAAATAAGTTATTCGGGCAATTTCCAAAACCTCAAGATATATTTTACATTCCATCTTGATGTGAGCTACATAGAAAATAACCGTAAAAGTACGTTTATGCCATCAATTCACCGCAATCATTTTGTTTAAGTGCAGGATACAGCATTTCCATTCGCAATTAACGCAACAAACTTTGACGTATACCATTTCTCTTAGTAACAGGCTCCAGGAAGGCGGGATTACTCGATTAGTCTTTATAAGTGTGTCCATTTCAAAGTTGAGTTACTCGATTCTGGCGGAACATAATGGCGCACAACATGAAACAAAAATGGTATTAACCGACAAAGTATATTTCCAAATTTAATTCGCCAATACAAGTCATTCATTATCAATCCGATTATCAACAAATAAATTATTCATTAGTAATCCGCACGAATTATTCATAAATAGTGAAATAAATATAATTTCTGTACAGGTTTCTCTGTAGTGCTTCTTTTGGGTTGATTATTATTGAACTAAGTATTACATTAGAGGCAATAGTTCTCAAAATATGGCGATATGTGAAACTTGAGGAACAATCAAGTCTGCTACTGAATTTTTTCTGTATCAATACAGCGTTTCTGGCCTAGATCGATTAATGAATCGTCACATATAGTGCTTTTTCGATCTCACAACAAATTCTACTGGAAATTCTTCTAGAAATGGCAATTACAGGCTGTTGGCTGCTTCAAAAATGTTAATTATTCTTTGATTACACAATTGAATGCACAATCTATAATCATTCCAAGAAACATCGCTGGAGATTATGGTTCTTACAGAATCTTTGAATTCTTATTGCAAAAGCTTGGATACGGGATGGACTGTTATCCAGAAAATCAGTCAAATAATTCATTCACGTCAACTAATACCCTCAAACGACTGCGAAATTTTAATTATTCTGATTTCTGTCTATGTTTTAGTAGGCATCACGGAATCTTGTTTTATAAGCATTGACAGAAACTCAGAAATTTGCCGCATTCTACTTGGCTCAAGTTTTTATGAATCGTGCACTTCATTTCAATGCTAAACTTTGACTATGATCATCTGTAGTATTTTGTTTGCTGTTCTTTTGACAAATTTCTTTAGAAATAAAATTCTAATAATTTAACCAAATTTCATCCTACAATTTTATTTTCATTGAATTATATGATTGCACTTATTTTCGGGCTGTAAGCTGAATTTTTATATATTTTCCAGATGGATTGACCACAGTTCTACTATTTTGTTCAACTTACCAATGACAAATGGCTCTGTCTCGTTAGAGCAGTAAACATAATTGTGCAACCAGAAAAGCCTAAACTAATGCTTGTATCTGCCTGTAGTGCACATTTTGCTGATGTCTTTAGCTCTGATGGTAGTCTCATACTACTTGTGAAGTCTACTCATTTCTGTTTTTCTGCTTATTCAATAGGCTTTACACAACCTTTATCTTTGTCCCATTTTTTCGGATGACTTGCGATAGTGATACCTGGCGGATATGATTCAGGATTTTCTAATTTCATTGGAGAATATTAGATCTCTATTGTCGATCAAATTGATCATCAGATGGCTTCGTTATTCTTTTGCAAACAAAATAAAATAGATCTCATTTTCAAGTATGTACTGTACTAAACTTAGTATGCTAATTCTATTGTTTGAATAACCGATCAGCTGCAAAAATACAGTGCAGATACAAAGTGAACAATCTAAAGGACAAAAGTCGCTATCCCGGGGCTTAGGGCACCGTTGCGCAGCAAAAATAAAGCACTGTATTTGAATTGTGAATAAATATTTCATATGCCGCGGGACTTTTATCTGAAAAAACCTCTTGTGATGACGCATATATCATATAGCAGTGTCATCCCATTTACAATTTGTGAACTTTACCTTCTTCAGGATGCTGAAGCTTAGCTGAGACCAGCTAATCTAAAGGTTCTAACCGCGCATGGAACATCGTGTATCATTCATACTTGAACCAGTTTTCGTTGCTCGAACAAACATCTCTGCGAGCGAACGATTGAGTGAACTCCGATCGATTTACTCAACATGAAAGTTCGGATTCACAACCGATTTGGAATGCAACTTGAATTGCGATGCAACTACAAATGGATATCGAGTTGTGAAGCGAACCTCAACTACAACATCACGACGTCTGTTCCCTCACTGAACCACCTTCCCGTTATTTTTTTCGCAGTACACTGTTTCTTCTCTCGTTCCCAAAACTTGCGAGATTCCACATACTTAACGCTTTACTTCTTCCAGTTGCGCAACTCTACACTCGCCGTCGTTAACTAAGCCGCCACTGCTTCTAATTCTGTGCTTGCTTATTGAACAATGATTCAGTCTTTTCACGCTTTTTCCGCCGGAGAGTTGGTTCAGGAAGCTTTTCGGGAGAAACAAGGGGCTAGCTCGACGTATCAGTTCGACTCCACCGCCAACACTTCTTGCATATACTCCGTCGTTTGCACCACTTCACGAAAGATTATCTGTTCCGGTTATGCATGAAAGAGCGCTGATGACGGATGAATAAAAACTTGCGCATCATCAATCAGCCTGCGATAACCCTTAATCGAATCTTTCTTCGCCGCGTGCAAGAAAAACCCAGACACAATCGCTTTTTGAATGTTCATGATATTGCCGCCTGTGCTGACAATATCCAACTTGAGACGATCCATTATGGTTGTCAGTTGATTCCGAATGTGTTCCGCATGCTCTAGCGACCGGTCCTGGATGTAGTTCTCGTAACACCAGGCACTCGCGAAACGATTGTTTTTCCATGCATTGTACACCGTCAGTAATGTGAGGTGATCCCCTTCGGGTTGATGGAATTCCGCTTTCTTCTGGTCTGCTAGAGCTTGCTCTGCTTTCGATATAAAGAACAAGCCATGGACTTCCAGCATCGCGACGATTGTCAACACCTCCTCGCTACAGGCCAGGTCGACGTTGGTCAAAAGCATCTTGCTCAACATAGGGTCTAACGGGAACTGTGCCATAACTCGTCCGAGTTTCGTCATTAGCCCATTCTCGTCGAGCGCACCCAACGCGCACAATATCCTTGTTGCCGCTGTTAGGTATTGCTTGGGAGGGGGGGTCCATGAAGTCGAAATGCTGCAAGTGGTTGATGCCTATAGGCTTCAATGTGAGAACGGTGTAGGCCAGGTTGGGTCTCTGCAATTCCGGTACCGAACTCGGTAGCATTTCATTTAAGTAGAAGGCTTCTGTGTACAGACAGAAGCACTTCCCTGGGCCTGTTCGCCCGGCACGGCCACGACGTTGAAGAGCGGATGCTTGAGATATGGGAGCGACAAACAGTGAATTAATTCCCGATTTCGGATCGAACACTCTGTGCTTCGCAAATCCTGGGTCGACCACAAAAACGATGCCGTCAATGGTCAAGCTTTCTTCGGCGATATTTGTCGCAATCACGCACTTTCGACATCCCGGGGGAGCGGGATCGAAGATTGGTGCTTGCATTTCGATCGGTAACGCAGAATAAACAGGGAGGATAATAAGCTCTGGGACGTTTGGCCCTAGCACGCTCAGCCTGCTGTAAAGGATCTGAGCAGCGTTGTCGATTTCTTCCTGCCCTGTCAAAAACAATAATATATCACCGGGCTTCTCAGTCAGATGAATCTGCAAGACTATGTTAATCGACTCATCCAGATAGTATTCAACTAGTTCTTTCCGATAGACAACCTGAACAGGGAAGAGGCGACCAGGAATACGGAAGAAGCCACAGTTGTAGAAGTATCTTGTGAATGCTTCTACATCGAGCGTTGCCGACATCACGATAAGCTTGAGATCCTTTCGACGTTTTAGGCACGCCTTCAGAAGACCGAACAGCACATCTGTAGCGATTCGACGCTCGTGCGCCTCATCCAACACAATGATCGAGTATTCCCTCAAATCAGGATCTACCAAGACCTCTCCCAGAAGTGTACCGTCCGTCATGTACTTGATCTCCGTCACTGGAGAGGTACAATCTTCAAATCGAATTGCCTAACCAACTTCTTCTCCAAGTCGACACCCTTTTTCTTCTGCAACACGTTTCGCCACTGACATTGCAGCCACACGACGAGGTTGGGTGCAGCCGATTTTCTTCCGATTTTTGGCATATCCCGCTTCGCATAAGTACTGCGTCATTTGCGTAGACTTGCCTGACCCTGTTTCTCCAGCCACCACAAGAATCTGACTCAACGCGATCGCTTCCAACAACTTCTCCCGTAAATGATAAGTAGGCAGGGATGCACGTTGTTCAGCGATTGTTATGTCGGTAGGTTTTGGGAATCCGAAACTGGGTGCCACGCCCATCGCTTTCTTCTTCCATTCAGGTACTTCAGTCGGTGGAGCACAAACGCCTCGAAGTTCCGCTGCAACCTGAAGTTCCTTCGATAGCGGGTTTTCCCTAGCTCGATTCAAATCGCCGGGAAGTTTGTTCTCCGCCACTAACCGTTGTTGGTCGCGAAGCTCATGCCGCTCGCTCGTTAGCGCAGACTGCGTCATTGCAGCACGTTGCTTGTGGCCGGTCATTCTTCGAGTCTGGTCGGATAACTTCTTTTGGGTGACCTCAGAGAGATGGAAAACCATTGGGCCGTTTCAATTTGATCCGTTTGAGTGATTTGCAATTTATTAGTTGTACCAATTAAAAAACAGTACATAATCTATGTTTTGTGCGTACTAAAACCATACCCCTTTTTCTCCAATGTACCAATTCTCTATACTGTTGAAGTATATGAAGACCAAAGACGGTAGGATGAAGTGTACGCTATACCCGAACGCAATACCAAGACGGATGAAGCAAGCGAAAGTGAGATGAGGTGTCGAGTTGTACGAGCAGAAAAAACGAATATTCAGTGTGAGGTCTTCTTTTAGGGGACTTGCAGCTGCCATCTACTATCACTTGGTCTCCTTATCTGCACGGTATGTGATCATGTTATATATCGGATTGCTTTTAAAATTTTGGGCAAGTATGGCAGAACGCAAAGCGTCAACACAAAACTAGATTGCAGACAGTTGTTCCGACTGAAAATGGTGGATGATGACAAGAAAATTAAAACCAGAGTCGAGAATATTTTCGTGTAGCAAACTAAGTGCTGAACTACATTCAACAGCACAAGAGTAAAAAGAAATAATCGATTTCTGGTCTAAATAGTGCACGAAGGCGGAATGATTGATACAAATTACGTAGCCCAATAACAGATCGGCAGGATAAATTTGAGTTGGATTCCTTTGCTACCACAGTACTGTAGAGTTTGAGCTGCAATAAAATTGCAAGAATCGCTCGTAAATTTGCTTTTCTATGCGGCGATTTTCTCTATTTTTCTTACTAATCTATGTGTTACTACTTGCCAATGTGTCTCCTAGTAAACTTAACGTACTCGTTCGGGAGACTATTCGATAAGAAACTCTCCCATTGTATCCACCCCCTTTTAAGACCATGTTTAGACGATGTCTATGACTTCATCCTATTGCTATCTTTCTCACTACTTCCACCTAACAATTAGCGTGCACCATCATCATACATTTACTTATCGAGAACTAATTATACAATCAGCTATGCTAATGATCATTGTGTGCGATATCGAAACATGCCTCGTATTTTTGCCATCGATAAAAATCCCTTTGCACCATACTTGTGGGAGAGAGATTGAGTTAGTGAAAAGCCACCAATTTTCACGACACGTATGTCCGGATTCAGTACCGATCTGGAATATCCCTTTTGGTTGCATTCTCATCTCCGACACTCCATTAACACACATGGCTAAACTTGTACTGTCATCTCTCACCGAACTCCTTCATTCTCCATCACCGTCCTACATTTTATCACAACTGGTACATCCGTGACTAAACTAATATTTCACAGTATTACGGTCCCGATACCGAAATCGAACATTTTAAGGTTTTCTCACAGCGTAAACCAATTCATAGCAAATCAATAGGCCACTATGCTCACCCTCGACTTCAGCAGAATCGAATCAAAACAAAGCGAACCAACAGAAAACCAATGCAGAGCGTGTGTGTAAAGCGTTGAACATTCCGATGTTGATGCACATAGCTCATGTGCACCAACAATGCTACCACTGTTTAGGTCATCTGACATGACCTAAACGGTAGTAGAATTTCTTTATCTACACGAGCGAACATCCTTCGACATGTTACGACAGGGAGGAGCACTGTGTGGTTCCATTGTTTTAACCTGGTGGTATTAAGGCAATGACGTATAGTACGATAGTGAGTGAGTGAACGATCAAAAACAGGTGATAGGTAAGTGTGATTTGCAGTACAGTTCTTCTCCGAGCTGGATTGTTGGTTGGCGAAGTACTTACAGTACATGCCGCAGGTTTCCGTTATAGTTAGGTTGGAACTGAGTGTGATGCAGCATGCGAATTCAGTTCCTTCAGACTTAGCACAATGCTATTTGAGGTAATGAAAGCGTGTATACCCTCACGGTTTACCTTTCTACTCTACCGTGCTTTGTTTTCTCTCTCATTCCAAAACCTCAACGGTTTACTTTTTGAAGTTGTGCTACTTTTCTCCACTTCGTTTACTTTACAGGCATGTGTTCTGATTTCTCACGTATTTATTGAACAATAATACAGAAATATGGCACGTAATCTATTTGTTGCTCCTCAAAGAACAGAAGATCTTGGCTCCTATATATCAATTTAATGCTGTAGGTTACAGTGATCGACAGCATGAGTGAGAATTCTAAAAGGGTTTCGTCGACCAATTAATTTTTCAGCCTGTCCATCGAGTGCTGCCGATTGGCCGAAACTGGTCTCCAGAAATCCTCACTCATAGTGTCGACCTCTTTTAAAGATCGTAGGTAAGCCAATCTAATCAACTCTACTCGAAAAATCTTCACAACAGTCAATTTATCGTAAAAGCTTTTCTAATGGTTTAGACCCGTCCTAATCGTCTTGCTGCAATGTCAATCGCGAAATGAATTGCAGATGAAGCGAGATTTCGACTCAGCTAAGAAGTTGCGTCCTCGACGAAGTCCATAAATTTGATCTCTGCCGTAACAGAGACTGATCATTATTCTGCAGGGAGCTCATAACCTTCGAATCGCTTCCGATATGCTGTTCGGCGTCCTCAAGGCGTTCTTGAAACTTCGAAAGGATCTCAAGCTCTTCGCCATGTCTGCAACGCACGATCCAGAAAAGTTCACCACATTTTTCTACCATCGTGACATTTTGCCTATCCCTGGGCCTCTCTTCCCTGTTCAGGTTGTCTGTTGGAAGGAACCAGTGAAATATTACCTGTAATAGTCGATTAACACAGTTTTGCGCATTCATCTGACAGAGAAGCCAGGTGATATCCTACTTTTTTGACGGGAACCGACGAAATCGACAGCTACGGAAATACTTTACTCTAAACTGGGTGTGCTAGGGCCTAACATATTAGAGCTTATCATCCTCCCTGTTTGTTCCGCGTTACTGAGCGAAATGCAAGCACCAGCCTTCGATTCCGCTCCCCCGGGATGCCGAAAGTGCATGATTGCGAAAAATATCGCCAAAGCAAGCTTGACCATTGACGGCATCGTTTTTGTGGTCGACCCAGGATTTGCGAAGCACAGAGTGTTCGACCCGAAATCGGATATTTATTCACTTTTTGTTGATCCAATAT
>JAAUYH010174099.1_pt1 | contig 23227 bp, 18 predicted proteins | sample 7278061 | NCBI WGS metagenome assembly JAAUYH01 (sample SAMN14350203, study PRJNA611818) | marine sediment metagenome | isolation source: surface marine sediment (0.6m) | place: French Polynesia: Moorea | collected 2018-08 | reverse complement strand
TGACGTCATGAACGTGTTCGACATCGAACCCGAGCTGGACGTGTCAGCCGCGTACCACATCTACGCGTACAACCCGGCCTTGGCCGGCCCGAACATCATGGGTCGTTACTTCCGCGTCGGTGCCAAGCTCGACTTTATTCGAAGTCGAGCTTGGCACCGACGCGGAAGTAACGACCCATGATGTTCGGGCCGGCCCAGGCCGGGTTGTACGCGTAGATGTGGTACGCGGCTGACACGTCCAGCTCGGGTTCGATGTCGAACACGTTCATGACGTCAGCGAACAACCTGATGTTGTCGTTCAACTGGTGCTGAACGGTCAGGTCGACGTTCCACTGGTCGTCGGACTTGCAAGCCGTCGGCGTGCCGTCGACGTACGTCAGCAGCGATGCGCCGATGTTGCCTTCGCAGTCGCCCTTGACGCCACCGAAGTCGACCGACGCATTGTCAATACCCTGCGTCATGTACGCGGTCAGCGTCGCCGACGTCCTGTCGCCGAAGTAGAACGTGTTCGCCCAGCTCATGCGCCACTCGGGAGCGCCCGAGCATGACGTGACGTTGCAGGGACTCAGCGTGCCGGCGTACTCCTGAACCTGGCCACTATCGGTCGTCAGCGTGTACTCGTTGAGGTACGACGCATCCAACCGGCTCGTCCAGTCGGCCGGGCCGAGCTCAATACCCGACAGCGTGACACTGAAGTCCCATCCGTTCACTTCCTGCTTGTCCTGGTTCTGGTACGAGGACTGGATGAAGCCAATCAGCGGCAGTGCATTCGGGAAGTTGGGATCGGGCGGAGCCGGGATCACGGTAATACCCGGGATATCCACGTTGCCGTTGTTACCGTACCACTGCTCTTCCGCTTCCGACGTGTCCGTTACGCCGGTGATCAGGCCGTCTACCTCGATGTTCCAGTAGTCGACCGTAATGGTCAGGAAGTCGGTCGCGTTCCAGATGACACCCGCCGTGAACGACGTGGATTCCTCAGGCTCGAGCTCCGGATCGCCGGTCTGCGTCAGGCCGAGCGAGTACTGTCCGGTCGCATAGACGTTATCGCCGTGCGACGCGCACCAGGCGGCGAACTGATCACAGTCGACGATGCTCGTGACATAGCCCGTGGTCGGCAGGCCGAATGCTTCGTTGAAGCTCGGAATACGGAAGCCCTCTGACCAGGACGCGCGCAGCGACAGCGTTTCGAGCGGCGAGAACTTGGCACCGATTTTCGGCGAGAAGTTCGACTGGCCCGTCGAGTAGTCGTCGTAACGGCCCGATGCGATGACCTCGAAGGTCTCCGTGAACGGCGCCAGGATCTCGAAATACGCCGAGTCTACTTCGCGGCTACCAGCCGTACCGACCGAGTTGTAACCCGTGTAGCGCTCGTACGGCGACGAGTCGTTGGCCGGGTTGGCGCTCGGGGCGTCGATCGACTCATCGCGGTGCGACACGCCGATCGCGGCCTGCAACGAGCCACCACCCATCTCGAAGAACTCCCTGCCGATGTTGGCATCGATCTGCCACAGACGCGACGGAGAGACGACCTCGCTGGTCGGCATGATGTAATCCCAGATCTCGTCAGGCGTCTCGAGCGGGTCGTTCAGGTTGAACGTACCCTGCGCCAGCACATCCGCGATCTTCTGCGGAATCATGCCGCCGTTCTGGACGCGCGTCAGGTTGACCTCGGAGAAGGTGTAACTGACGTTGTAGTTCCAGTCTTCCATCACGGAGCCGTTCAAGCCCAGTGCAAAACGGGTTACGCGAGACGTCGTGTCGGTCATGCGCGTACGCTCCATCGGCGCGCGGAACTCAACCTCTGCCCGCTGCCCGAGTGCTGCATACGGATTGTACGGGTTGAGCTGGCCGTTGGTCGCGTCACAGCCGGTATTGAAGCCGTCCAGCGTGCCGACGCCCGTCGTGCACACATAAACCGGCGCGTACGCCTGGTACGTTCCCGCGTAGTTCAGGCCCTGCGGCGGAGTCGTGCCACGGTCGAACTGTACCGGCAGGAAGAACGTCGACGTGTCCGTCCGGTAGAAGTTCGTCATGGCGTAGAGCTCGGTGCCGTTGTCGAAGTTCTTCGTGAAACGGGCCGACAGTCCCATGCGCTCGATCTCGGGCCGAAGCTGATGCACGTTCCAGTAGTCGAATTCACAGGCAACGACCGGGTTCGAATTACGCTCTCCGGCGCTGTTGAACAAGTTGGCCGTCGGAACCGTGACCGTGGGCCAGTTGCGGCAACCCGCGGCGGGATTCAGGAACTCGTACGGGGTAATGACGTTGCCGTTCGCATCTTCCGGAGGAAGACCGTTCGCATCGACGGGACGGACGTAGACAACACCCGGAATGTCAGAGAACCAGCCGTTCCAGGAACCGTCTTCCTGCGTAATGCCGTTCCAGTTGTAGTTCGGCATGCAGCTGCCGGTCGGGCCGCAGATGGTCTGCCAGTTGGCCGTGTTGAACGGAACCTGGCGTTCGTTGCGGTCGACTTTCTCCTGGTCCATGTATTCGGCGGCAACATAGAAGTTGTAGCCGTCGCTGCCGAGGTCGCCGGTACCCCAGGCCAGGTCGATGCGCTGCTCGTCACCGCCGCTGTCCTGCGCAAATCCGGTCGAACCCGAGAAGTGCCAACCCTGGATTTCCTTCTTCGTGATCACGTTGACCACGCCGGCGATGGCGTCGGCGCCGTAGGTCGAGGATGCGCCGTCGCGCAGCACTTCAACCCGCTCGACGATGGCATTGGGAATCGTGTTGAGGTCGACGAAGTTGCGTTGGCCGTCGTCCGCCAGCGGATACGGCGCGAGGCGCAGCCCGTCAGCGACGGACAGCGTCGACTGCACCGTCAGGCCGCGAAGTGCCGGTGCGGTGGCGCCCGTGGCGAAGTTGAAGCCCACATTCCAGCCATTCACGATCGTGCCGGCGTTGTTCTGCGGCAGGCGCAGAGCCACGTCCGATATCGTGTTGAGGCCGCGAAGTTCCATATCCTCGGCACTCAGGATGCTCACTGGCAGGGCATCCGTATCGGCGCGCTCGAGAATTGTACCGGTCGTTACAATTTCTTCGATTTGCTCGTCGTCCGGCACATCGGATTGTTGTTGAGCGAGTGCCGTGATTGGCATGCTCGTGCCGACCGCAGCCGCACCGAGCGCGGTTAGCACGGCACGGCGGACGGCAGTTGGCCTATAAGTCGTCTTGTAAGGCGCTGACATATGTTTTTTCCCCTATGCGGTTTGTGTGTCTATGGCTGGAGCCCGAGCCGCGATTTGTCTCGGGGGTCCCTAAATCCACCCATGAAAGTCCCGCAGTGTAGTTGAAGTCCGGCATAAAGGAAACCCTTATTGCATGAATCCAACACCTTATGGCCTTTGGTTATAGGCCTTGCGGGCTGTATAGGCCATATTGTTGCGAAACAGCAACAATATGGCGTCGCGCCGGACTCAGGCGCTATTTCCGGTGTCGGATCGCGGTACCGCCGGATAGGCGTCGAGCACCGGTCCGAGCGCGGCTTTCACCGGGCCGAGCCAGGGCTCGAAGTGGCGCCAGTGGTCGATACCGCCCCGGTAGATGGGCTTTCGTACCTGCGCGGAGCTCGACGTCCTGATGGCCCGGTCGGTCTCGAAGAAGCGCAGGCAGCCCTCCTCGAAAGGCAGGCCGCAGTAATCGAGCAGGCCCCGTACCTCGGTCTCGGTGTCGTCGACAAGGTCCTCGTAGAAAACCCGGTGAATCCGGCCCGGCAGCACGTCGTCGAAGTGCGCCATCAATTCGACGTAGTCGCGGTAGAAGCGCCCGAGGTCATCGAGATTGTAGGCAAACGGCTGGCCACGGGCGAACAACTGCTTGAATATCGAAAAGCAACTGGCCAGCGGATGCCGGCGGGCGTCGATGATTCGCGCGTTCGGCAGCATCAGGTGTATGAGCCCGACGTTGGCGAAGTTGTTCGGCATCTTGTCGATGAACATCGGCTGGCCGGTCTTGCGATAGACCCGGGTCGAGTCCAGGTAGCGCTCGCCGAGCGCCCGAAACTCGTCCGGCTCGATGCTCGCAAGGGTCTCGGGGTACTGCCAGTTCCCGTCCCCCGCACCGCGTTCGCCCAGCTCGCGAACGATAGCGAGCATATCCGGCAATTCCATGGTTCCTTCGACGGCGGTGTGACTCGCCAGGATCTGTTCGAGCAGCGTCGAGCCTGAACGCGGCAGGCCGACGATGAAGATCGGGTCCCTTGCAGCGCTGCCGCAGTCGCCGCGGTCGGCGAAAAAGGCGGGCGTGAACAGCGCCTTCGAGCTTTGCACGCCTGCTGTCATCGACGCCGCATCGTAAGGGTCCATCGTGCGGCGCAGGCGATTGCCCTCTGCGTAGTGCTCGAAAGAGTCGGCGTATTCACCGGCATCTTCCAGCGCCTTGCCGAGCGTGAATTCGAAGTGAATGCGATCACCGTCGGAGAGGTCGGAGCGATCGAGCTGCTGCCCCATCCGGTCGATATCCCCGGCCGAGAAAGTGAACGTCTTGAAGTCGGCGAGGCTCCACCACGCTTCGCCGGATGCGGGATTGTACTCGATGGCCTTTTGATAGGCGGCGACGCTATCGCCCTGGCGGCCGGCGGCCCTGAGCGTATGTCCGTAGCTTGTCCACACCTCCGGCTGTTCCGGGCGCTCGTCCAGCAAACCGGCGTAGACCTCGATGGCGCGATCGTACTCGCCAAGGCGATCGAGAAGCGCTGCGCGCAAGTTGCGGTAGCCCGGGTTGTCGGGGTCGATCGCGAGCGCCTTCTCGACTTCGCGCAACGCATCGCCCCGCCGCATCTGCCGGTCGAGGACCAGCGCATAGTCGTGGCGGGCAGCCGCGTAATTCGGCGCGAGCTCCAGGCAACGCGCAAGCAGGTTGCCGGCGTCGACCAGCTCGCCGAGGCGCAGGCCCACGGCCGCCAACAGGTGCATCGCGAGAACGTCGGTCGGGTCCTCCTGCAGGTGTTGCCGCAGCAGGGTGTTGGCGTCGGCAAGCCGGTTTGCGCCCATCGACGCGTCGGCCTGTTGCAGGCGAGGATCATTCATCGACAGCTCGATGCGCTGGGCACAGACGGCATCCGCCCCTGCGTCGTCGCCGGCCGCACGCAATTCGCTGGCGAGCGAGTTCCAGGCGCCGGTCAGGGTGGGCTGCAGTTCCATCGCGCGACGCAGGGAGGCGATGGCCTCCTCGCGACGGCCGGCGGCGCCGCATGCACGACCGAATTCGTAGTGGGCGGCGGCCCAGTCCGGCTGCGAGCGGGTCAGTGGCTCGAGCGCCTCGACGGAGCCGGCCGTATCCCCGTTCAGACGCCGCGCGATGCCGAGAAGAAGCGTCGCAACGGGCTGGCCCGGCGCGAGGGCGAGAACCTGTGCGGCCTTATTTGCGGCGAGCGCGGCGTCGGATGAGAGCAGACGCTGGATCTGCGCGAGCTCCGCGTCCAGTGTCCCGGCGGTTCCCGAAGTTTCGTTCACGATGGTCGTCTTCCGTCAGCTCTCAACGGTGAGAGCATGTACTCATTGTCAGGTGCTGGCAAGTTGGCGCCTGCCGGAGCCGTTGAACTTTTGGAGCACTTTATTATCAAAACAAGTGCTACTGTATTATCGTGAAGTGGCGTATTAGATACCTGATTTGAGGGTGCGGACAATCCGGGAGGTCAACGATGAATCAATTTCTGCTGGTTACGGTTTTGTTCACTGTCGCAGCGTGCGCGACTCCCGGTCTGGACCCGAACCGATCTGAAGCGGACCCTGTTCCGGAGTTCGCTGAGGCTTCACAGCCCGCTCAGGTGCCCGCGTCGGTTCCGGCAGAGCAACCTCGCGCCGACGAACCGGTAGCCAGGAACGATGCGAAGGCGGGGGCTTCAGGCATTGAAGAAATCGAGGCGCCGACGGTGAGCAAGACCGCGCCCCCACCGATGCCAGCCGAGCCCGCAATCGTCTGCGAGCGGGTGGTTCCCACCGGCTCTATCCTGCCCACCAGGGTATGCCGCAACCGGTCACAAATGGAGCGAAAACAAGAAGCAGACCGGGAAATCTTCGACGATATCAAGCGCAACACGGCCCTTGGCAACTCTCGGCTGTAATTGGCCGACCTGCGTTTCTAGTGCATGCCCACGGGCTGAGGGATCGGCTCGTCGAGCATCAGGGCGCGTACATACTTGACCGGCGGTGACCCATAAGAGAGCGCCTGGTCGTGGTAGCGTTTCAGCGTGAATTCGTCGCCCCAGGCTGCCTCGAGCGCACGCCGCATTTCGATGTGCTCCTGGTAGCCGACGAAGTACGTTGACAACTGCGCCGACGTCAGCTGCGCCCGTACCCACTTGCCTGCCGCCTCTCGCTCCTCCTGGAAACCACCCTCTATCATGAGCTTCATGGCCTCTTCGCGGCTCATGCCGTCGACGTGTATGGCCGAGTCCATGATTGCGTTGGTGATGGCCCTCAGGTACCACTTGAGATTGATGAGCCGCATGAGCGGGTCGTAGTCGAGATAGCCCTCGTCGATCATGACGCGCTCCGCGTAAACGCCCCAGCCCTCGACGAACGAACCTGACCAGAGCAGGCTCCTGATCGTGGACGGGTAGCGGTTGCTGTGCGCGATCTGCAGGTAGTGACCGGGAACGCCTTCGTGAATCGTCAGGTCCTGGATCGAGTAAAGGTTGTACTCGCGCAGGAACGAACGCACCTGTTCCTCGGTCCAGTCCTCGGGCAGCGGCGCTACCGCGTAGAACGCCGGCTGGTCCTTGTCGAGGGGTCCCGGAGGATCCAGGTAGGCGACGCTCACGCCGCGCTGGAACTCCGGCATGATGATGATTTCGACGGGCTCGTCCGGCACCGTGACGATGTTGTGTTCGACGACAAAGTCGATCGCTTGCTGCAACTGCTGTTTCGCAATATCGACAATGCCGTCTGGCGGCGGCAGCTGCTGGTAGGCCTGCTCCAGCGCCGCGCGAATGATCACCTGCTTGTAGGCCTCGTCGGGTTCATCCGGGAACGCCGTGTAGGGGTGCAGCTCCGCGTAGACCTGTCTGGCGATCTCGTACATCTCGTTGCGCACCGCTTCGTACTCCTGTTCGGCGCGGGCGCGTATCTCCTTGCGTCCGAGGTTGGAGTCGAGCGCGTACGCGAGCTTCGCGTCGTAGAGTTCCGCTGAAACGCGGAAATCGCCCGCCGCTTTCGGCAGCAGCTGTTCCTCGAGCCAGGTCTGCTGCTCGGCCACGGCGTTTTTCGCCAGCTCGATAGCAGCGTCGAGGCGCTCGCGTGGCTCCGGGTCGAGCGTGTCAATGTGCGGCACGATCATCGTCTCGATGATCGACACGAGTCCCGGTGTCTGCGCAATCGCCGTCTCGGCGTGGATCTTCGGCACGCGTTGCGGGTCCAGCTCGCGACGGGCCTGGCGGAAGAACCGCGGCATTTCTTCGAGGCGCGCAGCCGCGCTGGCAAGACGTTCCTCCAGCGGCGCGTAGTCCCGGGCCAGGAGCGTGTAGATCGCGCTGCCCGAGAGATTCACGTAGTAGAGCGGATTCCATGCCCATTCCTCGAGTTCCTCGATGGACCAGATTCCCGATTCGATCGCGTTCCGGAGCATCGCTGCGTCGACCTGGTTAGCGCGGCTGAGTTGCGCCACGTCGATACCGTCGAGCGCATCGCGGTACTCCTTATATAAGCGAAGCGTGTGCTTGCGACCTTTGGCGCTGACGTCGTCCAGCACGTCGTCCTCGCTGTGATCGCCGGCGTAGGTGGCCGCAACCGGCGAGAAGTTCGGCAGGTCGCTGATGTACTCGGAGGCGAGGTTTTCGAAGGCCTGGTCAACGGTCGTGGTCGCGGACGCTGCTGCAGCGATCAAGGCGAAAGCGATCGCGCCAAGAATGCGGTTCATGCGGTATCTCTCATCAGTCGAATGTGAGACACGATAGCATGGTGGTCGGCAACCGGCAGCTGTACTATCGGGCGATGCTCAGAGCGACTATCGCCGCCGTCTTACTTGCCGGGTTGCCGGCGTTCGGCTGGGCATCAGGCGACGCGCCCGCCTATATCCTGCGCCTGCCTCCCTCGATTCCCGCCGCGTTCGTCGCCGACACGGGCGATTCCAGGTTGTATCGATTCCGGCAAAGCGACGGGGGCGTGGTCGAGGTAGACACGCACTACATGTCGATTGGCCAGAACGGCGTGGGCAAACAGCGTCACTGGGACCGGCGCACGCCGCTCGGCGTGTATTTCGTATCCGACGACCTCGAAACCGAGATGCTGCACCCCAAGTACGGCGACCTGGCATTCCCGCTGGACTATCCGGGCACCCTGGACCGGCTCGCGGGTCGCAGCGGCGACGGCATCTGGCTGCACGGGGTCGACGACCGTGACGGCCGGCGACCGGCACTGGACACCGATGGTTGCCTGGCGCTGCCCAATGAGAACCTGGCAACGATTGCGCCGGACGTGCAGCCGCTGTCGACACCGGTGATCATCGCGCGCGGGATGCGCTTCGCCGATGCCGCCGCTCTCGACGCGCTCGCCGACGAGATCGTGACGGCGCTCGACGCCTGGGCGCAGAGCTATGCCTCAGGCGACCTGCATCGCTACTTCAGCCTGTACGCGAACGACTTCAGGTTCCGCGACATGAGTCGGGACGAGTGGCTTGGCTTTCGGACACAAGCGGTGGGGAGCCGCAAGCTCGACGAGATTCAAATCGCGGACCTCGTACTGCTGGCCGAGCCCGAGGAGGAGGGCATCTACGTCGCTCGCTTCGAGCAGACGATCGTTGCAGGTGACAGCCGTGTCATCTCGATGAAAAGGCTCTATTGGGAGCGCCAGCCGGACGGCTCGCTCAAGATCATTGCCGAAGACAACGGGTAGTCGACGCACGCGCCCCGGTTTCCGGTAACTCCTCTCGCTCAACTCCGCTCGGCGTCCCTGCCTCGAGGCTGTGGGAGGTCCCGCTCAATCAGAAGCGAGAACCAGACGATTGGTGATGTGTTTCTGGTGGGTTGGCCTGGTGAGTCGCACGCTGCCCGCGGCCCGGTAATTCTTCACCGGAATGGCTCGCTACGCTGCGCTTTATTTCCGGTGAAGAACTCCCCGCCCACGGGCACCCTTTTTGGCTCTGTCGGAGCGGCGTGTTGAACAGGACAGTGCGAATGTCGCGGAGGTCATGGATGGCCGAGAGCGACCTGGCCGCGATCGGGCCGAGACGGCCCTCCCACGATCAGAGAGAATGGCGCCCCGGGTTCCGGGAAGCTCGTCGAGCGTCGTAAAACGCGAGAGGAGTTACCGGAAGCCGGGTTGCCTATCGCAGGCTTTCCCTGACGATCAGCTCGTCGATCAGCTCGAGGAGTCGCGGATAGCTGCCGACCTTGGCAGCCCCGCTCTTGTACTTGCCGTTGACGACGACAGCCGGAACGCCGTCGATTTTGTAGCGCCGCATCAGGTCATTCGCAATGCGAAGCTGCTGGTTGACCTCGAACGAGTTCCAGGTGTTTTCGAAGTCTTCCTGTGAGACGCCGAAGCGAGCGAAAATCCGCGCGATTGCCGCCTCGCTGGACATGCGATTGCTGCGTTTGTGGTACTCGTCGAAGACGGCCCCGTGAAACGCGCCCACGTCCTCGATGGCGCCGTTTCGGGCCAGGATCTCGGCCGTGTAGTACATCTGGCCGTGCAATTCGGCAACCGGGTTCCAGACAATGGGAATCTTTACGAGCCTGGAGTTGACCGGTTTTTGCGTGTCCCAGCGATTGATGTACGGTTCGAAGTCGACGCAATGCGGACAGCCGTACCAGAAGAACTCGGCGACCTCGACTTTATCCGCGCCGCCAACGGTCGGCTGCGTCGGCACCAGGCGATCGTAGTGCTGGCCTTCCTTGAACTGCCATTCGGCCGGTGCTTCGACGGGATCGGCCATTGCCAGCTTTATGGTCTCGTCTTCAGGGGCCGCTTCCGACGCCGATTCCTCGACGATCACCTGAGTCTCCTCGGCAGGCTCGGGTGTCTGTTCCGTCGTTGCCGGCGATGCCTCTGCCGGCTCCTCGACGGCCGCATCCTGCGGTGCGGGTTGCTCAGCCTCTTTTTTGCTGCAAGCTGCGAAAGTTGCAACCGCCGCCATCGCAGCGATGGCGAGTATCCATTTCGTATCCATAGTCCTTACCGTAGTCCTTGTACGTAAGACGCGAGTGCCGCGATGTCTTTCTCGTCGAGCCGCACGGCGATGTCACGCATTTGCTGCGTCTTACCGTCGGTCGACCGCGCGCCTGACGCGTAATCGTTGAGCTGTTTCGCCGTGTAGGTCGCATGTTGTCCGGCGAGCGACGGATACGCGGCTGCCGGGTTGCCGCGACCGCTCGGACCGTGACACGCGATGCACGCGGCAATGCCCTTCTCGAGGTCGCCGCCGCGGTACAAGGCCTCACCGCGATCGAGCAGGTCCGGATCTGCAACCGATTGCGCCGCGCCGGGAAGGCTCTCGAAATAGACGGCCAGATCGGCCATGTCCTCTTCGCTCAGCAGCATGGCCTGGGTCGACATGACCGGGTCGTGGCGTGTCGCCTTGTAATCGGCGTTGCCCGGCTCGCCCTTGAACGCTTTGAGTTGTTCGAACGTGTACACGGCATGCTGGCCGGCAATGTTGGGCCAGGTCGCTACGGCACTGTTGCCCTCTGCACCGTGACAGGCCGTGCACGTGATGGCTTTCGCCTTGCCCGCGTCCGGGTCGCCGTCGACGAGGCTCTCTGCCCGCGCCTGCGCCGAAACCATTGAAAGTCCGACCAAAACACAGATCGGGACAAGCTTGATTCTCATAATCTCTATCCGTTACTTTCCCGCAGTGGCCGCAGCCAATGCATGTTAAATCAAGGGCTTTGCGTGCCGCAGGACGGGCGGCACTGAGCAGCCCCAAATTATACACGGAATCCGCGGGCCATACCCCCATGTCACACTACCCCGAGGCCCATTTCCTGAAGAGCGCCAACGCGCCCGACCAGTTCGTTCGGGATACGGGTGCCGAGGTCGCCGTGGCAGGCCGCTCGAACGCCGGCAAATCGAGTGCGATCAACGTCATCGTCAATCGGCGTCAGTTCGCTCGTGTCAGCAAGACGCCGGGTCGTACGCAGCTCGTCAACTTTTTCGAATTGACGACGGGACGCCGGCTGGTCGATCTGCCGGGCTATGGCTTCGCCAAAGTGTCCGACAGAGTGCGGCGCCACTGGGGCGAGCTTTTGTCGGGCTACTTCGAGGCCCGCGAGAGCCTGCGCGGCTTGCTCCTGATCGTCGACATACGTCGGCGCCTGACGCAATTCGACGAGCAGATGCTCGCGTTCGCCGGGTCCGTCGAGCTGCCGATTCACGTGTTGCTGACCAAAGCCGACAAGCTCAAGCGCGGCCAGGCCGCGGGCGCACTGCTGGCCGTCAGCAAAGCGCTCGGCGATACGGCCACGGTGCAGCTGTTCTCGGCGCTCGATCGCCAGGGGGTGGACGAGGCGAGGCAGGTGCTCGAGACGATGTTCGCGCGCGACAAAAAAAAGCCCCGAAACGCAAACGCGCCGGGGCAGTGAGTCGCAAGCGGCTTGGGGTTACCGCCTTGCACGCCTGTCTAGGGAGGTAAACAGGCGAGTGACTAACGCACTCCCTTTATTTGAGTGCCAAAGCCCATATGAGTTCCCTTCCAGCTAAGTGTTTAATTACTAAGGATTTTAGTGCGCTTCATCCCAGTTGGCGCCGACGCCGGCATCGACCTTGAGCGGCACATCGAGGCTGGCGGCCTCGCTCATGAGCCCTGTGATCGCATCGCGCACACCGTCGACCCGGTCCTCCGGCACTTCGAACACGAGTTCGTCATGTACCTGCATGATCATGCGTGCGCCGTTGTCGTTCGTCTGCAACCAGTCGTGGACGCCGATCATGGCCTTCTTGATGATGTCGGCTGCGGTGCCCTGCATGGGTGCGTTGATCGCGCTGCGCTCGGCGTATTGGCGCCGCTGTACGTTGCGAGCGTTGATTTCGGGCAGGTACAGGCGGCGGCCGAACACGGTCTCGACGAAACCCTGCTCGCGCGCCTTGTCGCGGATGCCGTCCATATAGGCTTTGACGCCGGGGTAGCGTTCGGAGTAGAGGTCGACGTACTCCTGCGCTTCGCCGCGCGACAGACCTAACTGCTTCGCGAGGCCGAAGGCCGACATCCCGTACATCAGGCCGAAATTGATGGCCTTCGCCGAGCGCCGCTGGTCGGCGCTGACATCGTCCATCGGCGTCTCGAAGACCTCCGCCGCAGTCGCACGATGCACGTCCTTGTCGTCGTGGAATGCCGCAAGCAGGCCGGCATCGCCGGAGAGGTGGGCCATGATCCGGAGTTCGATCTGGGAATAATCGGCGGCGAGCAGCCGGTAGCCGTCCGGCGCGACGAAGGCCTGCCGAATGCGCCGGCCCTCCTCGGTTCGAATCGGAATGTTCTGCAGGTTCGGGTCAGTGGACGACAAACGGCCGGTCGCGGCAACCGCCTGGTGGTAAGACGTATGCACGCGTCCTGTCAATTCGGCGATCTGTAGCGGCAACTTGTCCGTGTAGGTGCTTTTGAGTTTACTGACGCCGCGGTAGTCTATGATCACTCGCGGCAACTCGTAATCGTTGGCGAGTTCGACGAGCACGTCTTCGGCCGTGGACGGCTGCCCTTTGGGCGTCTTGCGAATAACGGGCAGCTCGAGCTGATCGAACAGGATCTGCTGCAGCTGTTTGGGCGAGCCGAGATTGAACGGTCCGCCCGCGAGTTCGTGCGCCTTTGCCTCGAGTTCCGCCATCTTGCCGGCGAGCTCGCTGCTCTGTTTCGCCAGCATGTTGCGATCGAGCAGTACGCCGGTTTCTTCCATCGACAGCAACACCGGCACGAGTGGTTGCTCGATACCGTCGTAGACAGCGCGCAGCGAAGGCGTCTGTTCGAGTTTCTCGCGCAGCACTTTGTGCAGTTGCAGCGTGATGTCGGCGTCCTCGGCCGCATACGGCGCGGCCGTCTCGAGGTCGACCTGGTTGAACGTCAGCTGTTTTGCACCTTTGCCGGCAACGTCCTCGTAGTGAATCGTCTCGCGGCCGAGGTAATGGCGCGCCGTCGAGTCCATGTCGTGCCGGGTCGCGACGCTGTTGAGGACGTAGGACTCGAGCATGGAGTCGTAACGCATGCCGCGCAGGGAGATGCCGTGTCGAGCCAGGACGTGCGCATCGTATTTGAGGTGATGCCCGACCTTTGCTTTTTCGTCGCTCTCGAGGAATTCGCGCATAGCGTCGAGCACCCTGTCGCGCGACAGCTGCTCGGGCGCGCCCGGGTAGTCGTGCGCCACCGGGATGTATGCGGCCTCGTTGGCTTCGACGCACAGCGACAAGCCGACGACTTCGGCCGACATGTAGTCGAGGCTGGTCGTCTCGGTATCCACGGCAACGAGGTCGGCGTCGTCGATCTTGTCGAGCCAGCGTCCGAGCGCCTTTTCATCGAGCACCGTTTCGTAATTCGCTTCGTCGCCGGGTCTGGCATCCGGCGTGTCGATTGCCGGGCCGGCGGCGGCCTCGTCGAGCTGCCGCAGCAGCGTTCGCAACTCGAAGTGACTGTAGAGCCTGCGTAATTCGGCGACGTCGCCTTCGCCGGGTTTGAGTGCGTCGTCCGACAGCGGCACCTCGACGTCCTGGCGAATCGTTGCGAGCTCACGCGAGAGTCTCAGCTGCTCGATGTTGTCGCGCAGGCTCTCCCCGACCTTGCCTTTGATGGCGTCCGCATTGGCGATGATCTCGTCGGCCGTGCCGTACTCGTTGAGCCACTTGGCCGCCGTCTTCGGGCCGACCTTGGGCACACCGGGTATGTTGTCCGAGGTGTCGCCGACGAGTGCGAGGTAGTCGATGATCTGCTCCGGGAACACGTCGAACTTCGCTTTGACGGCGTCCCGGTCCATGGTCGCGTCGGTCATCGTGTTGACCAGTGTGACGCCCTCGGTCACGAGCTGCGCCATGTCCTTGTCGCCCGTCGAGACCAGTACGGACTGGCCGTTGTCCAGCGCGTTGCGGCACAACGTTCCAACGACGTCGTCTGCCTCGACACCCTCGATTCGAAGCAGCGGCAGCCCCATCGCTTCGATCGCATCGAGTATCGGTTGCACCTGTTCGCGCAATTCGTCCGGCATCGGCGGCCGGTTCGCCTTGTAATCTGCGAACAGCTCGTCGCGAAATGTCTTGCCCGGCGCGTCGAACACGATCGCGATGTGCTGCGGCTGTTCCTCACGGACCAGCTTGTTGATCATGTTGAGTACGCCATGTAGCGCTCCCGTCGGCTCCCCGCCCGAATTGGTCAGCGACGGCAGCGCGTGAAAGGCGCGGTAGAGGTACGAGGACCCGTCGACAAGGACGAGATCATAACCGGGCATGCGTATAGCCTTTGCGCGCTACTGCGCGTCTTCCTCGTCGGGCTTTTCGTCGTCGTCCGACTCGGCGGGTTCATCGGCCGGTTCTTCGGCGGCAGGCTCGATCTGGCTCGGGTTTCCGGGCAAATAGAGCGGGCCGCTCTGGCCGCAGCCGTATGCGAATATCAACAGGGCAATGGCAGGGATCAGTAACAGCAGGCGTTTCATGGCGGCAACCGGTAGCGTTGGATGCCAGATTATAAACCCGGCTATCGCTATTTGTTGTCCCCGGTGTATTTTGCAGCGACCTTGCGGTATGCGTCGCGAAACGGCAGGCCCTGTTCGCGAACCAGCCGGTACGCCTCTTCCGTGGCGAACAGGCCGTCGTCGAGCTTGATGTTCTCGGCATTGAAGCGCACGCCGCTCAACAGGTAGGCCATGATGTCGACGCTGTCGACACAAAGATCGATCGCACGGAACAGCGGCGACTTCAGCCGCTGCAGGTCGCGGTGATATCCCGACGGCAATTTCAGCGTGATCAGGAGCGTCTCGTCCAGGCAGGCCTGGGCCGTCGCAGACGCGCCACGAATGAGCTCGAGCACATCGGGATTGCGTTTCTGCGGCATGATCGACGATCCCGTTGTCACATCGGCTGCAAGTGAGACGTAGGCGAACTCCTGCGTATAAAACAAAAGCAAGTCGCTGGCCATGCGGCCGAGATCCTGCATCAGTAACGTGATCTCGAAGAGCAGGGCGCTTTCGGCTTTGCCTCGCGAGAGCTGCACGGCCGTGACTGGCTCCTGGGTCCGTTCGAAGCCCAGGCGCTTTGTCGTCGCCTCGCGGTCGAGCGGCAGGCCCGGCGTACCGTAGCCGGCCGCACTGCCGAGCGGGTTCTTGTTGATGCGGCGCCGCGCCGACGCCAGTCCGTCGACGGCATCGGCGAACGCCTCGTCGAATCCGCCGCACCACAGCGCAACCGAGGACGGCATCGCCTGCTGCATGTGCGTGTACCCCGGGATCTGCAACTCCCCCTGCCGCGCGGCGACGCCCGCCAGCTCGCCTCGCAACTCGCCGACGCGTTCGGCCAGGTAATCGGCCGCGTCGCGCAGATACATGCGCAGGGCGGTCAGTACCTGGTCGTTGCGCGATCGTCCGAGGTGCAGTCGCCCGCCGGCTTCGCCGATCTCCTGCGTGAGGCGCGATTCGAGTGCCGTATGCACGTCCTCGTCGTCGAGCGTAATCTGCCAGTCGCCCGCTGCGAAGCTGTCGCTCAGCGCAGTGAGGCCTCTGCAGATCGCGTTGCAGTCAGCCTTGCTGATCAGGCCCTGCGCTGCCAGCATTTCGGCGTGCGCGATCGAGCCGCGGACGTCGTAGTCGACGAGACGTGCGTCGAGGATGTGGTCCTCACCGGCCGTGTAGCGCAGCACGCGCTCGTCGAGCGGCAGGCCCTTTTCCCACAACCTGCTCATTCGCTGTCGTCGCCTTGTTCGGCGGGCGTCAGTGCATTGATGTCATCCACGACGAGCGTGCCCGTTCCTTCATTCGTAAATACCTCGAGCAGGATACTGTCGGGAACTTTGTAGGAAATCACGTGCACTCGTTTGACGCCGTTGGCGATCGCCGAATCGATCGCCGCAGCTTTCGGCAGCATGCCGTCGGCGAGCTTGCCCTCGGCCTTGAGTTTTTTCAGCGCGGCGCGGTCGATGTAGCTGATCAGCGACTGTGGGTCGTCGACGTCCTCGAGCACGCCGGGTGCGCCCGTCGCCAGGATCAGTTTCTCGGCGTTGAGTTCGGCGGCAATCGCCGCCGCTACGGTGTCCGCATTGATGTTGAGCAGAGTGCCCGACTCGTCACAGGATAGCGGGCTGACGACAGGCATAAGGCCGTTGTCCAGTTGCTTGTTGAGAATATCCGCGTCGATGCCGTCGATGTCGCCGACGAAACCGTAGTCGACGTGCTGGCCGCTTTCGTGCTTCACCGGCGGTCGTTTATGCGCCCGTATCAGTCCGGCATCCACACCGCTGATACCGACGGCTGGAATGTGCAGGTCGCGGCAGGCTGCGAGCACGCGCGTGTTGATCTGCCCGTTCAGGACCATCGTAGCGACCCCGAGAGAAGCGTCATCGGTAACGCGGCGGCCTTCGATGAAGGTCGTGTCGATGCCGAGTGCTGAGGCGAGTTCTGTCGACTGCGGACCGCCACCGTGAATCAACACGACGCGTACGCCGACCTGGTGCAGGATGCCGACCTGCTCCATCAACGCGCTCGTTCGCGCCGGGTCCGCAAACACTTCGCCGCCGGCCTTGAGCACGAACACCTTGCCTTTGAAGAGGCGAATATAAGGCGCCGCGTGCTTCAGCGCGGATACGACGATGGCGCGTTCGCGCCTGGACGTCATTTCGCGCCCCCCATCATCTGGTGCAGCACGGCCATTTGCGCGAGCATGCGATTGCGTGCCTCGGGGATGACGACGCTGCGTGCACCGTCGAGAATCCGGTCGGCCACGACGACGCCTCGGCGCACCGGCAGGCAGTGCATGAAGCGGCAGTCGTCGCGTGCATTTTCGAACCAGGGTTCATCGACGCACCAGTCGAGCAGCTCTTCTCTCAGCTTCTGGTCGGCGAGCCGGTCGCCGTAGTGGCGCGTCGAGGACCAGGACTTGGCGTAGATGATGTGTGCGTCTTCCATCGCTTCGCTGCGGTCGTCAGTCTCGACGATCGAACCGCCGCCGGCCTCCGCTGCGGCGGCGGCTTTCTGCATGATCGCATCGGGCAGCTCGAAACCCTCGGGCCTCAGCACGGTGACGTCCATGCCGCGCTTCGCGGCCATGAACAAGGTCGACGATGGCACCGCGAGCGGCAACGGTTTCGGGTGATAGGCCCAGCTCAGAACGAACTTGCCGCCGTTCTCGGGCACTCCGAGGTCGTCGAGAGTCTTCCAGTCCGCCAGGTTCTGGCAGGGATGGCCCATCGCGGACTCCATGTTGATCCACGGCGTGTCGACGAGTTCGGTCAGCGAATTGAACTCGGCCTCACTGAGGTCGTATTCGAGGTTCTTGCGTTCCGCGAACGCGCGGATGCCGATCGCGTCTCCGTAGGATGCGATTACCGGAACGGCTTCGCGGATGTGCTCGGCAGCCTCGCCATCCATGACGATCCCGGGGCGGGTTTCGAGACCGTGAATCGACATATCGGGAGAGATGACGAACGAGCCGCCGCCGAGCCGCGTCATCGCAGCCTGGAAGGAGGCCAGCGTCCTGAGCGACGGGCTCAGGAACAAGAGCGACAGAACCTTGCCGCGCAGTGCCTCCGGTTCGGGGTGCCTGTCGAGCCGGTCGGCCAGCTCGATCAGGGCTTTTATTTCCTCGTTCGTGAAGTCGGCGAGATCGTTGAACGCTTTCATCGCGATGTCCTTTGCCAGTGTCCTGTCCGTTTAATCCGTCGCCGGCGCAATCGTCGCCAGCGTTCTTGCCAGTTGATCGACGTGCTCGGCCTCCAGCACGAGCGGCGCGAGAATCCGCAGCACATTCGGGTCGCCGCTCGTGCCCGTCAGTATGTCGCGGTCGAGCAGCGCCTGTTGCACCTCGACCGCGGGGCGATCGCAGACGAGACCGAGCAACAGGCCCATCCCCTGGATCCCGCGAACCGGCCCGATGACGCACTGCTCGCGAATCTGCGCCTCGCGCGCACGCACGTTGTGCAGGAGCCGCTCCGACTCGATCGCGTCAAGCACGGCGACGATCGCCGCTGCGGCGAGAGGCCCGCCGCCGAAGGTCGTACCGAGATCGCCCGGTCCGAACTGGCTCGAAATCTCGTCTCTGCACAGCAGCGCGCCGCAGGGGATGCCGCCGCCCAGGGACTTTGCCGATGTCAGAATGTCCGGTGTGATGCCGTGCGCCTGCATCGCGAAATGCTGGCCCGAGCGGCCGATGCCGGACTGCACTTCATCGGCGATGAGCAACGCGCCGCAAGCGTTGGTCGCGGCACGCAGTGCTTCGAGGAAGTCCGTGGAAAGATCGTATGCGCCGGCCACGCCCTGGATCGGCTCGACGATGACGCCCGCTGTTTCCGCATCGATCATCTCGTGCGCCGCGTCGCAATCCGTGCGCGGAATGAAATCGACGTCGAACGGTTTCTGCGGGAAGCCGTACCACGTGTCCGAGTTCCAGGTTGCGGCTCCGGCGCCGGCCGTGCGGCCATGAAATCCGTTCGTGACTGCCAGAATCTTGTTCCGTCCTGTGACCCGGCACGCCATGCGCAGCGCATTCTCGTTCGCTTCGGCCCCCGAATTGACGAGAAACACGCGCGTCAGGCCGTGCGGCGCGACGGTGATGAGTTTCTCTGCTGCATCGGCGCGTACGTTCAGGGCCACGGCATTGCTCTGGAACAGCAGCGTCGACGCCTGCTTCGAAATCGCAGCGGTCAGGCCGGGGTGTCCGTAACCGAGCGCGGCGACCGCATGGCCGCCGTAGAGATCAAGGATGTGGCGGCCGTCGTCCGTGATCAGGTGACAACCGGCGGCACGGACCGGCACGAACGGCATCTGCCCGTACACGGGGATCATCGTCGCCGCTTCGCGGAACCGCGGGTCGATGTCGATGCCGAGGTCTTCGTTGATCGTCATGCGTCACGTCCAGCCCGGTGCGGCAGCCGTCAACCCGGTTGTATCCGGCAGTCCCCAGAGACGATTCATCCATTGCACGGCTCCGCCGGCCGCGCCCTTGACGAGATTGTCGATGGCACTCATTACTACGATGCTGCCGGCATCGCTGGCAACGCCAATCTGGCACAGGTTGCTGGCGACGACGTTCTTGATCCGCGGCGTACCGGCGACGATCTCGACAAATGCGGCGTCTTTGTAGGCGTCCTCGTAGACCCTGCGCAACTCGTCCGCCGTCACGTCCCGGCTGGCGCCCGCCATCAGCGTGACGTGAATCCCCCGCGTGAACGGGCCGGAGTGGGGAATGAAATGCACGTTGATGTCGGCGCCGCTGGCCGCCGAGGACAGGCCGGCGATTTCCGGTGCGTGCCGGTGCGACAATGGCTTGTACGCGTACAGGTTGCTGTGACGGACCGGATGATGCGTACCGGGTTGCGGCTTCTGACCGGACCCGGTGCTGCCCGTAATGCCCGAGACGAAGAAATTACCGTCGCTGAGCCCCGACTGCGCCAGTGGCACAGCGGCGAGCAGCGCCGCCGTCGCGAAACAACCCGGGTGACCGACGTGCGGCACGTCGATGGCAGCAACGTGCTCCGGCAATGCGCAGGTGAACTGGTCGAGCAGCTTCGGCGCACCGTGCTCGGTCTTGTAGATCGATTCGTAGCTCGCCTGATGCGCAAAGCGAAAATCGGCGCTCGAGTCGACGACATGGGCTTCGACGTTGAGCTTGGCGCACGCGTCCAGCGCATCAGCGATGAGTGCCGCCGAGGCGCCGTGCGGCGCGGCTGAAAACAGGGCGAGCTTGCCACCCCTGCTTACGGTCTGCGGCCACTCGCCGGGCCGCACGAAGTCGACTCCCGCACAGGCCCGGGACAGGTGCGTAAAGGTAGCTCCGATCGGCTCGCCGCCGCGGCTATCGGATACGGCAGCCGCCATCTCGAAGCCCGGGTGCGCCGCAATCAGGCGCAGCAATTCGCCGCCGACATAGCCGCCGGCGCCGAGGATGACGGCCTGGATCGTGTCGCTCACCTTTTCTCTCCGTCGAGCAGGCCGGCAACCATATCACCGAGGGCGACGCCATTGCTCAGCGCATTGATGGCAGGCAACGAGCAGCGATCGGCGATCTGTTCGATGCCGACGTCGTTGTCGGTTGCGGGACCCGTGACGACCGCGGGCTCGATGCCGTATTCGTCGCGGAGTATGCGTGCACCACCCCAGGCGGCGACGGGGTCATTGGCGCAGAGCACGACGGCCGTCAGCGCCTCGCGAACCTCGTCGTCCGAGAGAATCGCCTGCACCCCGTAGGCACCCAGCAGACCGTCGCCCAGCTCGAGAACGATGACGTCCGGTTTCTTTTCCGCCAGCCCGGACAGCAACGCTCGCGTCAATGCGGGACCGTTGGCTCCCGTTGTTGCGACAACACCAAGGTCCGAGAAAATCATCGAGTCGGACGCGCCTGCGTCTTCCATGGCGAGAATGTCGCGGCGCAGCGCTACCCCGGTAGCCTTGCATGCCGCGATATCGAAGCCTTTGTGCCGCAGGCGACTGACAATGGCACAGGCGGCCGCCGTCTTGCCCGAGTCCATGCAGGTTCCGGCGAGTGCAATTACCGGCACGCCGGACAATTGCAGCACCGCATTCGGGTCGAGTGACGTTTCTCCCGCTTTTGCCGGAATGCCGATACGTTCGCCAAGGTACGGGAAGTGCAGCACCGCCCCGAGGACCTCGCAATCGAATGGAGGGCCGACGTCCGGGTTGGCGGAATCGCAAATACCCATAACGCCGCCGATGTTGAGAAGCTGGATCGTGTCGCCTTTCTTCAGTGACGCCGGCAGCGATCCGGAGTAGCCGCGCAATGCCTTGCGGTGACCCAGTGCGCCAATGACGACGTCGCCCTGGTTGACGGTTGCCATGCGGCCCGAAGTGAGTTCGAGCTGGTTGTATCGTGACTTGTTGTTGAGCACGCGCACGGCAACCAGCACCCCCTCCTCGCAGGGTATGTCGGCGGACACTCGCAGCTCGTGGCCGAGGTCGTTGTGCTGCGCGACCGAGGCGATCTTGTCGACGACGACCGTCTTCATGTCAGTCGCCACCCGCCCGCGTCTGCAACGAGCCCGGTAACGCGAGGATGCGCGCGTAGCCTAGCGCGTCGGACGCTGTCCATTCGCCGGCGGCCTCGCCGTAGACGCCCTTCGTTGCGGCAAGCAAAGAGAAGTCCGATTCGACGCCATCGATGAACAGCTGTCCGGGCCGCAGCGTGAAGTTGACGGTGCCGGTCACGCGCTGCTGTGACGAGGCAAGCAGCGCCTCGATGTCGTCACAGGCAAGGTCGAGCTGTTTGCCTTCGTGGACGAGATCGCCGTAGACCGCAGCGACACTGTCCTTGATACGCATTTGCTGCGCGCTGAGCACGAGTTTCTCGAGTTCCCGGTGCGCGGTGATCAAGGTAGTCGCGGCTGGAGCCTCGAACGCGACCCGGCCTTTCGTGCCGAGCACCGTGTCGCCGAGGTGAATACCGCGGCCGATACCGTAGCGGCCGGCCAGCGCCTCCAGCTTCTCGACCAGCGTGACGGGCGACAATGCCTCGCCATCGAGGGCTACCGGAATGCCTTTCTCGAAGCGCAGCGTATGAGACGTCGTAGCAAGGGGCTCACTGAACGCGTTCTTTGAGAGTACCCAAGCCTGTTCCGGAATACTCCCGGCAGACGTCAGCGTCTCCTGGCCACCGATCGTGATGCCCCAGAGCCCGCGATTGATCGAGTACGCCGATCCCTGTGCGGGCAGCGGCATGTCGTGTTTCTCGAGGTACGCAAGCTGTTCGTCGCGTACCCAGCTGTTGTCGCGGACCGGCGCAAGTACTTCGAGCCCGGGGTTCAGCGTGCGCAGCGCGACCTCGAAGCGCACCTGGTCATTACCCGCTGCCGTGCAGCCGTGAGCGACCGTCGTGGCGTCGCGCTCTTTCGCTATCAATGCCAGGCGTTCCGCCTGCAGGCCGCGCTCGGCGCCGACGCACAGCGGGTAGGCCTGTCCCCGCAACACGTTGCCGGCGATGAGGTAGCGAATGACGGTGTCGAAGAAATCCTGCTTGGCGTCGATGAGTACGTGCTCGATCGCGCCGAGCGCCAGCGCGCGCCGTTCGAGCTGGGCCGCAGCTTCGTCGTCGATGCCGCCCGTGTCGACGCAGGCTGTTATGACGTCGCGCCCATAGTTCTCCTTTAGCCAGGGCACGCAGAACGACGTGTCTAGGCCGCCCGAGAATGCAAGGATGATGGGTGTGTTGTCTCTGGTCACAATGACTCCCTGGGAACTGGGCTCAGGAACGAGCGGCAGCGCGCTCGATACGTGCAATCAGGTTCTTCTGCTTGGTCGCAGACTCGGTGGCAACGAACACGGTGTCGTCGCCACCGATGTTGCCAACCATCTCGGGCCATTCGCAGCGGTCGAGGGCGAGCGCCACACGCTGCGCTGCGCCGATGCCGGTGCGGATGACGAGCAGGTTGGGTCCGGCGGGCCGAATATCGCGCAATAGTTCGGCAACGCCCGCAAACTGGTCGTCGTTGCTGGCGGCATCATCGGGCAACTCGTAGCCGCGCGCCGTCTTGATCGCACCGAGCTCTCGCAGGTCGCGGCTGACGCTCGACTGCGTCGCCACGAGTCCGCGCGACACGAGTGCATCGACGAGCGATTGCTGTGTCTCTGCCGGCCGATCGGCCAGCAGCTCCCGAATCGTCTCGCGGCGCTCTGCTTGTTCGTTCGTGGTCGGCACGAGGAGCCTCTCGAATAAATATGCGCATATTATTCGCCGCATGCGCATAATAAGTCAAGCCTTTATTCACCGCCCGGCATCGGTACACTGCGCGCATGGAACTCCCCGACACCGTCGAACTGCAGAGCGGCGACGCGCCTGCCGGCAGCGTGATCTGGCTGCACGGCCTTGGCGCCGACGGCCACGACTTCGAGCCAATCGTACCGGAGCTGCGTCTCCCCGATACTTTGCCGCTGAGGTTCGTGTTTCCCCATGCGCCCGTACGGCCCGTAACAATCAATGGCGGAATGGCCATGCGCGCCTGGTACGACATCTACAGTCTCGATGCCGCCGGCCGCGCCGATGAGGCCGGCGTCCGCGAGAGCAGCGCATTGCTCGGCGCGCTGGTCGAGCGCGAGAAGGCGCGCGGTATCGACGCGTCGCAAATAGTGCTCGCGGGCTTTTCCCAGGGTGGC
>JAAUYH010025702.1_pt1 | contig 23239 bp, 12 predicted proteins | sample 7278061 | NCBI WGS metagenome assembly JAAUYH01 (sample SAMN14350203, study PRJNA611818) | marine sediment metagenome | isolation source: surface marine sediment (0.6m) | place: French Polynesia: Moorea | collected 2018-08 | reverse complement strand
GTCCTGGTCATTGAGTCTAAAGCAACTAACTTACGATTTTCCAGTATACTATTTTTTATATTTAAATGGTTATACGATACAAGCCGGTAGGTCTTGGCAATCCTATCTCCACAAACGGAAGCTTTCTTGCATGGTTTTGTATATGAATTGCTAGGTCAGTCTAAATTTCTCTTACGCAATTTAAAGTCACAGTAACAGAGATTAGGTAACTCACTAAAAAACATATGATATAGTAACATATGCAGATCTACAATATGAAGAATAAATATGTTTAAGAATGAGCTCTTTAACGGTCATGAATACTTCTATCTCAGTAAAATGAGTTCAAAGAGAAGATATATAAAAAACTGTTGAATTGAACCTAGTTAGTAGCGTTCGTTCTACGTTTAATCAGATAAAAAAGACGATTCTGTTAATCTGTTTTTATGCGAGAAGCACATACAGTGACTATAGAAGGAAATTCTTGCAATATTTTCCATTTATGTCTTATTTTGGGCTGTAAACTAGTTAATGTATTGGCGAAGTTAATAGGTTTTTACGCAAATTTACATAGTTGTGTATCCTACAGTAATGCATTCGTGATATTCTATCGTTGATTGATGGATACGCCCAAAGTTTTGTGGTAGCAGAAATGGAACAATGTACTCAGGCTCTCAATCCATACTTGAATTCCGGGCGCAGTGTTCCCTACTCTCGCCCATTGAGCATTTTACGATTTTAGTTGGTCCGAGTTTACCGGAGAGAACTCAAAAATAGTACTTATCTCCAAATGAATTTGTAATCTCTATCATTTTCAGAAAGTTTCAAGTCCTATTCTTTGCTCTTTGGTCTTTTTCTCACTACCATGAAGAGTACAGGGTGTTGCAAAAAACTTTACTGAATCAACTAGATATTGTTCTATGTATTATTACGGCTTGTGCCAAGTAGCGATTCATGAGACGTAGGTATCAATGAAATTTTTGTCTATTCAACACAGTTTCGCCAGTATGCGACAGCTTGCATTTTTCTTTAATTTTTTAACTTCAAGGACTTACTTCTGATTTTCGCCGCTGAATTAACTGATATCTCTAAATGAGCCGATCAACTTCATTTTGCACGAATCTAAGACACTAGATCGTTCAGCCTATTGAATACTAAGCTTATATTCGCGATATTCCGTTTTCTAGTTTGAGCCCTAAATTCCAATCTTCAACGTTTTTGCTTCATTGCAAACTCACTAGAGAGTCCAATGGCATTTAAACGCTACATCCGCAAACCTTATCTTCTATTTTTGTACCTAAAATGTTTGATCACAAATTTAGCAGTTATTCAATCTGTACAAGGCACTTATTTTGCTTTTTTTGCTCCATTTCTATTTGATTTAGTTTACTTGCTACTGGCTGCTTATTTGGGTACTATCATAAGATTTCTACAGACTAATACAAATTTGATGTGTACATGGTTCTTGTGGCATAACATTTTTTCATCGTGTCGGTATTGCGAGAAAGCGGCACTAGAACAATTCCGTGAAGTTTTTTTGTAACACACGTAAAATTGTAGCAATGTTCCATATAGATCAAAAATATCTCCTTAGTAATTTTGATTTTCAGCTGTTTTCATCAACAGAGGCAGAGCGTGCGGTATGAAATCAATCAAAAGGCAATTGATCTCATAACACTTCTGTAAACATGAGTCTTAATGTCCATTTCCTGATTCGCTTATCAATTGAAGCAAATAATTCTGAAGTTTTCCAGCAGAGTTATCTCCACAGCCGAGAATATTTTGACAGTGCGGCATACACAGATTCCTTGGGCACTTTTATGCTCTAGATATCTCTTGCTACCTGAACGCGAAATCACTCCCTTCAAGTGAGTCTAGAGTAAAGTCTTCAAAATTAGGAACGGGCATTCTTCAAGTCATATTTGAGCTTCAAGAGCATGGCTTCAAAAACTTTGTGATTCTTTAGTTGTACAATTTCTTTCTACAAGCTCTGTACATGCTGTAGTTTGGATTTTTGAATATAGTCAAATGGCCATTAAAACTTTCAGTGTTGAAACTGGTAGATAGATATAGCAGGTATCTACGTCAATTTAACTTTTCTATTTTAGGTTCCTTGTACTTTCTACGGGGCGCATCTGAAGTAATTTGATTCTAATTCAAAATAGAATACAGTGTGAAAAATGGATCTTGGTTTTACCTGCAAGCTTCGTTTCAGCTGATTCAGCAAGACCCTCGGGTCTGTTCGACGATTTAAAGTACTTTGAACTACCAAATGTCTACGAAAATACCTGAGAAATGTGCCCTCGTAAGCTATGCGGCACTGTACAAGGTTTTGCAGCGTTTTGTAGGCATAGTAAGGGTATCTCTGGGTTCTTTGAAATCACAGCTTTGGTTTTGACGTTATGATATTTCTGATTTAGTAGTTTTCCAAATAACCTGGCTGAGCCGTAAATATGGTAGTTCAATGTAAATTCGTCCTGAGTTGGATATTAGATGCACTCTTTCAAATACATGACTGAATGTAGAAGTTCCTGCACAGGACTGCCTAAAGAAGAAGAAATGGTATTGAACTTATTGAAGTACTTTTCGGATTAGTTTTAGATTGCACGAAAGAATGCTTTGAAGGTTCAAATTGCATATTTCATTTCATTTACTCGCTAATCGTATGCTGTGAACTATGAAGAATGGTAGGAATGAAAGCAAAGACGTAAGATACAGTACGATTCTGAAGAAAATGAATTTGAAAGAGATATGGAAGAAAGGAGCCAAACGCTTCTCCCTTTTGATTCGATCTTAATGACTGACCAAGTAGTTCCTCGTCTCTTTCATTTCACTTGGCGAGAAAGCTTAGGTAGCGCAGAATAGGTTTTGTTCAGCGAGCTGATTATACCTAAGGAGTGCGAAGATGATGTAGGAGCAAAAAGTGCAAGTCGAGAAAGTCGGGGGAAGGAGTTTCTACTGAATTTTTACCATTCAAGCAGTGTGAGATATCTAACGCGGCCCAGCTAGCTGACGGTTGATGTTTCTTTGAGCCTTTGTATTAATGCTCATCCTACAGTTTTATAATAAAAGAACGTTAATGACCCACAGAATAGCATTTGGAATCTACCAACATCCATCTACAAGTCTGAATTTCGATATACAAACCAGTAGCACTGAGCCTTCGTTTTGGAGCCAATATAGACAGTTACTGGTTGAAAATACAAAACAAGAGTTTTTCAAAGCTGATCTAAGATCGACTGTCATGTTGAGGGCTCTTCGATGCACCCTGTAACGTGCTCGTTTGGGGAGGTATCCACTTTAGCAGACTGAAAAATAATGTTATTGCTTGTTTCCCCATGAACTGTCTCCCTCATGTCCTGAATCTTAGCATTACAAGAATTCTTCGAATTCAAATGCAAAGCTTCTTATGCAATAGAATTTTTACACAGTCCAACTAGAAACATCCGAATATCATGCAAATCTTTGATAAATAATTTAATCGCATATTTCTCAGTCAAAATCGCAAACAAATCAGATTCTGACTTCTAGTTATCGTCAGTTTCCGAATCTTTGGACGTGGTGATAGATTGTTTTTAATTCCAATATATTCATAGAGGATTTGAATACTGCAAATCTAAATAAAATAATGCGAAAGCATTAGAGAGAAGCACGAAAACATACAGCAGGCCTGTTTTGATTTACGTAAGCCTTCAGCAATGTTAGTCAGTTCAGCAAGTAGTATTAGAAGGACTTAGCTCATTCAACTATCTGTCCCTGTCCATTCAGCCTCTTATTCCTTGAAAACTCAGACAGCCTCTCATTTCGTATTGATGGACACATCAATATTTTTCGAGTAGAAGCTATGCGCGTGGACAAAATCATCCATAGGCGAAGTTTCTCTAGGCTTGTGGAAACAGTGAGCATCTGCGACACAATTTTCTTGAGTGCAAGTTGAAAGGAAAACGATTGTTTCAGATATTACCGTGATTACCTAGTTTCTTTCTGTTAGGAAATCAGATTCTTCACCTATTGTTCATCTATTTTATGTCTCGTAATTACTGAAAATAATTTTGATAGTGTATGGCCATATTTTTCCATTCTGAACACCTAGTTCAAATATGTTGCTCAGAAACAAGATGAATCTGAGGAATCTAGAACCTTCATGTTATCAAGCAATTCAGTAAAGCAAGCGATAGCACTTTCTTCGCCCTTCTTATTGCCTAATATCTCAATTAAATCAGATTAATAGTTATATTGTGCCGTGCTGTTAAAAGAACAGTTATCAAATGTATCCTCGGTTCAGGTGTCTTGTATCAGGAAAATTTTCGTTTGTAATAAAATATGATTGCATCACCTATGCCAATTTTTAGGATGCAAATTCGGTCTATTCTCTATGCTCTATTACTAACATCTGTATACTAAAGCATGGATCCATGATCCCTCTTCCAGTAATTCACCAGGAATATGAGTCTTGCAACTCTGGAAACTAAGAATTGGATTTAGCATCTGCTTTTGCAAGTAGAGGAGTAACTTGGCAGCTTTGATCTTAAAAATCCTCATATTGAGGCTCAAATTCGCCAGTATGTATTCGTACTGAAAAGTGCCCTAATTAATCATTTTGTTTTCGAAACTCATAGATAAATCTTAACCAAATGAAATTCTGACTAATATAGTAGTTCTCAAGTTATACAAATTAATTTGTCTACGTATGCATCTATGACAGGACCAAGGTTACGATGGATTTTTTTAGAGGAATTCGTTTGTGTAAACGAGAGGAATCACTGTAAACATTCTAGAGTCAGGAAATTCAGAACAATACAAAAGAATGCATTCAATTTTTCAATCAAGGATTTCTTGTTTCTCGCAAACCGGAGTAGATACTTGAAAGAGATGGTTGGATTATTGAAGAAGCAGCACCTATGGTGTGTGGGTATGCTTTCCGAAATAAAGGATCTTCATTAACCAGGCAAGTTAGTATGAGAAATGCAGAAATCGTCACTGTTCAAGAAGTAGATTAATTACTTCCAAGAGCCAGGATAAAACATTGCCGAACATCGTCGTAACTTTCTTGATATACTTCAATTTCAAGAAAACGCATAACGTATTTGCTTTGCGTGATTAAAAATGAGCAATCCATATGATTAGGTGCTGCTATAATCCAGGTGCGAGAAAGAAAAGAATAGATGGATAATGCTCAGAAAGTCTAAAATGCGTTATAACGCAATACCAAATTTGTAAATGTAAATGCACGAATCTCTCGAAAAATGAAAGTGTGTTCCTGTACAGTACTCAGCGAAAGCTATGCACCCCGCGCCCTCCCTCGTATTACAGCTGTACTGCTTATCAACATGCGCTATGCAGTTCTAGGTAGCTCGGTAGAAGTGGAGAAGACCAACAGAATTAAACTATCGCTAATTCAAAAGTTCCCAATAACCTACACCAAACTCTCTGTCTTCAACGCAAGTTATAGTTCCAGTATATTGTCAATTGTCGGCACCCCTACTCAGTTTCACAATTTTCCAACCGAAGTTGTATGCAGCTATCTGAACTCCTCCGAATAGTGCCCATAACATTCACATTCACCATCGTTGGTTGTTCGTGCGGTCCGATTATTTGTGATCCATTTCTCAAAGATATGGATTACAGCACAACACCATGTTCTCAATTATCTCCCAGTTCGTTACCCGAATTTTCGCGACAAATATCTCTGCGAGAAAATCGCAATACAATAAGTGAAGCGACAGTAACGAAACTGAAGTTTAGAAGTTAAAACTTAATGAACAAAAGTTTTCTAAGTACAGAAAAAATATGGACTAGCTTCCCCACAATCACGTAGCATTCGCGACAGAAAAGGAGCACGGCGCCCCACACCTCATCACACGACGAGGACGGAAACCCAAGTATGCGGGGTGTCCCCACCAAGCCATCGTCCCAATGACCACGGGGTCATCTGCGATAATATTGAACATGACGGAGATGCTGCACGAACAGACTAGAGAATTGCTCGAACAATTCCCATCACGGTAAAATGAATATTACTTTGGTCCCGAGGGGTTGAGATTTAGTCGAGATACAAAACCGTGCAGACGATGCGCAATTCCTTCGCTTGTCGAACAGCTTCCAATCTGTTGCACATGATACAGAAACGGCTGTTAGATTCGGTAAACGCGGGGGTAAACGGCGGGGGTGCGTAACGTACACGACGTCGGAGTCATGGAAAGCGAAGGCGATGAAGTGCGTACATCTGCTGAGGATATCGGAGTTACACAACTGGCTGGCGATGTCGAGGGGCAACGAGTCGTTCTTGACCATTTCGATGAGGTTGGACACCTTGCGTAATTGGTCCTGTGTTTCGGCGGGCTGTTTGTGCAGGCTTTGCGGCAGCACCACGGTGAGCAGGTCGGGTTTCTCGGCTCGTAGCGCGCCGCGGATGACGGCCGCGTTCGTGCCGGGCGCGCCGGAGGTGAACACGTGGTTGCCGACGAGCACGTTGGCGTACGTGAGCAGCTCGATGATTTGCTGGTGCAGGAAGGACGTGTAGCGCGTTCCGAGGATAGCGACGTTGCGCGGGCCGTCCTGCTGGATCGCGACGAGCTCCTGCAGCACGGTGTCGAACGACTTCTCGGGGTCGCGCTCGAGCGTGCCCACGCGTCCCCCGGGCTGCTTCTCCTCGAGCGACTCGCCGTTCGCGTCCTCGAACTCGCTGTCTCGCCCCGGCGCCGGGGGCGTGCCCGTCGCCGCGCCGTGCCGACGCACCCACTCCGCGTTCGCGTCCTCGAACCCCCGCTCGCGCACCAGCGGCACGCCCTCCCCCATGCGCAGCGTGGCGCACCCCCGGCACGCGCTCCGCGGCCGGAATCGCACCTGCCGCGCCGGCGCCCGCAACGCCTCCCCGCTCAATGCCGCCCCGTAGCGCAACGTCGCCCCGCTCGCGAACGCCGTCACCGAAACCACCATCGGCTGTTGTGAGCACGCTCGCGACGTATAGATTGATGAGCAAGAGTTCACTTCTGGAGCTCGCGCTTGCACCTCAGCCACGTGTACTGTAATTTTGCGCCTTACACCTGGTGCATCTTTTGATCCCGCCGTCGACATACCCAGCCTATACCTAACACCGCTCAGGTCGTTCGCTGTTCCACGGCGTGCCGCTGAAAAAATGGCTGTCGCTGCCCAGCTCGCCAAACTTCGTGGCGTCACCGGCGCGCGTGCCGCACCGCCCACCGTCGTACATGCCAACGCGCGCGATGCGGCGAAATCGCCGCGCGCTGAAATCGCCGGCAGCGCGCTGAACGCGCTCGAGTCGCTGGCCGCCTGTGACACATTCTTGCGTACGCTGGCCGCCCCTATGCTGCTGCGCGACCTCGCCGACCGTGCCATTATCGACACGAGGAGGGAGAAGGACGTGTCGCGTGCAGTCACCGTCGCCGCGCTCCGACTCGCCCCCGTTTACCCCACGCGCACCGCGCAGCGCGTGCTGGAATGGATTGTCCGTGGCATCGACGCGGGCCGCCTTGGATCAGACGCCGAAGTCGATGCACTCCTTATCTCCGCGCTTCCCTTTCATTCCTCAGAACAATTCGTCCGCCTCGTCTACGCGCTGCTCGCGCCCCAACATAAAGCCGGCAACCCCCGTGCGTCCTGGGAGTGGCTCGCGCCTGTGGTGAAGGAGAAAAAGCCCCCGAGTCTTTCCTTTATTGTCACAAATGCGAGCGATTCTTGCCTGCATGCCGCCATCGGCCAGATGGCGGCGTCCGCGGTTGCTGGGGTACCGGTCACGCACATTGCCGGGTTTATCGCTTCGGTCATCTCCGCTCGTTTGTTGGCGGCGCGCACTAGTCCATTAAAGCGACGAACTCTGGCGCTGTACTGCCTCGACGCGTTGTGTTTCAAGCACAAAAAGTTCACGACACTCACTGGGAAACGCAAAAAACGAGACACGCACTCGCCGTCGGCAGCGAAGGAAATGAACAGAACAAGAGTTGCGCTTCTCGTTGCCCTCTCCGCCGCAGTCGCCGGAAACATGCTCGAGAATGAAATCATGGAGGCTGTTCTGTTTGCAGCTGTTACAACTATCACGAGCGAAACCGCGGACAGGGCGGCGATTGAAAGCGCGGCCGTGTGCATACTGATATGCGTCGGCCGAAGTAAATACAAACCCATGCCATTCGAGATGGCGAAACAGCTCATGAAGTGGGGGCAGTTCGCGGAAGTATTGGGCAGATTGCAGGACACCCCGGGTGTAGTGGAAGTGCATGCGTCGTACCTGAGCGCGCTAGCGTTGAAAGCCCCGACAGATAAACGGGCATTGGAGGCAGTCGCCGAAGGAATATCCATAACGCGAAAGGAGCTGCTTTCTGACGCAGTGGTCGAAACTGTCGTGTTTAATTTACTTGAAGCTTTCTCGAAACAAATTGAAGATGAAACGGAGCGAAACGAAATGAAGAGCTCGTTGACCACATTTTTGCAACCGGTCGCGCGTGGCGCGTTCGCGGCTGGCCTGGATTCGGCGCTGCGGAAGCATTTCAATGAGCGTCGGTCGAAGAAGAAAGACCGTGCTCGTTATGTAATCGTCGACGATGCGTTGGTGGAGGCGATGGCTGGCACGCCCTACTTCGCTGTGAAAACTGACGCGGAGGCAGCGACGTTCTCGGAGCACACGTTGCTCAACTGTTTGGATCACCCGGAACCGAAGGTGCGTATTGCGGGCATCAAGCGACTGCAGCAAGAGCAACGCCTTCTCGAAGAAACTAAGGGCGACTCGCCCTTCGGTAAACGATTGCGCTCCGTGCTCATGCGCCGTGTCGCAGATGATGCGGACATTAAAGTTGTCACCGTGGCGCTGGGAAGCGAACTCGTTGAGCGATTCTGCGTCGCGAAGGAGGCGGTAACCGCAATTGGTCGGAGAATCGAAGGGGTTTTCAAGCCAATGTCGGAGAGGAAGCGTGCTAAACTTTCCACCCGTGTGAAGGAGTTCTCAAGAGCAGCGATTGCTTGTTGTCTCCGGCTGGCACATAGAAACGAGAAGTTGATGGTCCATTTTGAAAGTCTGCTCCTGGCGCTTGAAGTTCAAGGGGTGTTGCCGAATACCGCGCTACGCGAAGTGCTTGGCGAGGATGTAGCCGAGAGCACGAAAGGATTTGTTTACATCCGGGCAGGGGACGATACTTCCGGTGTCGGTAATATGCAGAAAGGTAGATGGGATGGAACAATACAGGCGCATATTGCGGCTGTATTTCTGTGGGATCTGGATTGGGGATTGGACAGCGTAAGAGAAGTATACAAGGACGTCGGCGATGAAGTTGTGGAGAAGTCGACGACGGTCATGAGTACAATTAATTTTGTTGTGCAGAAATGTGTGGAACATGAACATGTGGAGAAGAAGAAGAGGAATGAGACGCTCGCGGAAATCGTGAAATGCGTGAAGCTGTGCAACTTGGAAGATGTCGACTTGAAACCAATCCAATTGTTTTGGGACAGATTGGCGACGTACGCTGGGATGAGCTCGGTGAAACTGTTCGTTACACTGGCTTGCGAAAAGCTGAGTCCCAACAAAGTTTTCTCCATACTCATCAACTCTGCTCGCGAAACAAAGAGTCAGAGGGCGAAGGAAGTTTCATTAACCTGGGCTTCTGCACTTGTCAAAGCTGGTGTGATTGAGTCGGATGGAGAAAATCTTGTCAGGATTCTCCTTTCGGGTGTATACGTCGGTGAAACGAGTACTGTAGCTCTGAATGTTTGCAAGCAACTTGATGTCCGCAATGTTCAAATTTGTGCGAAGGATGCTGCGACGTCTGTTTTCAAGGGATTGAAGAGCGTTGCACGAAAAATGTCGGGTGCGTTCGTCCCCGAAATGGAAGATATCGAGCGAGACGATTTGTCGATGCGCTTGTTGAAAACACTGCCGAAAAATGAGAGACCTTCCCCGCTCGCTTCTGTCACCGAGGAGAACAATGGCCAGCTGGTTTTCACAGTTTTCTCTGCTATCGATCAGAATGATTCCAGTGAGTTCCTGGCTTGCCTCCGAGCTCTCGAGGGTGCTGTTGCAGATACACCCGAGTCTTTGTGGATGATTCTACAGGCTCTATCTGCTGTGTTGAGCCAGGGCGATTTCAAAGTGGAGAAATTCGTTCGACTGGTCGCACTCTTGTCAGACAATATCGATGGCCGCACAAGTACGGCGGAGGTGCTTGCCGTCGCGAGATCCCTGGTCGAACACGCCAGTTCTGCGAGTGATGTGAATGAGGCTGTTGCCGCAGGGTTGTGCAAGGTTGTAGGGCTACTGCGTAAGGTTTGTGACAAGAACGAAATAGGTGCAGTTGCAGATGACGCCATTGATCTGCTGTTTTCCCTGGCTACACAATCGAATAGTGTTGGGTCATTCGTAACTCGTGCACTCGATGATGTGGTTGAAGTTGAACTCGATTATGAGCGACTTACCAGGAGGCTCGGTGCCAAACAAACTCGAGAGAATACACCAGCCAAGCGGCGACGTACCCCGGCTCGAAAATGCAGGGAAAAAGAACGTGAGGAAGAGGAAAAAGAAGAAAGTTTGCTACCCGAAGAAATTCGTCAGTCTGCTGTCACTGGCGCACTTGAAGCGCTCACACGTCGGGCTGAAGTCTCCGAAGATGTTCGTTCGAATTTGTGGACGTTTGCTCGTGCCTGCAGTGAAATGGTGAAAGACGAACAAATGAAGACTGCGCTTGCTGATTCTGAATACAATCTGGCTCTGGTACTAAGAACACTTACAAAGCGAGCAGATGAAGTGCTTGAACCAGATGATGCGGCCGCGGCTGTTGATCTGTGTTTCTATGAAGGGAGCGAGGGAAGCATGTTGAGTTCAGCGTCCGCGGAACTGGTTAGGGCACTGTCAAGAAAGAACGCGCCTCAATTGTGTGCGTACATCGCTCCATTCTTGACTTTGCTGTTATCGAAAGAGTCTACCAAGAGCTCTATCGAATGTCTCAGTGCTGTCGTGCCAGCGTTGATAGCTGATGGTGGGCTGGGTGTAGAAAAGTTCATGAAAATCGCACTCGACTCGAATCCAAGCGCAGCATCTTCGGTTCGTCTGAGCGTTTTAGATTGTGTTCGCCTTTGTACCGACTCTAAATCTGCTGCTGCCGCTGCAGTTGATATTGTTTTGGAGGAAGGAAAAGAGGACGGCCCGATACCGCTTGCAACGAAACTAGTGCTTGCCGGAGGAAGCGACGCATCTGAAGTATTAGCCATATTGTCTGGTCGGAAGGATGTGAGATTACCGGCGCTTTCTCTGAGCGTTCTGGAGAGCCCGGACTTCATGCTTGTGCTCGATGAGACCTTGTCTTCTACAGTCGCAGAAGAGGGACCGAAAATGGACGATTTGGATAATTCCTTCGTCAAGTTGTACTCCGTATTATTGAAATCGGAAAATTCGGAGGCCAGACCGAAGGCGCTGGCCGCCCTCTTCTCAGTTGTTCCTGGTTCGGTTGTTTCCCGTTGCGTTCGTGAAACGCTAAACGGGAAGGATGGGAAGCGAAAGGTTCGTACGTTAAACAGCGTAGTGGAGCTTCTTGAATGGGACACTCGCATCAACGATTCGTGGTTAGGAAACGAAGATGAACAAGAGGAACCGATGCAGTTCGTGACCAACCTGTGCGAATCTCTGAGAGGTTGTATAACTGGGGATGGATTGAAAGATAACACGAAGGCTGAAATTGTTTCTCTCGCCGTTCAGGCAATAGAGACCATAGCAAGACGTTGGCGTCCGGAGACATCTGAGCTACTGGTGGAGATTCGCAATTGTGGCTCTGCTCTCGCTTCGTTACTCGGTGATGTCACGAAGCTAAAGGCGGAAGGCGGCATCCTGGCCAGGGCGTTGACTTCACTTGCAGCTGTAATAAGCACTGTTGGGAAAACAGGGACTGTCTTCGTTCCATTACTTACTGCTGCCATCGCAGGAGTGGTTGAAGAAATTCCGAAAACAAGGGCGAAACATCCCCCGCTTGATGCAGCGATTGCGGCCGCCCATGAAGTTTTGCTATGCGCACCGAAAATGTTCGGGAAGAAGCCACTGAGACGAATAGCGTCAGTGGCAGCGGTTGCTGAGCGAGAACAGATTACAGGGTTTTTGGATGCCGCTGTTTCAAAAGTTCCGGTGGCGTCGAGTGTCGATGCGCTGTCGCACGTTTTGCAGACTTCGAAGAATGAGCCAAACGCTTGTCGCGTTGTCATGCATTCAGTCGTCAAAATGTTGAATGCAGCACGAAAACGGGATGTGCGAGAACATCGCGCTGACATCTTCCAACTATGTCTAGATGTGCTCGATTTCAGAAGGCGAACATGTAGGGACGAAGAGGGACAGGTTGTTGACGCCGATACATCGGCGTGTAGTAAGGTCGAGGAAACTGTATTCGGAGCTGTTGGGGAACTGATGTTGAGACTGGCTGAGGCTCCTGTCAATGACCTGTTCGCGACGGCGGCTGCTTGGGCGGCGGAAGAAGCGCTGGATGAAGAGGAGGTCGAACGATTGGGGGTGGACAGTCCGGCGACGATACTGAGGATGTACCCGCTCCTGAGTATGTATGGAAGCTTGTTTGGAACGTTGGGTCGATTTGCCGTCAAGCCGTTTGGTGCAATACTCAACGAAGCGCTGTTGCTGGTGCGAAGCCGACCAACGAAATTGTCGTCGAGATTAGGGAAACGCGCGAAGCCAGAAGGGGTGATATGTGTGGAAGCGGCGCGTGGTGAGGCAACCCGTGCTGCACTCGACGCTACGGAAAAGTTCTTGCGGGCTATCCCGGATGCTACGGCGGTGAGCGAGGATGCATTGGAACGCGTGCGAGATGCGGTGGCTATCGCGCTCGACGGTGGGGGGGATGTCCAAGCGTGTGTGGCGGCGCTGGCCGAGCGCATGTGTGTGTCGGACGAGGTGAGGACGAAGGAACACTGCCGCAAGATGCTCACTGGACTGAGCCGTGCCATCCTGTTGCGGGCGAGGGAGAACTCGCCTGCCACCAGGCTGAAGGCTGTGCAATGTGTGCACGCGGTGCTGGAGACGGTGGGCGATGAGTACTTGGTGGCGCTCCCTGAAGCCATGCCCATACTCGCAGACACGGTCGATGATGAGGTGGAAGAAGTCGCAAGGGCGACGAAGGAATTCGTGAGGAGACTGGAGGCGTATACGGGACAACCGATTATGGAGGAATTGAAGGCGTAACTGTACTAGTAAAACGGAGTTTTTGGCGTAGGATGGTTGAGTGGTTTTGGTGGAGTAAGTGCTGGGTTATCGGCAGAGGAAGTGTTGCTTGTTAGATATTGGTGAGCGAGTGGGCGAGGTGTAGCAGTGATGTCTACGCCACATCATTTCGTAACACTTTGGATGAAGCGTCTGTATTGACAACGGCTCTGTGATACAGTATGTACGGTACACTACAGTATTTTGGGGTATTGCATCCCACCGGGTACAGTCCCGTACGGTTCAGGATTCCAGGTGAAAAAGGCCGTGATTGTCACCGGGATCTTCGGGGAACAGAGACATATGTGGGGTATAGTAATAGAGCGGGTTGAATTGACGAGCAGTGCAAAAATAACTTCCCTTGAACTTGGTACATTACTGCACCGAAGTTCACACTCAGAACCAACGACAGTGACCTCAAATTCGATCTTGTGCCTGGGAGCATACAACGCAAGTCGTGTTGTCATGCACTGTTGTCTCATCTAGCCGTGCTACAGCACAGTACACCAAAAGATCCGATGACAACGGCAGAAGACGGATGCGAAGTCACGAGACGGCTGGCGGGTTTGCATGCGGGTGCGTCTCATCCCATAGCCGAAACCCTCTGCACGCCGTTTCGCGACGTGCGCCGCGGGCAGCCTTCCACGCTGCGGGGATGCGCCGTCGAGCTTGCTCGCGTCGCGGTTTGCAGTGGTCGTACAGGTCGATTCGTGGCGGGCGCACCGCGATGGCTAAACGCTGGCCGTGCCGCTGACCAATGCACAACACCCGAGCGCTCACCGCCGTTATGCTTGGTACCTGTGCGACGAGCGATTCGAACAGCGCGATGGTGTGCTCGTCCGAACGCGTGTAGTACACCGCAGTGCGCTCCGTGCAGCTGCAGGTTCGCCGGTGTGGCGTGCGCACGGCGTGCCCTCCCCGACCCGCCCGCCACCCTCGTCCCGCCTGGCGCGCACGCGCCGCCGCTCAGCAGCAACGGCCGCGTGTGCCGCCGCGCTCCAGTGGGCAGTGCATGTCATCACGTCAACTCGCACCCAGCCCCGCTCGTCCGTCATGCACAACAGCAGGCCGCCCTACCCGTAGGGGACAATCACCAGCGCCACCGCACGCCGCAGCAGCGTGGCGCCCGTCGACTCCGCCCCTCCCCAGTCGCCCGCGTCGTGTGCGTGAAATAGCGCCCGCGTGTGACGGACTAAGCCAGTGCCTGGAGGCACCGCGATTCATTGGTCGCACCCCGTGCGCTGCGTTCCTTCGCGGGCTTGCGTGGCAATGGAAAATTTCTCGTGGGTCGACCGATTTGTTGGCGTGCCCAGCGACCCCACATTCACACTCGTTTCTACTGCTGTCGAGAATACGGACAAGGCATCTGGCTGGCTGTTGTCTTGTGTGACAGCTATAAGAAAGTAAGCATTATGGTCGCTGGACTATCAAGTTGATCACCTTTTTCTTGCGTATGCGGCACACTGAGAAATGCTGTTGTTCGCCCCTGTTCCACGGAATACAACTATACTGCAGTAGCTTGTGTAATTGACTGTGAATGTTGCTCACATCCGTAATCACGATTTATCATCGGGTGTTTCCTGTCGCCTGATCAAGTTCGTTGGCATTTGCTGTACGGTTGGTGAGATCTGAAATCAGCAGATGGCAAGGATAATGCTACAGCTTTCCCTGACCATCATAGTCATCTTTTACGAGTAGATTGATGAATCGATAAATCATGCTTTCAAGAGAACCGCATGTGTATGTCATGAAAGGCACCACTCATGAGTGCCTTGATGTACGTCACAGTATTCTCGAAACTCGAAAGGCTCTGTTCGAACCCATGTTACTTTACAACATATGTGACGTGTTAAGTTTGAGATTTCATGTTGGATCTTGTTTTACAACCGATTCCATATTTCTGACCACTGCTGAAATGACTGCGACTCATCATTCCCTCAATAAATTTCATTTTTAGCACGATGCAATCGAGTATGCCACGAGGAGACTACTAGGAGTATATAAATAGCCTCTTGCATTCTATAAGAAGAGCACACAGTCCACTGTCTCTCAGCGTTTAGGCGATTTTGATTCCGAATTCGCTTCCTATGAAACTCAACATCCTGCAATGCCGCATTCATGAAACTTCATGTCATTGATATTCGTCGGCATTTTTCACATGCCTGAAAATTCTACTAGATTTAATGGCCGCAGATAGGTTTGTCACACTTGTGTTTGCGTCCATCCAATTAGCTTCTGAAATACTCCAATTTTCATGAATTGTGAAACAAATCATGTCCCATTTCGCATCGAGCTTTGAGCGCTCGGTGCCGCACCATTGCCCATGTTGCGGCAGTGAGGATTTGGTAGAGGACGCGAGTGAAGGGAACATTACATGCCGCGATTGTGGCGTAGTAGCGCAGGAACGATTATTCGATTTAAGTGAGGAATATCGATGGTTTGAAGATGATACCGTGGACCGCACTCGCGTAGACGCGCCGCCAAAACCATTTCTGGATCAATATTCGATGACGTCGGTGGGCCACGGGAAATCGCGCGAGAAAACCGAGCTGAGACGTGCTGAGAAGCGCGCCCAGAAAAACTTGAACTTGCAGAAACCCAAGGCCATCCAGGCGATCACGGAGGCCTGCGCGCGCATGGACGCGAAGCCGCACGTGGTGGAGCGCGCCATACAGGCGTTCATGCTGTACCGCGAGACGCTACCGAAGAACATTGTGTCGCACCAGTTGCCCCTCGTTGTGGCGGCGTGCGTGTTCGTGGCGTGTAGAAACACGGGCACCGTGTGGTCATTCATGGACATGGCCAAAATCATGCGTCTCACCGTGAAGCAGATCGCCGACAAGGTCAAGCTGCTGGAGGCCGCCGTGCCCGCGCTGAAGGTCGGCACCTCCGCCTCCGCGGCGGAGATGGTGCCCCGATGTGCGACGCGCTTGGGATTGGCAAACAGCGATATGATCAAGGCACAGGCGCTTGCGGTGGAGTTGCAGAACGGTGCTTATTCTGGGAAGACCCACAAAACCATTGTTGCCACCGCCATCTGCTTGGCCATGAAACATGACTACCGAATCACCCTCGAGGACGTGGCGCAGGTTTGTAACGTGGCTTTACGAACGCTGAAGGACAACATCTCCGCGATTATGAGATCACAGGCGACGGAGGATGAGAATGTGCCACAAAAGCGGAGGGACCCGAGGAAACGGCGCAGTAATCGAAGGAAGAGACATCAATTCGAGGCACAGTTGGATGGACAGGGTAGGCCTGCGGATCGTTTGAGATGTGAATGAACCCGTGAGATGACGTCGATTTGAGGTATTGTTGAAAGTGATTCTTGATGCCGCACATCCTTGCGTAAAGTATAAGAGTTTTTTTCTAGATTTTCTTTCATACTGATAGGAGAATTCAAATTGTAGTCATCCACATCGTACTAGTCGATGTTGTCGTTGTCGGCACCACACTCGTGTTCTTTGATCATTTGCATCATTGTTCTTCGTCTATTCCTATGTAAATTTGTATACTTAGAACTGCTCTATTGAAAGTAATGCTAGACGATTCATAGACCTCCTCTTTTACGGGTGTGTTCAACAAGTCCCTGATGCATTGGTACTTTGCTCTTACTTGGCTGTTTCGCGAATGTAGAAGGAAAACAATTTTCTACTATTTGTAATAGAAATCCTTGAATCATAACTTGAACTTCGTGGATCATCACGTGATGTACCTTTCTAATCTGATCACACGCAAATACTGAGATCGTAATTACACTACCAATGAATTCGAAGAGAAAAGAGCAAAGTGCGTTGGGAGTATGGCTATGATGTTTGTTCTCGCTCGTCTTTTCTACGGTCGATATCTCTGTGTTATTGTTAGATTTACGAATCAAGAGCCTGTGCTTGGAAGGGAGGTTGGGAAGCTGTAAACAAATACTAATCGATAGGCGTCTACAACAGGGTAGCTAGGCTATTTTTCCAACAATACTCTGGGAAAGAATTGAGATTCGAACAAATAGCAACAGATGCAATGGTGCGTATTTCGGTGCACTGTGCAGGCCGATAGAAATCGAAGATTGCAACCAGTCATAGGTCACCACCACAGAATGTGTAAACAAGTAATGTGTGGATCGATCGAATTGCAACACATGTTGACTGTTTTCATCAATGCCTTCAAGGCGCTCTTCCTTTGCGACTAGCAAATGATGGCTAGGGTGTCATGGGAAATTAGTTTCTACAGTACCTATGGCGGTTCGGAAATATTTTGGTTATTCGTAATTCTATCAACGCAATTTGTGTAATCTTCCTATTCCGCATGGCTGGCGACAACAATACCAGGAGCGCGACCGAGATCGTCCTCATCACTTCCATCGTTGTATGATTCCTGGCAAACGGATTTAGTACGTTTCGCTAGAAGGTGCCAAGTGATCGGAGTGGTTGTATGTCCGTCCTCGTTTATTCGGTCAACACAGCAAGTGAAGAGAGTACGAGAAATGCGGGAGAAATAGTTGCAGGTGTGCCCCACAATGCAAGATTACATATGTATGACGAACAAACGTTTGATACAAATAGATTTAGATTCCAAGTCTATATTTGGATACATCTAAACATGTAGATAGAACGCCTCTTTCGAAACTCCTCCAAATGGAAGAGTTTTGAAGATTACTGTTCGTACGCTAATTTTGAATATGCGGCTTGCCATCGCCGTCCATGTCCTGTACCGACCTCCATATGCATGGTTGCAAGGTTGCAAACGGCAGATAAGATCTAATGCTTACATAGATTGATCTGCTGCTCGATAAATGTTCGCTATTAATAGAATACGATTATGTTTTTATTGGCCTAGTCTAACATCAGGAAAGTGGTATTGCATCTATATCAGCAATACGTTTGTGACTCCTCCTCTGGTTGTAAAATCCACAATTAGAACACTCCTCGACGGTAAACTTGTATAAAACGTCCACGGACGTCCACCCAATCGTGATGTCGCAACGTCGTCCCAATGGCCCCGAGCACACCTCCACCGGAGCCTGCCCCTACCTCACCTCCTCCTTCGCCAAAGCCGGTGCCCTTGAGCGTGGCCGGAATACCGCCGTTGATTCTACCTCCAAGCATTCGCAATCCTGGTAATTGAATCCAGACATATCGCAGAAGTTGCGGAGCAATTCAATAAGCAGAAGTGCGCGACAGAATTCTACAGTTGGGTCAAATCCATAGCTCTGCAAGTGTTAGTGAAGCACTACATCACTACATCAGATTCCCTGAGCACATTGAAACAACTTCTACAAGACTTTCCGTTGCCGGACAAAGTGTCGTAATAAAGAACTGATAACTTTGACATTGACATCTACGTCGAGTTTTCTCAACAGCACATAGCACAAAGAGTACATGACTCTGTAGTTATGCGTGAACATGATTCTTTTCTAGTTCTGAGGACCAAGATTGCTCAAACCTACAGGACACTATTCATCGAACTCTTGCGAACATCTACGTGAACCGGCAACACTTGAAAACTCTATTACTACTATTGTTCCGAATCACTCATGGGCTAGTACAATTGAGTATTTGTACGATCGTTCTACGATTGTATTTGATTCTTGCTTACACCCGGAAGTGTTTCGTAAGCTATCGGTAGAACAGGATGACATTACGATTCCTTGATTCAATCATACTACCACGTACTCAAAAACAATCGGGAGACGTCATCGATTTCAAGCATACCCACTGTCTTATTACACGTTTGTACAAAATTTTCAAAAACATTAAATCAATTTGAAGGGAGCGCTTGATAATGCAAAGCCACTAGACTATCAAGCATAGCCTCCTAATGACTGAAGGACCACCAGTAAATCATGTTAACTTCTCTTGGTTTCCACTAAAGGAACGGTAATCTATCCGATTTTACCAACTGACTAACTACAACTTATGGGATCTGCCGAAATCAGAAAACACACTGACTATTGACTCCCCTCGTATTTGCATTCAAACTGCAAACGACACAATTGCGGGTCTTGGTTTCAATTTTGAGGTAGTTTCGCTGACACCAGGACCTTCTCAACAAAATGAGACCTTGATATATAACATACATACACGACTTGCCAAAATTTGAGTAGAATTTTGAAGCAAAAATTATGATGCGAAATCCTGTTATTGGAGATTTTACCCATTTCAATATCGCTAAATATCAACACGCTGACTACATTGGGATTCTACAGCAAAGAAACAGACTATTTATTGGGCTGATTACTACCCTATTTCCGCTATAAAATGAATACTTGGCCGAGAATAAGACCTAGGAATTCAAAACTGGAAAATTTCAAAACATTCTTCATTGCGATGGGCAATACGTGTGCTATATCCAAGAAATTAATTTTTTGAACAGAATTTAATGGTCTTCGTGCTGTAATGAAAGCGAATAATTCTGTAAAATGTAATTTAGTAATAATACAAATTGTTGTAGGATTTTGACCTCACTTTGTTTTCCTTCTTCACTACCTGTACGAAAACCCAATACCTGTAGACCAGACAGTAGTTTAATTACACCACACCACGCGTCAGAAAATAGAGAATTTCTCGTAAATTTTCGATTTTATTTTCACGCATAGGAGCTTGGCATACATTCATCCCTAATCGGCACAAAGATATTGGTTTACACTAATTTCTCGTCAGATTTAAAGCTCTTTTCCTCAAAACTAATTCGTTCTGCAGGCTTTGCGTAATCAGGAACGTAGTCGGAGTAACGCGAATCGTTCATGAAGTGATTAACTTCGTGAGCAATTTTTAGGAACACAAAAGCGCTCTGCTGCCTATTCTCAGCTGGCTGAAGGTAGGGATTCAGACTAGCGTGGAGTTTAAGCGGTACACAGATAAAAAACTGGTACATTTACGACGAAAGCAGGAACTGCAAATCATGGGTTCTAGAAATCCCTCCCGTCGGTAGAATTTTTCTAAGATCTTGTTCCATTAAAACTTATAAAATTTATTCAGGTGAATGCAAGTGCAGAATAGATTGAACTTCAAGAGTTTGTGGACGTTCAATTCATTTCTTGATTGGGCAAGATGAAAGTAATAAGAAATGTCTTCCCTGATTTCTATGAATCTTTCAAAGCTAGATCATGCCATTGAGGAAATCATCTCAATTTCGGGTGTAGGAAATTATGCCGAAATACGAGCATACTTCCAAACTTTCTTACGAGTCATATTAGCACTTCGTCGCAGAATAATAAAGTGTATGGTTCATCAAATATTTTATCACTCGAAATAAGGAGTGCTAGTTCATCGAAGGCTTTGAATAAAGTAAGTGAATGCAGTGAGCCTTGAAATGTTCGATGCACAGCTAAAATGATATGAGACCAGTTGGTGCCAATGGTTGCAGTGAAAGAAATCTTGAAGATACTTTCTGTAGATCGAATCTGTTGTGGAATTGAATACCCTCTTGATCCTTGGCTGGACAAATTTTAGAACAGCAGCGCGTAGATCATCCTACAGAGTAGATTTCCATTGATAGGATCAAATGATTTGATCAAGGATACGAATACAGTGCTTTCTCTCGATAGTGTGCACCAGGGTTTACTGCACAGCAAGGCAGGGTTTCGAATTCTTACAATAGCAGAGTGCAGGAAAAGCCCATGTACAGCCGTTTCTACTAGAAATGATAGCTACCGATCGTACTGCCGTACTTCATACATACAGTGGAGTAGAAAGTTAGTCGATGGGTTGAGTTAGGAAACGATAATTGTAGATGTTTGGACTTCACCTGAATCTTCAATAATCAATTCTATTGTGGCGAAACAAAACACGGTTGGACTTCATTAAAGATCTATTCAACTACTTTGCTACTATATTTGACCCTACCAAAATTCCACGTTTTGCAATCTATTTCTCTTCGAAAGCACATACATTCCATAATACTCCATCGTTCTCCAGTCCTCATTCGGTTCAATATTTCCCAGAATCCATCGTAGGTTATTAGCCTGTTCATGGATTTTTCGAGCAACCTTTAAGATATAAAGCTGCGAAAGACGCATCTCTATTCTCTTTCGTAATATCGATCGTGATCTGTATCACAGCAGCTGGTGTGAAAATTTTTTTGCTATCCTATAGTACTCTGGCATGCTACGAAATGAGTCATAAGGGCAAACTCAGTTTTCAAGGTTACCTTTTGGGTCCGAATAGCACAAGAACATACTGATCTTCAAACCGCAGTAACCTAAGTTTAGTACATTGTGACGGAGAAAATTTTACAAGCAAAAAACTAGAACAACAATAGATCCAGAATTTATAGGTGGTTAAAAGATATTAGTGATCATTGTGCATAGAAACTACAATGGAATTATTTTTAGTAGCTTCATTCCAGATGAAAAATTATCAGATTTTTAGTAATCTCAAAAGTATGATCGCTCTTGAAATGTTTTTTCTATTTCAACCTGTTGGATTTAATATCTTTACTAGCTCATTATTCAATGTCCTAAGCCAATCTGAACTAATTTCGACTCTGTAAGAGAACCTACAAAATCGTTTTCTTCTTTTTAATTAATTGTATCAATTTGTTCTTGTTCTGGAATACCTTTAGTAGTACTTAACTCAATGATCCCAGTTTTTCTCCTGCAATTATAAATGTTTTTTTGCCTCAATTTTATCCGAACAGGAATATAACGATATGATTGTTTGAAATAGGTTGACGCTTGATAAATATTTGTATTTTCATCTTCAATCTGCGACAAAGCACATTGATATTGCCTTGTCCGTATCGCTATTCTGAAGAAGCGATCACACCAGCATGTAAGAGTTCGTACAACTGCAGTGGTATTTTTTGGGATGTAAGTAACTTCCTCATTTAAAAGGTCGCGAAGATCCTCTAATTGCCGCATTCGCAGTTGCATTCTCTAGAAGTAATGCAACACATCTTCTGGAAGCATTTGAAATATGTCAAACTCCGTTAACCAAGTAGAAAAAGAGAATAATTCATCGACGCTCATGAGCCAAATGAATAACAAATATTCAGTTCAGATAATGTTTTTCCTTTAAAACAGCGAGGATTCCCTGATTTTTGAACGGAAAAGTGAAATTTTCTCTGTTTGATTGGCACTACAACATGCTAAACAGCTCTCTTTTTCTTATTTTTAGGCTCAGGGATTCGAGCTGATGCAATTGTTTTTCCATGAGGTATTTAATGGAAAATAACGAATTCATCTGCACTCCAAACATCTATTATGGAGTAATTATTGATTACTACTTGCGAAAAAGTACTTCAGAACTGATAAATTTCAATTAATATTGCCAATTTCACGGTAAGATCGGCAGTATTTAAGGTGGTCTCGAATTTTCAGTTTTTTGAGCCAATTAGTACTGAATTTTAAATGCCTTTGACTTTCTCAGTAATTTGTTGATTTAAAAGTCTTTGAACTTTGTGTGCTTTCTCTTGGATAATTTCATCTGAGATAAATAATTTTCCCTCATGAATATCCTAAATCCATGAAATGATTGGAGTTTTGGAGAATAACTGGTTACAAATAGGCGGTTTTTTCTTCAATTTTCCCGAATAAACAGATTTTTGAGATGAACTTAATCACGATTGGTTTTTGAATAGTATTTCAACAAGGAATTTTTGTAGATTAAATTTTTGCTTCGACAATTTACCAGTTTCGTTCACTGCGAAGGCTAAATTTCGATTTTGGCGCTTTCCAGCTCAACGATAATTGTGAATTTTTTTATCTCATGTCAAACGTTCTCGTAGATTTTTCACATACGTGTTGTTTGTCTACACTACTATTCGACCGGCCCTATTATTCTTTGGTTCCATATGCCTGGTTGCGGTTAGGGTTTAATTACGAACGATTAGATGTGTGGCGGTTTATTTGCAGTTAGAGAGGTAGGTTTTGTCCAAAACCTAGGCACACGTTCGAGAGGGAGGACCGTATTGGTTTATTGTTTTACACTCTGGGTTTGGACATGGATTCTTTGTTTATGGACGACGAACACAACGAAGGAATTTTTTCTTCGACTCTATGGTGCACTGCACTTATTTTTAATCCGAAGAATATGTCGTAATCAGAGTTCGGCTTGACCAATTAATTTAATT